>Ga0326513_10001245_pt1 | contig 20582 bp, 31 predicted proteins | sample 2_2465_0518_D_FD_203654 | JGI IMG/M metagenome (GOLD analysis project Ga0326513, IMG submission 203654) | Bovine rumen microbial communities from UC Davis, California, United States - 2_2465_0518 | ecosystem: Host-associated > Mammals > Digestive system > Stomach > Rumen | place: USA... | reverse complement strand
CCATCCGCCATTTCCGTCGGGGCGTGGCCCCGTGTACACGAAGAACGTGGCGTCCGCCTCGTCCATGTACTGCGGCTTAGGGTCGCCCGACATCGAGGCCGCCATCTGTATCGCGTAATCGGGAGTCCCTGCTGAGTCCGACCACAGCGCGGCGAGAACGCGTTCCCTGAAATGGGCATCGGATTCGTCGGCACCCCTTTCGAGGTTCGCGAGCTTCCCGATAAGGTCTAGCCTTGCGCCTGTAGCCGTATCGACATCGAGCAAATCCTGAAGTTCAACGCAGGCGTCGTCTAGAGGCTGTATGAGTTCGTCGATTGCGGCCTTCAATAGTCCCTGGAACCTGTTGTCAGCGCCTTCCGGAAGCGTACAGCCTTCGGAGGAGACGACCGACTTCAAGTCGCCCTTGTACTGTTCAAGGAAGAGTTCCTTCAGTACCGGCCAAATGTCCCTGTTCGTTACCGACATCTCTCGCTACGGCCCCACGACTTCGATATTTTCCTGCGGAAGTACGGCGTACTTGTCCGATGCGACCGCGATACGGTCCGTGGTCCATGTAGAGCCGTCTGTGGACACCTGCACATTGACAGTGTCTATGCCTTCGACCTTGTAGATTGCGCCGATTGCGCGTTGCGGGATGATATCCTTTCCTCCGGTGTATTCCGTGAGCGCCCATCCGGCTACAGCCTTAATGATTTCGGCCTTGTAGTTGTCAGGGAGCTGTTCTTCCGTGTATTCGGTGACGGTGATCTTCATGTAGAACGGATTGGAAGCCGTTATCACGAAGAACTTGATGTCGTGCGACATTCCGGAAGAGTCCTTCGCAGAGCCTTCCCTGTTGCCGTATGCCCTGATACCTGCGGGCTTGCACTCCCATATCTTCTGCGCGATGTAGCCGTCAGCGGACGCGATTTCGCCCTGAGTCTCCTTTTCCTCGAGTTCGGCGTAGACGTCCTCGGGGATGTATACGGCGAACGAGTGGCCCGGAATGTGGTCGGCATTCTCGGTTGGCTCCGGGTTTTCCGACATCGTTACGCTGGAGTGGATGTTGTCGCGCAAATAGGTGAGCATGCCCTCGAAAGTGGCGAGGCCCTTGTTGTCCGCCTCGAGAAGCCTTGCCCTCAGTTCGTCGTCTTTTTCGTCAAGGTTCCTTGTAAGGCCCATCAGACGCGCGATGTTGTCGAGGAATACGCCCTCGGCGCTGGAGACGTCGAGGTTCGCTATTGCGCCCTGCAAAGCCCCCTTCACTTCGTCGTATGCGTATCCTATGAGGTCGAAAAGGTGGCCGTCGGGCGAGCTTGGGTCCGTCTGCAAGGACTGACCGAATACGGCCTTCAGCTTCGTCATGAAGGCTTCGCGCATCTCGCGGTAGGACTTGACGCTTATACCGTTTCCGTCAATGCTGATAATGTCGGCCATCAGAATTCTCCAGTCGTGACGCTCCCGTCACGCGCCTGCACCTTGAACTTTCCGCCCATGTTGCGGCGCCCGCCCTTCACTTCGAGGACAACCTGCACCACCTTCTTTACCGTCGGCAACTGCGAGAGCTTCTTGCGGATGATTGCCGTAGCCACGTCGAGGTGCTGTGCCGGGAGGCCAAGTATTCGCTTGAACCACGGAACGCCATGAGTGTAGTCGACGAACGACTCGCCCTCCTCGCATTTCAGCATGCAGAGGCACTGCTGTTCTGACTCCTTGCGGAACGCATCGGAATCGTCCTTGAGGATGCGCGAAATGCTACCGCCATCCGAAAGCTCCAGGTCGTGATTGTTGTTTAGGCGCAGTTCGTTCATATACAGACAAAAAATAGGCCGCCCACTTATAAAGCAGGCGGTTTCTATAGAACATTGTTAAATACGCTTAATATCTAATCAATCCGCATTTTCAGTAGGCGGTACATAAGGAAACGGTACAGGCTGGGACGGCGTACCTATGCTTCCTGCCGTAGCGTGCGTATGGTTCATCAACGACAAAGTGGGCGTTGCAAAGTCGTTCGCGTTCATCTTGCCTTCGCTCGTAACATTCCCGGTCGCCGAAATCTTCCCCTTTACGGAAAGGTCGCCATCCACGCTTACCTTGTCTGCTGTCAGGCTTACGGAATCGGCCGTGAGCGACACCTTCCCGTCATGCCCGATGTTCACCGTCACCTTCCTTTCTCCGCTACCGCGGCTCAACGGTATCGCCACGAGGTCGTTCAGGTCGTTTCCGGAAAACGACTTCGGGTCATACGGCCCCTTGTCCTCTCCGCCTTCGGCCCATGCGCGGAGGTCGCGGCTCGAAGCGACGCAAAGAAGCGGGTCGCCCTCGGCAAGTTCGAACTTGACGACCGCCGCGGAAGTTCCGGGCCACATCACGGGTACGCCCTCGACGGGTAGCGGCTTGCCATCCTTGCCGTCAGGCTCTATCTGCATGTTCTTCAGTACGTTGCGTATAGACGGCGTCACGTCGACCGTCCCGTCGTCGTTCACCTTTTTCACAACCGCCGGGAACGCCGTCTCGAACCCTTCCATGTAGGAATCTATGAGCGTCCTCACCAGCCTTACGATGATCCTGTCAAGTCCGTTAGCCATCTATGCCCCCGTTCGGCTCCTGGGCCGTAAATTCAATAGTGAAGTCGCTCCCGACGTTTCCGCCCTTGTAGGTGCAGTCGGTGACGATGTAGCGTCCCTTCACCGCAAGCACGCTGTCGTACTCGCCTCCGTCCGATACGTCGATGTCAACGAAGCAGTTCGGCACTATCGCGGCGTTCATGAGGCAGCGCCCGCGCACCTTCTTGATGCGGTCGATTTCCTTGCTCGGGCGTTCCAGCGGCTTCACGTCGCCTTCCTTCTTCGACATAAAGAAGTAGTTCGGGTCGTCGCCGAAATTGACCTTGTTGAGGCTCTCGTCGCGCTCCATTCGGCACTCGAGAAGTCCGGTCTCGTGCGTGAGTTCCACTTCTTCAAGTTCTATAGACTTGTCGCGACCCATGACGATTAGCTCGTTATTGTCGAGGTAAAGGATTGTCTTTCCTTCGCCCTTCAGCGCGTACTCGTAGAAGTCCTGTATAACGTCAGTGAAAGTCCCGGAGCGCCTGTAAGGGTGTTCAAGCGGTTCGTCGATGAACGCTCCCTGCCCAGCACGTAGCACGATACCCGCGTAGTCGCACAGTTCCTGAAGGCATGCGCGTACCGTCTTTCCCTTGGAGAAGCACACGGAGCAGTTCAGGCGCGCAAGCTGATAGAAGTTGCCGCGAGCCTGTACGCAGTTGATTTCGAGGACCACGTCCTTTCCGTTGCGTTTCGGCACCGCGTATGCTATCTGCCCAGCGAATATCGTCTTGGCGCCGCCCTCGTCCTCGTAACCCGCCTTCAGTATTACGGAGTTCCCTTCGTTCATTATCGAGTTCAGCGTGTACGGCTTCGGGTTGTAAATGGTGATTTCCGCGCCGTTGTCGAACCACTCGACGGAGCGCGTCACCTCGAACTCGATGTCGAGCGCAGAAAGGTCGAGCGAGGTCTCGCCGCCCGACTCGTTGCCCTTGCTGAACTTTCCGACCAGTAGCTGTACCACCCTACCGAAAGCCATTCGCTACGCCTCCCCCTTGAGCACGGAAAGCAGGTATTCCTTCTCAACGTCCTCGATGTAGTAGAGCGAGTAGTCGCTACCGAGGTTGTCGAATCCGAGAGGGTCCTTGCAGTCGAGAGTCTTCTTCAATACGACAAGGTCGCCGCCCTTGAGGCAGCGATTCTTGTAGGCGAGAAGCGGCGTATTCGTGACGAGCCGTATGCCGTTGTTCTTCCCGTCGACAGACTCGAAATCGGCGAACCAGTGGCCGTCTCGGCTGTTCCACAGTAGGCGTATCGAGAGCGAAACGCCCGAAAGGTTGACGGACAGTGTGCGCCATGCGCCTCCGTCCTTGTTGATTGGAATTTCAAGCATTACTGATACACCTTCCCTTCGATTCCGCCTTTAATCGTGTTCGTAGCCTTTTCGACCGTTGCGGCAGTGGCCTTGCCTTCCTTCTCGTTCTCGGCCATCTTCTTGCCCGCGTCTGTTGCCTGCGTCTTCGGCGCGGGAGGGTTCCACACCCCGTCACGGCGCACGATTGAAACTTTCGCCGTTTTCACCTCGCGGAGCTTTGCCGTGAACTTGATGCTTTCGCCGTCGTCCGGGCCGCGGTCATACGAAAGGCTCTCGATGACCATTTCCTCGTACACTTCAAGCGAAGTGACGAGGCGTACGGGCTTGCGTTCGCGGGCAATCGCCTTGAGTTCTTCGAGCATGAGGTCGAGGGACTCGTTCCCCTTGCCCTGGACACCATTGACATCGACGACGTCGGCTTCTCGGTTGACCGTGACGGAGCCGGACTCGTCCTCCGTTCCGGAGTTAACGTAGCCGCTTTTCTTCTCTCCTATAGGGTGGTTCGTGAAGAATCCCGTCACCTGAACGGAACGCAGTCGCTCCTGTACATGGTCGCTTATGGACGATCCGTTTTCGACCGCATGGTCCGCGATGTCGAAGTCGAGCGAATGCGACTCGTCGATGAGCAGGTCGAACGGAAGTTCCACTAGACCTGCGGACGAACGGCCAACGCCGAAGTCCTCGTCGCGGAAGAACAACGAGGACTGCATCACCTTCGGCGGGATGTCGCTACCTGTAAACTTGTCTATAAGTCCCTGGTACGGAAAGGTAATCATAGCGCGAAAGCCTTTGCCGCTGCTGTGCGGCTGGTGAAGTTGAGCTGTGACGTGGCGAAGAAGCGCAACTGCTCCTTGATTATCTTTGCCGTCATTTCGGAGTCTGCCGATATGCTGTTGTACACGGTGATGTTGTTGTTGTACGTGTCACCCTTTCCTGCCATAGCGGCGTCTTCCTTTGACTTTTCATAGACATCACGGAACGCATCCTCGGCCTTCTTCCATTCTGCGAAACCAGTCACATCACCGTTTGCATCGGTCCCGTAGACATGGACCTTACGGCCACCGACCTTCATGTCAAAACCGTTCTTTGCATCGAGCTTGTCGAGCCATCCCTGTTCTACGCCGCTGTATTGTCCGTTCTCGATGCGGTTCTTCGCATAATCGGCAACGGCAAATCCGGCCTTTTCCCTGAGTCCTTTTAGCGAACCTTCCATTTCGGATACGGAGCGTCCAGTAAGCGGGTCGAAAGACTTCCCTTGGCTTTTAAGCCGCGCAACGCGTGTCTTCGTCTCGGAGTACCTGTCGATGGCGTCCTGCGCTTCTCCGTACCTCCTGTCTTCCCTAGCCTTCCGCATCTTCTTCGCGGCTTCCACGGCCGTAACTGAAAGGGCCACAATCCCCGCTGCCACAAGTCCGAAGGCGTTGCTCCTTACGAGCTTCATTATGGAAGACCCTATCGACTCCATTCCGCTTGCCGCCGCCGGCGCGAAAGTCGCCACGGTCTTGAATGTCACGGAGAAGGCCACGATTTCGCTTATATGTCCGGCGATGAACGATACGAACGACGAAATCGTACTTGCAAGCGTCTTGATTCCGTCCATGTGGTCATTCACTGCGCGGATCATCGAGACTATCGAATCCTTAAGGCTGTCGAAAATTCCCTTGAGTGCAGGCAGGTTCCCCTTGATTTCTTTCGCGAGATTAGCCACCACGGGCAATAGCTCACGACCGATTTCCTCGCGCATGTCGCCGATCATGTTCTTTAGCTGCTGAATCTTTCCTTCGTCGGTCTTCGCGAATTCGTCGGCAAGGCCCTTCCAGTCTTTCAACGCCCTTTCGAGCGCAGCAACCTTTAAATCTTCAACATTTTGACCCCTGTGCTCCTTCAGCCACTTAAGCAATTCCTTGTCATCTGCGCTGAGTTTTAATTCACCGGTTTTCTTGTCGGTCTTTACATTCCCCTTTTTAAGGTCTTCATTCAGTTTCAACGCATTCGTAATCATTTCGAGTTCCGAAGTGTCGAAACCCTTTTTTCTAAGCGAATCGTATGTACCGTCAAAAGCCTTTCCTAGACCGGTAGCGAGGTTCGTCAGCATCTGCGGGTTCATTTCCGCGCCGCCGGTCATTCCCATGGAATAGTCCGCAAGCAGGTTCATCATGCGGGAAAGTCTCTTCGGGTCCTTGATGTAGGTGGAGAGTTCCGCCGCTCCAGCTATCATCGACTCGTCGCCGATTGTCGTGCGGGCCTGAATCTTCGACGCCTGATTCTTGATGTACTTAGACGCGTAGCCCATACCGTTGTTGCGGAGCACCGTGTCGAGCATCTGTTCCTGCTTGCGCTGAGAAACGAATGCGTCAATGCTTCCCTTTCCGAAGCCTACAAGCGCTGAAACCCCCTTGAAACCGGCATAGGCGCCGACGAGACCCGTCACTGCGCCCTTCATCCTGTCGAATGCCGAAGCGAGGCCGTTCGTCTCCTTCGTCGCCGCCTTCATTCCGGCGGCGATATTTTTCGTCTGCTTCGCGGTGTCGCTTGCGGCCTTGCTGGCCTTCTGCATGCCCTTCTCGAGACCGGACGCGGGATTGTTCCCTCCTACTCCGGCGACACCGCCGCCGAACGCCTCGCGGAACCGCCTAATGGCGGCGACAAGCTCGCTATCGTCAACCTTCAGCCTAATCGACTGTACAAATTCGTCTGCCATCTAGTGTTCCCTTTTCCTTTCGGATTGTCGCGAATAAAGTTCAGTCCATGCGGACCTGTAGTCAAGCTTCATGCTCAGATACGCCCCGAAGCTCGCCATCCTGTCGAAGGTCCATTCCTTCTCTATATCAGAAAGCGGAACATGCGCCTCTGCGACTATTCGCCACACAAGCACATATTCCGCCGCGTTGCCGTCAAGCGTACCAACGTCTCCCAATTCCTTAATGTTCGACGCGTCGGTATCGCAAAATGCGGCTACGATTGGGTTTGCTCGGTTGAGCCTCCATCCTGATTCTTCGGGGCCACCGCGAAAGGGGAAAGCTTCTCTTCCTTCCATACGCGGAGCATTACGGTGTAGAGGTCGTTCATCCTGCCGGCGAAGTGTTCGGCGATTGTGTTCGCGTCTGAAAGCGTCACGTTCTTCTTCCCTGCCGTCGTGACTGTCAAAGTCTTGAGCGTCGTCTGTACGAGCCAGTGGTAATCGGAGCTCGGCATTTCGGAAAGCGTGTCGGACAATGCCGCAAACGCACCGATTTCGTCTTCGAGGAGTTCGCCGTTACGGGCCATGCGGCCGATTACGCCGAGAACCTTCCTGTCGAGGTCGATGGCCTCGAATCCGGTATGCGGCAGGAGCTGATAGCTTTCGCCGTTGATTTCAAAGTTCACGGGCGTCATCTACTATGCCCCCTCGAATGCGGCTTCGGCCTTGACCTGCAATACGATATTGCGCGGCTGTGCCTGCCTGCCCTTCACCGCATCGCCCATGCTCTGAATCCACGCGACGCCCATGAGGACGTATGCGCCGTTGAGGTCCACGATTGCGAACGGGAACGGGCCGACGCCAGTTTTTTCGTCTGCGACGCGAGCCGTCTCGATGGCGTTGATCTGCGGACTCGTCTGCATCATCGGGAGCGTCACCGTGTAGAGGTTACGCACCATGCGGGAGCGTTCCACTGCGCCGTTGGAGCCTTCCACGGTCTCGAAGTCCGGGCCTTCCTTTGAAATGGTCGGGTCGCCGTTGAAGTCGGTGAGCGCGATGCCGTTGAAGGAAATGTTTACCTTGGTGTGGTCGTAAGTCTTGAACATCGACATAATCTTTCACCTCCTTAAAGGGTAACGAGCAGCGAGACCTGCACGACGGTGTGTATTGCGTTCATCCTTGCGTAACGTCCGCTGATTAGCGGGAGGTTGCGCTTGCGTACGTCCTCGGCGTAGTTCGCCACGAGGTAGCTGTACGGCTTGTAATCGACCGTAGCGGAATCGGCCATGACGTACTGGTGGTCGGTATCCTGCGCAACGGTGAGCACGTTCAGCACGGAAGCGGCGACCGCTGCGATACCTGCGTCGTCGTAGTTGATGCCGTTGCCGTCGTTGCCTTCGCCGAGCAGCTTGTAGATGCGGCTCTGCGTATTGAAACGGATCCAGTCGTCCTTGACAACCTGGTCGATGAAGCTTTCCGCGTCTGCGGTCGTACCCATGAAGAGGCGTGCCTCGCCGGAGACCTTGACGTAGATGTTGATGCCGCCGTCAATCCATGCGTTGTACTGGCCTACGGTGTAGGAGTCCGGCGTTACGCCATTGCACTTCTTGTGTGCGAACGTTCCGCGTGCGGAGTCGCTTGCACAGCGGAGGGCGACGATTGCGACCGGGAGGAACTCGACGGAGACTTCGACAGTGGTCGTGGTACCGCTTTCTGTCGTGGAAGTGCGGAGGTTTCCGTCGGTCCATCCGCCAGGGAGGCTGGACGGGTGCGTGACGGTGGTCGTGGTCCCGTTCGTGACGGTCTGCGTGATTTCCTTGATTTCGTCGTGCTTGTACACGGCGATGCGTTTGCCGCCGTGGTTCTTGAGGGCGGTCGGGTCCTTCACCTGCACATGGAGAACCTTCTTGACGTCTGCGAGCCATTCCTGCCAGCCGTTAGAGCCCGTGAGGATGGTGGTAGTGACGGCTCCGTCCCAAGTAGCCCAGACGACGTGGTAGAAGCTGAAGTCCTGCGCGGCGGCCTGCACTGCGGCAAGCGTTGCGGCGGCGGTGTTGCCCGCCGGGATGCACACGACGCGGGACGGTTGGGAGTCCTGCGCGAAGAAAGCCTTCACCATGGCGGTGAGTTCGGAATTTTCTCCGTAAGCTGTAACTGCGTCGGCGACGCTTGCGATTTCGCCTGCGACAGGCGTGGAAGTGGTAGCGAGGCCGACAAGGGCCACGGTGTTCACATCCACGGTCGTGACGCTCGAAATGGCGTCCTGGATGCTTATCTTGACAATCTGGTCGATGATTTCAGCCATTGTCCTATGCTCCTGTTAGTGTTAAAGGTTCGACGCTCTCGATCTTCGGAACGTCCTCTGTAATCTCGTCGGCGAAGTTCACGCGCATGGTGAACCGCCACTGCCTCACGATGAACTCGCCGTCGAACGTGTCGACCGGGATGATGCTCCCGAAGTCCCACACACTGAACCCCGCCTCCGCACCCGCCATGTCGCGGAAGTCCTTCCGCTGGATCAGGTTGCGGACCATGCGAAGCGCCTCGCCGTCGCCCTCGACCTCTGTGAACGAGACCGTGGCTACCTGCTGGAACACGAACTTCGCGCCATTTCCCGGAGGCGGCTGCATTTCCGAGCCGTACTGTTCTACGTCCTCGACGCGCACGGCGACATACTTTCCGACGGGAGCCGGTAGGCTCGACGGGGACTTCCTAAACGGACAATCAAGGAGGGCATGGCCGTTGAAGTACTCGACAATGCTCCCCTTGATGCGTTCAACCAAGGATGACTCAAGTTCTTTCTGCTGCACTCCGTCAGGCATTGCTTGCGCCCTCCTTCAGTGCATCCGGGATCTGCGACGGCGGCACGAGGCAGCCGACATACTTGTAGTGGTCGATGAGGCCGTTCAGGTTCGGAAGCTCGTCGACAAGCTCGTAGAGGAAACCGCCGCAGCGGACATAGCCGAGGCCGTTCCCGTCTTCCGAACGGAAGTCGAGGCGTTCGCTCGAATAGACCTTTACGGTGCCCGTATTGCGCGAAAGGGCGACCGCGGGTACGGTCTCCTTGCCGTTGAACGGCTGCACGGTCCCCCGCACGGTGCGCGTGGTCTTCTCGCCCGGCACGGCGTTGCCGCGCATATCGACGGTGGGCCTTCCGAGCCTCACGAACTCAAAGGAACGATTGAACAGCGTCGCCACAGCCGAGCCCCATTCCGCAGCACGCGCCGCCCGTCACACCCGGACGGGGCGAATACTGCTCCAAAAGTTCAAGGTATTCCTGCCCGAAGACGGTGTTGGCGAGGTCGTTGTTTTCGCCGGACGAGCCGCCCGAGGAGTAACCAACGGAGAGGTCACCCTCGCGCTTGCTCGTTACCGGGCCAGCGACGCCCTCTTTGGCCATGTCGAGGAGCGTGGCCTTGTGCATTACCATGAGGGATAGTGCATACACGTACGCCTTGCCGAAGTACTGCCTGCCTACTCGGAGTTCCGCGCCACGGATCATGGCATCGAGACGCGGGCTGTTAGCCACGGAATCCTCGAGGTAGCCTACAAGTTCGTTTCTTTCTTCGGGTGTCAGTGCCATCTTCAGTTCGCCTTCGTTAAGCTTCAACGCCGCCGTCTTCTTCTTCGGACGCCTTCTTGGCGGCATCCACGGCGGCCTTCGCCTCGGCCTTCATCTTGCCGAGCTGCGCACGTCTCTTTTCTGCCGCGCCGGACACCTTCGCGTCGCCCTTGCCGAGCTTCTCGAGTTCGTCGACGGCGCCTTCGGTGTTCGCGTCCTTCATCGCGGATGCGGGGTCGTCGGACACGACCACATCGTCCTCTTCGACGTAGTGCTTCAGGCCGGGGAACTTCTCCGTGTCGATTTCCTCGGCAACGTTCGTTCCAGGGAGGAGCATGGTGTCGCCGAAGACGAGCGCGCGCTTCGTGCGGTTGTTGTAAATCTTCTTCATCGTTTTTCTCCAGAATTGATGCGACTTGAATGAGTGAAAAAAAAGGATTACCGCCCCTCCGGAGTGTCGCGGGGACTAGCCCCGCGCTCGCTCCTGGAGAAACGAGTAAACTGTGTCGTCACGGTGCGATTACACGCCGTCGCAATACACGATGCCCTTGAGGTTCTTGATCACGGTGCCGCCGATGCGGGCGTAGCACGGGACCTTGTAGTGGAGGGCCTGTTCCTGCGGGTTCTTCTGGCGGAACGGTTCCGGGAGCACGTAGGAGAGCACGTTCTTTGCCTTGCGGTAGAACACTGCGCGGCCCGTGCCGTTTGCGCCTGCGTCTTCAAGCAGTTCTGAACGGTACCAGTTGACGATCTGCGGGAACTTGGCCTTGAGGGAATCGAGGATGGAGGTGTCGATGCTGTCGCTCACGTTGGTCGTTTCGAGGTAGCCGAAAGCGTCGTCCGGGAGGATGACGGAGTCGATCTTGGTAGCGACCTTCTTGTCCTTGAAGAGGTTCTTCTGTGCGGCGAACACGGCGCGGAACTGTGCGACGATTTCCTTGTAGGTCTTGTTTTCGAAGTCGGTCTGGCCGGAAGCGCCTGCGGAGGATTCGACGACCGTCACGTTTTCGTTGTTGAAGAGGCCCGTCACGCCCTGGCCTTCGTCACCCATGAGGAGGACGTCGTCGACCTTTTCGTCGATCTTTCGGCGTGCCGTTTCGGCGTCGTCGCGGGAGAGGTCGACCTTGGTTGCGAGCCACTGCTGGAGTTCGAATTCCGAGTAGGCGTAGGAGTCGCCGATGGTCTTGATGCCGACGCTCTTCGGGGTGAGGAAGCGTGCGACCGGCGGGAGGTCGTCGGCGTAGTCGGCGATGAATGCGGCCATGCCCACTTCGGAGACTACCTTGTAGCCCCAGGCGGACTGCCACGGCTGAACGCCGTCCTGCATCGGGATGAAGGTGGTGGCGTTGAGCGCGACGCGGTCAAGGCCGTAGGTTTCGTTTGCGATTACGCCGAACATGGCGAGGATCGCGACTTTCTGGGTAGGGTTGAAGTTCATCTAGTTACCTCCCTTATGCGATTTCGAGCTGGGCGAGTCTGCCGTCTGCCGCGTTGCTCTTGAACACGCCGCCCGTGATGGCGGTGGCGCTGGAGCTGGAGGCGGTGATCTTGCCCGAAGAGTTGTTGATGTATGCGGACTGTCCTGCGAGGACTTCGCCGGAGACCTTGACCCACACGCGGCCCTTCTTGAGGACGTTGACCTGGTCGCCCTGGCCGTAGCCGATGTGCATGCAGTCGGCGGTCGTGAAGGACGCGATGCCGAGGAACGTGCCGCCTTCGACGGCGTCCGCGCCTGCGGTCTTTTCGTTCTTGGCGATTGTGCCTGCCGTGGAGGTCTTGTCCACTACGAACTGGTCGGCGTTGCGAGCTGCGCCTGCGGTGGAAGCGGTGATGGTCACCTTGCCGCTGGATGCGCTTGCGCCATAGTTGGCGTTGGCGTCGATTGCGGTTGCGAGCTTGCCGGCGACGTCGGAAGCGGTATCGTCGGAGTCTGCCGTGACTTCGTACTTCGTGCCTGCGACGGTCACGGAGAACTTGTCGTTTTCGGCGACGGTGCCGCCGACGGTGACTTCCACCACGCGGGCCACGGCTTCAGCGGATGCGGGCTTCGTAGCCCATACCTTGCCGGGCTGGCCCTGCACTGCGTAGACCGGGAAGCCGCCCATTTCGTCCTTGGAGTCCTGGAGGATGCCGGATTCGATGGAGTGGGGAACGAACGGGAACAGGAGTCCCGGGAGCCCTTCCATGCCGTCAAATTCTTCTGCGTTCTGTACCATTGTGATACCTCCTTACTTGGCCTTGCCGGACATCTTGTCGAGCATGGCCTGGTGAGCCTTTTCGGCTTCGTCGTTAGCGGCATTGTCGGAGATGCCGGAGAAGTTGTTGGCCAGCGGGGACTGGCTATGGCTGCCCGTCACGCCGTCGAGGTGGATGCAGGCGGCGTCGAAGGCGGTCTGCACATACACTTCGTTCTTGTCCTTGAGGTCCATCTTGTCGCCGAAAGCCTTGGAAACGACGGCCTTCCTGATGTCGAGCGCGGAATCTTCCGCCTTGACTTCGCAGCCGTACTTCTTGGCGGTATCGACGAGGGCGATCTTCTCGTCCACCATCTTCTGGATGGCGGCCTCGTCGAGCTGCTTTTCCTTGAGGGTCTTGACCTCGGCCTGAGCCGAGTCGCGTTCAGCCGTAACCTTGTCGAGTTCGGCGACCTTTGCGTCCTTTTCGGCCGTCAACTTTTCGACTTCGGCCTTGTGCGCGACCGCGGAATCGGCGAGCTGCTTTTCGAGCCCGGAGACCTTGGCGGCGACGGCTTCGTCGCATTCGTAAACGGCACCGTCAATGACGATCTTCTTCATTGCGCTGTCCTTTGCCGGGTCGGCCTTTTTTCCGTCCCCGGTCTTGTTTTTGTGGTTAAAGAGTTCTTCGACTGAATCGCCCGCGTAGATTTCCACGGACTCGCCTGCGCGTCCGGCATAGACGAGGGCCACGTGGTTGTAGGTGATTCCGCGCTGCACCTTCGTGTACTCGGTGCCTCGCCAGTTGTTCAGCGGGTCCTCGTTCGTCTCGTAGACGGCGATGTCGTACCCGCAGGATACGGCCTGGACTTCCTTGTTCTCGACGGCCTCGATGGCCTTCGGGTCAGTAATGGTGATTGTCACCCAGAGGTCGATGCCGTCGAAGTACGCGTCAGTGCCGGTAAACCCGACGGAGTACTTCTTGACGTTCTCGGCGGTGACGTTCTCCTTCGGGTGCCTGAGGGTTACCGGCTTGGAGTTGAGCGACATGACGGAGGCCGGGTCACCCACCTCGGACTCGGGGCGCAGAACGCGCTCGACGGTCTTGCCGTCCTCGCCGAGATACCGGAACACGCCCGCGCAGGAAACGCGGATGTACGCCGTGAGGTATCCCTCCGGAGTACGCTGGAGCCTCTGCGGCTCGAAAAGAAACCTGTCCTTGAAGTTCATACGCTCCAAAGGTAGGGAGCGTGACCGTAAAAAAGGGCTTTTCTATAGCGTATGCTAGAACACGCTTAAAGACGCTTAAATTCGGGGTGCCGAAAAGCCGCTTTAAAGCCGCTTGCAGGGCGTTTTTAGGGGCGACCCGTAAAACCTTACGGCCAGCATAAAAAACGGGCTGAAAACCGCCTCAAAACAAGAATGCGCGGGTAAAGTCCGGCGTGGCCCGATGGACCGGGATGAAAAACGACGAAATTAAGCAATGCTAAACGGAAGTTTAGCCACATTGAACCGATACGGTACGGGAAAGGGCCACCCTGAAGGCGGCCCTCTGAAACGTGAAAACGGTTCTTTTTAGGAAAAACGATACAAAATGTTGAATTTCACGAGAAAAAATTACGGATTCGCAGCCTTTTCAGGCTTCTGGACGACGGACTTGGACACGAGCCTGATGTCGCTGGCGAGCTTGTCGCGGTACACCTGCTTCATCTCCTCCATCGCTGCGATGGTTGTCTCGAGCACGCCCTCCGCGTTCTTGGTGCGCTCCAGGTCCCGCTTTGCTGTCCTCACGCATACCGTAAGCCAGTCCAGCACGTTCTCGATGGCGAGGCGCTTGCCCTTGCAGATTGCCATCTCGATTTCGGCGAAGTGGTCGGCGGCTATTTCCATGCCCTTTTCCAGAGCGGCCTCGTATTCCTTGTGGTCCATGATGTCATTCTCCTTCGGTTGAGTCAGATTCCAAGCTGCCGGACGAGCCTCTTGAGGGCCTCCTTCGATTCGGAGTCGAGTTCGACGGTGGCCTTCTCGATTTTCGACGTGTACGGCTTTCCGAACAGCTCCTCCACGGTCATTCCCATTTCGAGTAGCTGCTGCTCGGTCTCGTGCGCCGGGAACTTCCGCCCCTTGATCCAGTTCGACACGGTCTGCGGCGTCACGCCGAGCATCTCGGCGAGCTCCTCCTTGGAGGAAATCCCGACGCGGTCGATGAAGCTCTTGATGTCCAGTCCTTTCATGTGCATGAATATAGCAAAGTTTTAAACAAAAAGTAAAAATTTTAGGTAAAAATTTAAACTTTTAGGGAAAAAGAGCTATATTTCGGTAGACTGGAGAAAGAAAGGGAGCAATAGAAATGGAGACGATAGGCTACATCTACGCGATCGTTGTCGAGGTACTGAAGGGGAACCTGACGGCCGAGGAGGCGCTCGAGAAGATACGGAAGGCCGTTGCGGCTTCCGAGTGAAAAGGGATTTGACGGCTAAAGTGCCGCAAGAAGGCGTTAGCCCGGGACGGGGACGAAAGGAGATGGCTTTCGGAGGGGAGAAAGCAGCCCCGCCACCGGGCGTTGAAATTCGCCTTCCCCAAATATAGCCAAAATTACTGAAAAACGCAACACGCCCTGTTTTGCGTTTTTTTTCTTTTAAAAAAGCCCCGGTTCTATCCGGAGCATTATCGAAAATCAGTATATCAAAAAATACTTTTATTTCAACCGTCTTTTGACAAATTCCGCTATTTTCTCGCAGTCCGCGTCCGAAATCGAGGCAAAAGGCTTCTCGCCAAACATTTCGTCGGGCGTCATGCCCAGACGATGAAATTTCAAAAGAGTCGAATACGAGGGCGTTGTAGTCCTTTTGTTCAGGAGTGTCATCATGGACTTGCTCACTCCAATCTTTTTGGCTACATCGGAAAGGGTAAGGCCGGTACGCTTTAGGAATGACTCAAAGTCAATTGAATTTTTGTCCATTTTTTCAACTTTCCTCACGCGCGCGTAATAGCGTGCTTAGTATAATGGTCTTTTAACAGATAAATATCAAAATTGGAAGAATGGTTAAAAATCCGACATCCAGCATCCATCTTCCAACATCTTACATCTTACTTCTTACTTATGTAGGTACGATATACCATACGATCACCCATACGATATATCGAACGATATACCATACGATATATCGAACGATATATCGAACGATTACATGAGCATAGAGCGCAAAACGTCCTTTACGCGCTCGCTAAATTCCTTTTCGTCGGGTTCCGTGCTTTTAATTATTTCAAGACCAAAAAGGGCCTTGTCCGATGCCCCGCGCTCCTTCAGAAGCGTTATTGCGTTGTAGGTCGGTCTAGCACCGCCGTTATTCTTCGAGTAAGCCCACTTGTAGATGGCTTTCGGGTTAATGTCCACAAGCTCCGCGATCTGTTCTAGGCTCATCCCCATATCACGCTGTAGCAGGTCTAGGTTAATCTTTTGTAAATAATCGTTTTCCATTCCACAAAAATAGCTCAATTTCGCCATTCGTGAAAAAAAGTATAAAAAAAAGTGAAAAAAAGTATTGTTTTTTTCTAAAAATGAAACTATATTATAACCAAACGAAACGAAAGTTTCACAAAAAGAAACTGAAATAATAAGAAAGGTAAAAGCAATGGCAGAATGTGTACAGGTAAAACTCCCTATCGAAATGTCGCCGTTGATTGACGAAATCAAGGAAGTAAGGGCCGCTAATTTCGAACCGACCTCGAACCTCTCTATAGTAATCGACGCTGTAAAGGCGTTCCACAAGAACAAGGTCCGTAAGTAATGGCATCAAAGCGCGTTAAAGATGGGCCTCATTGGGTCAAGGCGTGGATTTCCGAGCTTTCGTCACTCACCGACCAATTCCGCGATATTGACACGGGTGCGGTTGATTTCGAGGCCCTAGGAAGGGAAGAATACCATTTTAGGATGGCTTTATCCCGCCGTGATTTCTCCAATTCTGAACGCGCTAGAAAGGTTTGGGAGGATGCGGTAGGAAGATACCAGCAGCGAATCAAGGCTGCATCTAAGGACAAAAATCGAAAAGAAGCTACAGGTAACGACCAAGTACCAGCCGGAGACGCCTCTAGCCGCGAGGCAGAGGACGAAAGCGCCACCGTCTCCGGCAAAAATTACGCGGAGGAAGGCGGCACCCGCAAGGACCCGCTGAACATGACCCACGTTCGCAAGAACGGCGCGCTGGAATCTGGTACTTCCTCCGCAAACCTTCGAGGCTCGGCAAGGCCACAAAAAACGGGCGCGGGTGCGTCTATTGCTCCCCTCCTGATTTCTCCGTTAGAGAATCGCGCACCCTCGCCCACTATTGCCAAAAGGTCTGATAAGAAGCAACCCGTAAACATCGGCGCCGCGGCTCCCGCTCCTCATTTGGGTCCTCTTGATTGTCATAATCGGGAACCGCAGGCGCCGTCACCGGGAGATTCGCACATCTCGGGCGACGTGATGAGCCTCGCGTACTCCGGCGAGTTCGGTAACGTCCGGCTCACGCAGGAGCAGTACGCACAGCTCGGAATCAAGTTCGGAAACCAGCAGAAGCTGAACCGCGCGATAGACTCGCTCTCGTGCCAGATAGAGAATGGCGAGAAGAACCCGCAGAACCATTACGCCGAGCTGGTCAAGTGGGCCTCGTACCGTGACGACATGGAGGAGAAGGAAGAACTCAGGGCATCGAGCGCACCGCACTACGAGACCGTTAGCGAACACAACGCGCGTATCGTCAGGGAGTCCGACGCATGGATCCACGAATATTGCCAACAGCAAAAGAAAAACAGGAAGGCCGCAAATGGATAACAACGAAACGACAATAGCCAGGATACGCGACGAACTCGCCATCTGCTACGAGCACATCGGACGCAAGGCGCCCGAATCGCTCCCGGTAATCGCGGCATCGCTCCAGGAAGCTATCAAGTTCTCAAGCCCGGAACACGTCCACGAGATTTTCAAGCGTGCCAAGGACATCGAGTCCATCCCGACGCAGAAGACCCTCAAGGAATGCTACAGGAACTATTCCGAGGAAGTGCTGAAGTACCGCGACAGCGGGAACGGGATGGCATCAATCGAGTACCGCGACCCCTGCGAGGCCTGGCTCCCGAAGAGCGACGTCATCAAGCGTATCAACCTCAACGAGGCCATCAAGAACTACTGCATCGCCTGCGGCGGGAATTCCTACGCGAACCTGTGCAGCGCAAGGGTCCGCGGGAAGGAAGCCTACGAAGCGTTTACGCGCGGAATAAAGGACACATTGAGGAACCTGTACACAAAGTACTGGAGGAAGTGCCCGATAGCGAACGGCTACCCGTTCGACGCAAAGCTCAACCTCGGACTTATACCGCCTTCAGTCGAGGATTTCCGCAACATGTTCTCGATGGAGAACGCAGGCCATGTGTAGTACTGACAACCTCGGATTTGTACGCGCCGCCGCGAACGACGGCATCCACGGCGAGGATGAAATCGCCACAAACAACATACTGACGGAGATCTGCCCGATGAGAAAGAGGATAGCAAGACGCGTGAAGCAGGCCTTCGCCATCGCCAGGCGCGACCCGGTACGCACCGCGGAGTTCGTCTCGGATGTACTCGTAATCATCGGCCTGCTCGCGCTGGTGTACATCGCATGGAGCTCATGCAGGGGGTGCGCGTAATGGCATACGAGGACAACAGGATCAGAAGCAAGGACGGGACGTGGGCCATCGTAGTGTCGGAGGACGGCACGGGAGCACACTTCAAGTCGACCGGCAGCGTGCCGAAGAAGGTCGCGGAGGCGGTTCTCCAGAAGGAGAACGACGGCATGAAGAAGACCGCGAACGAACTCAGGTTTTACGCCCGCATGCTTGTCTGCGGGGCATAAAGGAAAAGGAGAACGGGTATATGGAGAAACTTTTCATCGTTACGGCTGGCGAAGAAATAGTCGGCGTCATGACATTCCGCGACGCGGTGGCGTACGGATTCGGACTCAAGGACGGCTCGTCCATCGCCATGGAGGCGCTAGAGGAACCACAAGGCCAAAGAAAGGCAACAGTCTAAACAAGTTATTCACAAAAAAACGGAGAAACGGAAAAATGACAAACGAAATCGTAACTACAAGCGAAGAAAACAAGGTGACGCAGGACCTGCTCCTCGACTACCTCAAGACCATGAACAAGGGGCTTTCGGAGCAGCAGACGAAGCAGTTCCTCGCGGTCGCCGGTGCATTCGGCCTGAACCCGTGGAAGCGCGAAGTGTACGCAGTGACGTTCAAGACCAAGAACGGCGTGGAAATGTCAATCGTCACCGGCTACGAGACCTACATCAAGCGTGCCGAAATGAACCCGAACTACGACGGATACGACATCGAATTCAATGGCGGGTTCGAACGCAAGAACATCACGAAGCAAGGAGATTACGGCCCTTACACAGTGTCCGAACTCGTGCCTAATGGCGACGTAAGCTGCATCTGCACGGTGTACCGCAAGGATCGTTCGCATCCGATCCGCGAAGAAGTATTCTTCGACGAATACGACCAGAAGAACTCTATGTGGAAAACAAAGCCACGCACGATGCTCAAGAAGGTGGCTATCGTGAGCGCGTTCCGCAAGGCGTTCCCGTTTGACTTCGGCGGTATGCCATACACAAACGACGAACTTCCGGACCACATGACCGGAGCCGACAAGCTCGAACAGCAAGGCTACACCGAAATTTCGCAGGATGCACAGACGCAAGCGCCAGCAAAGCCGAAGGCCGCAAAGAAGGAAATCGACGAAGAAACGAAGCAGTTCATGGACGGGATGAAAGGTCTCTGGACGCAGGCGCCCGAAATTTACAAGTCCACGATGGACGAATTCGGCTTCAAGTCAGCGAACTACGTACCGCCGGAACGCCGCGGCGAGGTATTCAACACGATCGTGGCACACATCACGAAGGCCGCGCAGCACCAGAGCGCACCGACCGCAGAAGAGCAGACGGACAACGGCGAAGTGGACAACAGCCTTTTCTAACGCAACGGTGGAACGTGGTTAGGCGGTGACTGGAAAGCCCCAAAGATTAGGATGGAACCGCCAAAATTTTTACAACATAACGGAGAAAGTAAAATGGAACAGCAAGAAACCACAGAAGCGGAAGTCATCAACACGAACTCGGTCACTATCAACGACAACGGAAAAACGTTCGAACTCATCACCAAGTGCTCCGACCCGGAACAGCTCTTCTTGGACAAGAAAAACTTTGTCCCGATGCTCCAGCAGGTAAAGCTCATTGCACGCGGTCTCGTCGCAGACCCCACGACCGAAGAAGGCGCGAAGCAGCGCAAGGCTTTGAGCCGCAAGATTGGCAGCCTCAAGACCGCCATCGAAGACGAGGGCAAGAAGGTGGCGGCAGCGCTCAAGGCGAAGCCGAAACTCGTCGACGCGACCCGCAAGGAAGTCAAGGACACGCTCGAAATGCTCCAGGACGAGCTGCTGAAACCTCTCAAGGAAATCGAGGCACGACAGAACGAAATCATCGAGATTTCGAACCTCCCCGCCTCCGCCGTCGGTTGCGACAGCTTCGGAATCCAGGACGTCATAAACGTACTCGAAAGCAAGGCAAAGGATGAAGCCTACTGGAAGGAAAGCTTCGCAGATGCGATGGCAGCAGTCACGGAAGCACGCCGCCAGCTCAATGCCATGCTCGATTCCGCGATCAAGCAGGAAGAACAGCAGCGCGAATACGAGCGCCTGAAAGCGGAAGAAGCCGAACGCAACCGCAAGCTCGCGGAAGAAGCGGCAAAGGCGAAGGCTGAAGCCGAGGAGGCCAAGCGCAAGGCGGAAGAAGCCAAAAGAGCACAGGAAAAGGCAGAAGCCGACGCAAGGGCGGCAGCCGAAGCGGAAGCGAGAGCCAAGGCCGATGCAGAACGCGCAAAGCAGCAGGCGGAAGCCGCAAGTGCAAACGCCACCGTCACCGTACAGGGCGACGCACAGAAGGCCATCAAGGACGCGGAAAAGACAAAGTCCGAGATGCTCTTCCCGGAAGATCAGCAGACCTACAAGCGCACTTGCAACCGCGAAGCGCTGGAGGACATCAAGGCCTGCGGAATCGACGAGGAGAAGGCGAAGGCAATCATCACCGCCATCGTCAAGGGCAAGGTACGCCACATCGTCATGATGTACTAGAGGACGCATGAAGAAACTCAAGTACCCGTCCACGGCAATGGTGCGAGACAAGCTAGGTGCAGGAAGCAAGATAGCGAAGCGAATCTACGCGCTGGAGAAGAGGGCCGTCGCACACGGC
>Ga0326513_10001244_pt1 | contig 20622 bp, 27 predicted proteins | sample 2_2465_0518_D_FD_203654 | JGI IMG/M metagenome (GOLD analysis project Ga0326513, IMG submission 203654) | Bovine rumen microbial communities from UC Davis, California, United States - 2_2465_0518 | ecosystem: Host-associated > Mammals > Digestive system > Stomach > Rumen | place: USA... | reverse complement strand
GCTCCGTGATAACGCAGGTCAAAATTTTGAGACACCCCTGACCCCAAAAGGAGAGTGAAAAGCGTGGAAGCTGAGATCATAGAAAAATACGAGTTAAAATCGAAGCGGATTCAAGCGGAAAAAAGGCGACTTAAACGGCTCTTTTCGGGAATAAGCGAAAGGAAGCGGAAGGTCTCCGAAGGACTGGTCGAGAGGGCGGCGTATATGCGAATACAGCTTGAGGACGCCGAACAGGACATCATCAAGAACGGCATGACGGAGAAATTCTCGCAGGGCACACAAGAGCCGTATGACCGCAAGCGACCTATCGCCGACCTTTATGCCGCTATGAACACGTCTTATCAAAAAATCATCAAGCAGCTTATCGACCTGCTGCCGCCCGAGGAAAAAGAGAAGGTCAAGCTCGATCCCTTCATGGCTTTTGTCACGGGAGATGATACGACGTGACAGACTTCGAGAAATACTTCACACAGATCATGAACGGCGAGATCACCGCTTGTGTAAAAATGCAGCGGCAAGCAGAGCGGCTGCTTGAAGCACAGGCGATGCCGGGAAAATATCATTTCGACGAAGAAATCGCACAGCGCCACATCGACTTTATAGAGAGGTTCTGCTGCTACCCATCGGGCAAGCTGACGGGCAAACCCTTCAAAATGCAGCTCTTTCAGCGTGCAAGGCTGCAGGCACTGTTTGGCTTTGTGGACGACAACGGCGACAGGCAGTACAACGAGTGCCTCATCATCGAAGGGCGAAAAAACGGCAAGACCTCGGAGACGAGTGCAGTCGAGCTTGATATGCTCTGCAACGATGACGAAGGCTCACCGCAGATATACAACCTTGCGACGCAGCGTGAGCAGGCGGGGCTTGGCTTCACCGCCTGCTATAAGATGGTGCTTCAATCGCCCTTCCTCCGCAGCCATATCCGCAAGAGGGCGAGCGACCTGTATTTTGCCTATAACATGGGCTTCATAAAAGCTCTTGCAAGCGAAACGGCAAATCTCGACGGCTTAGATGTACACTGCGCAGTTATCGACGAGCTGGCAGCAATCAAAAACAGAGATCTGTATGATCTCATAAAGCAGGCTATGGGCGCACGCTCACAGCCTGTCCTTTTTACCATCACAACGAACGGCTTTGTGCGTGGCGGCATTTTTGATTCTCAGTACGAGTACGCCGCAAAGGTGATCGGTGGCAGCGTCCACGATGAGCATTTTCTTCCGTTCATCTACGAGCTGGACTCTCCATCGGAGTGGGACGATGAGAGCTGCTGGATAAAAGCAAATCCGGGACTTGGTATTATCAAGTCGCTTGACTATCAGCGGCAAATGGTCTCAAAGGCAAAGGCAGACCCGTCTTTTAAACCGACCGTGCTTGTAAAAGACTTTAACCTCCGTGAGAATCCACACTCACGCTGGCTGACCTACGAGGAGGCGCACAACGATGAGAAAATACCCGACTACGCTTTTCGCTACTGTATCGGCGGCATGGACGCAGCCGACAGTGTGGACTTAAATGCCGCTGTCGCTATATGTCAGCGTCCAAACGACGAGCGGATCTATGTCAAATATATGTTTTGGCTGCCGCAAAGCGTTATCGATGAGCAGGACGCAAAGGGCAGCCGTGACGGGCGAGATCACGTCCCGTACAAGCTGTGGATAGAGCAAGGATACATGAGAGCATATCCCGGAGCAAAGGTTGACAAGCGTGTCTTTCTCGACTGGTTTTGCGAGCTGCGTGACGTCGAGGATATCTACCCGATGCTCATCTGCTATGACCCGTGGCACATTAGCGACGAGCTGCTGCGTGCATTTGAAATGGAATTCGGCAAAAAGTCGATGCGTGCTGTTCGTCAAGGAACGATGACGCTGTCTGCGCCGATGAAAGACCTAAAAGCTGACCTAAAGGCGGGCAAGATCGTCTATGACGATAATCCTATCGCTTTGTGGTGCCTGCTCAACACGGACGTAAAAAGCGACATCAACGGAAATATTCAGCCGTGCAAATCTGACGTTCGCACGCAGCGCATAGACGGCACGGCAGCGCTGCTTGACGCTTATGTGGGCTGGTGCGACGAGCGGGACAATTTTGCGGCGATGATTTGAGGTGAGAAAAATAAGTATTTTCAGCAAAATATTCAGATTCAGGAACGAGAAATCAAAAGCTGTTTCTCAGCTCAAGTTAGTCACCGAGCGGGGCAACAGCGTATATGTCTGGAACGGCAAAGCCTACGACAACGACATTGTGCGGTCGTGTCTTGCACCGTACACAAAAGCAGTAGGCAAGCTTGTAGGCAAGCATATCTACAGCTCGCCGAGCGGAGTCAAAACCAACCCTGAGCCGTATATCAAAACACTGCTTGAATATCCGAATCCGCTGATGTCTGCGCAGAAATTTCAGGAAAAGATGGCGGCTCAGCTCATACTCAACGGCAACGCTTTTGCAAGCATTACACGTGATGAGAACGGATATCCGACCGAGCTTTATCCGCTGCCAGCGACAGGTGTTGAAGCGGAATTCCGCAGCGGCAGGCTATATCTGCATTTTCTCTTTGAAAACGGGAATTCTCACATTTTTTCGTATGATGATATCATTCATCTGCGAACAAATTTCTATGACAACGACGTTTTCGGCAATTCGCTCATGCCGTCGCTTGCTAACCTTTTGCAGATCTCGGACACTATCGACGGCGGCATAATCAAGGCGGTAAAAAACAGCTCCGTTATCCGATGGCTGCTCAAAGTGGCGCAGACTATCCGTAAAGACGACCTAAAGCAGATAGCGAGTGATTTCTCCGAATCGTTCCTCAGCACAGAGAGCAGCACGGGCGGCGTTGCAGCCATCGACCCGAAAATCGGCGAAGCTATTCAAGTAAGCCCGAAGGACTACGTGCCGAATTTCGAGATATACAGCCATACCCGCAGCAGAATTTTCTGTCTTTTCGGCGTGTCGGAGGCTATTGTTTCGGGCAGCTACACTGAGGACGAGTGGAACAGCTTTTACGAGGCGTCTATCGAGCCGATCGCCCTTGATCTTTCAAGCGAGATGACACGAAAGCTCTTCACAGCGGGCAAGCGCAGCTACGGCAACAAGATCATATATGAATCGGCAAATCTCGCCTGCTCGACAACTCAGACAAGGCTTGACTTCCTGCAGATGGTCGACCGTGGCGCAATGACTCCGAACGAGTGGAGACAGCTGTTTAACTTGGCTCCGGTCGAGGGTGGCGACATACCGATACGAAGGCTCGATACAGCACCGACAACGGAGGGAGGTGAACATGATGGAAATTCAGGTCAAAGGCACGATCACAGTAGATGAAGATAAGAAAATATATGATTATTATGGCATTGACTGCTTCTGCCCGAAGGATATGTATACAGCGCTGACTGACGCAGGCGGCAGTGACGTTGATATTTACATCAACTCCGGTGGCGGCGATCTATTCGCCGCCACCGAGATTTATTCTGCCGTTAAAAGTTACAAGGGCAGCGCAAAAATCCATGTTGTTGGCTTGGCGGCGTCGGCTGCTTCGCTTATCATGTGCGCAGGGAAAAGCGACATTGCTCCGTCTGCGCTTGTGATGATACACAACGTATCGTCTTTCGCAGCAGGCGATCATGCAGCGATGGCGCACGAATCGGAGGTTCTCAGAAAAGCTGACCGTGCAGTCTGTCAGGCATACAGCGAAAAGACGGGCAAGTCCGAGACGGAGCTGCTCCCGCTGATGGATAAAGAGACATGGCTCACAGCGGCCGAGGCGGTCGAGCTTGGACTATGCGACGAGATCGCAGGGCGGCAGACGCTCACAAACGCTTACTGTACTTTGCTCACTGCGCAGCAGCGCAGAGAGTATGAAAATGCCAAGACGAAAGCGGCGGCACGGTTGCGGCTTGAAAAAATAAAATTTTTGAGGTGAACAAAATGGTAAAGGAAATCTACATGAGCAAGAGAAAAGCACTCGTTGACGAGGCACAGACACTTCTTGACAACGGCGACATGGAAAAGTTCAACGACAAGATGAAGGAGATCGAGGAGCTTGACGCTCAGTTTGAAGCTCAGGCGACTGCGCAGGCGAATTTAAACGCAGTTTCGGGCAGCTCCGTTGTGCAGGCTCCTCAGACGGGTACAGTATCGACAAGCGGCGAGATTTACGACAGCATGGAATACCGCAAGGCATTCATGAATTACGTCACACAGGGTACAGCTATCCCCGCTGAGTTTTCAGGCGCACTGCGCAACGTGACGACAAAAACGACTGATGTTGCTCCCGTGATCCCGACTACTACGCTTAACAGGATCATCGAGCGCATGGAGACAGTCGGCGATATCCTCAAGCTCGTAACGAGGACAAGCTACAAGGGCGCAGTAGCTATCCCGACGTCGAGCGTAAAGCCAACAGCGACCTGGGCAGCCGAGGGCAGCGGCGTTGCCGTTCAGAAAACAGAGGTCGACGGTACGATCATCTTTGCATATCACAAGCTCAAGATCGCCGTTTCTATGACTCTTGAGGTTCAGACGATGAGCCTGTCGGCGTTTGAGACGAAGTTCGTCAAGGACGTAGCAGACGCTATGGTCAAGGCTCTTGAGGCTGCTATCATCAGCGGCGATGGAGTGGACAAGCCGAAGGGCATTCTTGCCGAGACTCCCGTTTCCGGTCAGGCTATCGAGATCGCAAGCGGCACAGCCCTTTCTTATGACACTCTTATCGAAGCGGAGGCAGCTCTTCCCGTCGAGTACGAGGGCGGCGCACGCTGGTGCATGACCAAAAAGACCTTCATGGCTTTCTACGGTATGACCGACGACAGTGGACAGCCTATCGCACGCATCAACTACGGCATCGACGGCAAGCCTGAGAGAATCTTCAACGGCAGACCTGTCGCCATCGTGAGCGGGCTTCTGCCAAATTACACAACCACAGTATCTGCAGACACTACCTTTGCGTTTATTTTCGACTTCGCCGACTATATCCTCAACACAAACCACGAGATCACCGCAAAGGTATACGAGGATCATGACACCGACGACGTTATCCGCAAAGCTGTCATGCTCGTAGACGGTAAGGTCGTGGACAAGAACAGCCTCGTAACGCTCACAGTCAAGGCGTAAGCAAAAAGGAGGGCATATCATGCTGAGAGATGATATCAAGGTGTCACTAAGGATTTCTCATACTGCCCTCGACGACGATATCGACAGACTGACTGACGAGTGCTTTGCGGAGCTTGAGCGTGTAGGCGTGGCGGTCCCGAACGGCGAAGACGTTTTGCCGCTGCAGCGTGCCGCTGCCGAGCTTTATGTCAAGTGGCACTACGACTGGCTGAACAAAGGCGAGCAATTTCGCAGCGGCTTTGAGTCGCTGCGGGACGCTCTTGCACTGAGCAGTGCATACAGGAGTGATGGCGATGTTTGACGATGTTATCAGCTTAGGAACTCCGACAGTGACAGAGGACGACCTCGGCAATCAGCAGCGCGCGTATGAGTATCGTGACGTTTTCGCCGAGGTAAAGTCTATCTCCCAAAGCGAGTTTTACACCGCTGCGCAGAACGGCTTAAAGCCTGCGCTGCGTTTTGTACTGTCAGACTATGCAGACTACTGCGGCGAGGACATCGTACTTTACAGCGGGCAGCAGTACCACGTTTTGCGCACGTTTCGCAGCGGTATGCAGCTTGAGCTGACTGTCGAAAAGCGAATCGAGGCGGCAAACGATGGCTAATCAATATGATATCGCAGATCAGATCATGCGGGAGCTGCAGCGCTTCAGCAGCGAGGCGGTGTGGCGTATAAATCTGTCGGCAGAGAGCTGCGCAAAGGAGCTGCGGGGCGAGCTGAAAGCAACATCGCCTAAGAAAACAGGGCGATATGCCAAAGGCTGGGCGGTCAAAAAAGCTGATACAAGCAAGTACGCACTCGCAAGAGTAGTCGTATATAACCGCACAGACTATCAGCTCACACACCTGCTGGAGTACGGGCACGCTATAAAAGGCGGCACCGAAAGAGTCAAGGCACACCCGCACATTGCAGCAGCGCAGCAGAAGGCAGCCGAGAGCTTTGCCCGTGCTGTTGAAAAAGATATCGAGGAGGCGGGCAAATGACGAAAACAGACATGGTAAAGCTCGTAAAAGCATTGAAAACTCTGCCGTATCCCGTGGCACACACAGTCTTTTTGCAGCCGCAAACGCCGCCGTATCTGATTTATCTCGATGAGACTTTTACTGTCACAGCGGCGAGCTCAACATCGATAGTCGAGCGAACCGAGGTGCAGCTTGAGCTGTACACAAAGGGCAGCCAAACCGCAGAGGCAGAGGACACCGTGGAGGCGTTCCTTGGCGATTTTACGACATACGAAAAGAGCCGCTCGTACATTGAAAGCGAGCAGCTATATATCACATACTATACTTTTACTCTTTAGGAGGCACAAAATGAAAACAAAGCTTGTAAGAGTCGGCTTTGCGCCGATCACTGTGCAGAATGAGACTACATATACAGTCGGCACTCCCGTATATTTTGCTGCTGCTGAGGCAGGCGGCAGGGAATACAAGGCGACGCCGACAGGCACTGTCAAGACCATCGACGCCAACTCTGTGACAGTATACGAAGCAGAGGTCAACGGCGGCTATGAGATCGAGCTGACGCTGATCGATATCATCGACACTATCGCTGAGCAGTGGCTTGGCTTTGAGGTACGCTCAAACGGCACTCTTGAGGTGGCTGCCGATGTAGAGAAACCGAGATTTGCCCTTATCCTCTCCGATAACGATACGTCCGACGTCGGCAAGACGGAGATCTTCTACAACTGCGTATGCACTGCTCGCCCCGATATCAGCGGCAAGACCGCAGAGCAGGGAAACTGGGACGACCAGTTCGTTACATACAAGATTGCAGCACGTCCGAGGCTCAAAGATAAGTATGTGCGCTTTTGCAAGAGCGGTACAGCGGAGCTTGAGTCTATCCCTGAGCCTTCGGCACCGACGCCGTAAAAGGAGGAGCTTATGGAAAAAACTCTCACTATCGACGGCAAAAACGTGAATTTTCGTTGCACAGGCGGTACGCTGCGGCGATATCGTAACCAATTCAACTCCGAATTCTTAGCCGACCTCGCAGCGTTGCGAGGTGCGGCAGACGGTGCAGGGAGCGTGAATTTTGCAGTCATCGAAAACATGATTTGGGTGCTGGCAAAAACCGCCGACCCGACCTTGCCCGACCCGCTGGCATGGTACGACAGCTTTGACGAGTTCAACACGACCGCAGTTTGGAGCGACCTGACAGCGCTTGTAGAGCAGGCTTGCAAATCACTTGTAAAAAACGCAGGCGGGGCAGCAGCGGCGACGATGACTGCCCCATAACAGCGGTAGAGCTTGCTATGTGCTGCAAGCGAGCGGGGATTACGATGCAGGAGATCGACGAGTACAGCATCGGCACGCTGATCGACTACATCACGCTGCAGCAAAGAGAAGCTCGCCGCCATGACAGCGCATACTCCGACGATCAACGGTACAAAACGCTCAAAAGCCTTGAACCTCAAGTCGATGAAGATTTCAGAAACGGGCGCATCTCAAGCGAAAAGTACGAGCGCTTCAAGCGGCAGCTCAGAGAATGGGAATAAAAATGCCGCCCTCTTCTTTATGCGCATTGTCAACACTTTTTTCAAAAAAACTAAAAAGTGAGGTGGAAACATGACAGGCAAGGGCATAAAAGGCATAACGGTCCAAATCGGTGGCGATACAGTTGGACTGCAAAAGGCCCTCAGCGATGTCGACTCAAAGGCTCGTGCCCTTAGCAGCGAGATGCGCCAAGTCAACAACGCCCTCAAACTCGACCCAACGAGCACAACGCTGCTTGCGCAAAAGCAACAGATTCTTGCAGAGCAGGTCAAAACGACATCTGACAGGCTGTCACAGCTCAAAAGCGTTCAGGACGAAGTCGAGCAGCAGTATAAGAGCGGCGCAATCGGCGCAGACGCATACAGAGCGTATCAGCGTGAAGTCGTGGCTACTGAGTCGCAGCTAAAAAAACTGAAGCAGACTCAGCAGAACGAGGCAGAGGCAGCGGCAAAGGCGGCAAAAGCAGCGGAAACACTCTCCAACGAAGAAAAAGACCTTTCGAAAAAAGCCGAGGAATCTGCTGACAAAACCGAAGACCTCAAAGAGGAAGAGCGCAAGCTCGCAGAGCAGGAGCAAGGCGCAGCCGATAAGACAGAAGACCTCGCAACAGAAGAGGAGCAGCTGTCGAAAAAGAGCGAAGCTGCAAAGGGCAAAACGGAGCGCTTCTCCTCAAGCCTCAGCGCACTCAAAACCGCAGCCGCAGCGACAGGCGCAGCGATCACTGCTGTTGCAAAGTCAGTCACTGCCGTGATGGCGGCAGCGGGCACAGGGCTTTTAGCGGCGGGCAAAGCGGCTACCACTGTTGGACAGAGCTTTGAGTCAGCGGTGTCGCAGATTGCGGCAACAATGGGCAAAGAGATCGAAGATGCAGACATACAATCCCTCAAAGCAAAAGCCAAGGAGTTGGGCGCAGCAACACAGTTTTCGGCGTCTCAGGCGGCTGAGGGCTTGAACATCTTGGCGATGGCGGGCTTGTCGGCAACAGATCAGACGGCGGTAGTCGGTGACGTGCTCAATCTCGCAGCGGCGGGAGGCTTATCGCTTGCATCTGCCGCAGGATATACTACGGGAGCGATGAAGGGCTTCGGCGATGCAACGAAACCCGCAGCTTACTACACCGACCTCATGGCTAAGGGCGCAACGCTTGCAAAGACAGACGTAAACGGCTTAGGCGCAGCACTTTCAGGGATTGCGGCAGGTGCAAGATCTTTCGGGCAGGAGGCAGACAGTGTAACTCTTTCGCTCCTCAGACTTGCTCAGCAAGGCGTCACGGGTGAAGAGGCTGCAACTCAGCTCAACAGGGCGATGGCTGATATCTACACTCCGACAGCAGGAGCGAAAGCTGCACTCAACGAGCTTGGTATCGCAGCGTATGACGAAACGGGCAAAACACGGGACTTCAACGTAGTCGTAGGCGAGCTGAACGCTAAGCTGTCGCAGATGTCGCAGGAAGAGGCAAACGCTCTCAAAAACACGATCTTCACGACAAACGGCTTGAACGGCTTCAACAAAATGTGTTCTGCGAGTGCTGAAGAAGTCGATGAGTTCCGTGCGGGCTTAGCGGAGGCAAGCGGCTCGGCAGAGGCTCAAGCTAAGACCATGATCGACAACTTACAAGGCGATATCACGATCATGCAGTCTGCTGCCGAAGGCTTGGGCATCGCCTTCTATGAGACTTTCAACGATGATCTAAGAGCGACTGTGCAGTATGCGACAGACGATCTGTCAAAGCTGACAGAGGCTTTTGAAAGCGGCGGCTTTGAAGCAGCGGCAGAGGCGGCGGGCGGTATGCTCGCAGATATCGCCGCAAAGGCGGCAGAGAGTGCGCCGCAGCTTATAACAGCAGTCACTACGCTTGTGAATTCAGCAGCAAGTGCTTTGCAGGAAAATGCACCTTCGATCGCTTCGGCAGGCACTCAGCTTGTGCAGTCGCTGGCTTCGGGATTCGTGTCCAATACGCAAACACTGCTCTCGGCAGCAGTAGAGATCTTAGGCAGCGTGCTTGATGAGCTGCCTAAATCGCTGAAACAGCTGCTGCAAAATGCGGGCAGCTTTGCAGCAGCTATCATCAGATTCTTGTCGAACGCAGCAGCGACGGTGCTTACAGCACTGCCCGACATAGTGACGACTGTCATAAGCGCACTCACAGTGATCCTCCCCGACGTTCTCGCAGGTGTGGGGAAGTCGCTCATCACGCTTCTGCCCGTAATACTTGAAACGATAGTGTTGCTCGTCGATGGCATTGGAGAGGCGCTGCCCGATATGGTAACGTTAATAGTGTCTATGCTGCCGCAGATATATAGGTCGATTCAAATGGCGATTTGGAGTTCGCTGCCAATGCTTATAGACGTAGCGACTCGCATTGTCAACTCGCTCGCAGAGGCGCTGCCCGACATGATCGTATCGATCATTGCAGTTTTACCGGACTTGATCAGCAGCGTACTCACGGCACTGCTGACTAACCTGCCGCAGATCGTGCAAGCTGGGCTTACGCTTTTCACGGCACTCGTCAAGGCACTGCCGCAGATAATCACAACTATCGTCGCCGCACTGCCTGACATTATCGTCGCCGTACTTGCAGCGCTCGACGACGCAACTCCGCTGCTGATAGAGTGCGGGCTGGAGCTTTTTGTATCGCTTATCGAGGCGCTGCCCGATATCATCGTCGGGATCGTCGAAGCTGTGCCGCAGATCATCGAGGCGCTTGTGGAAGCCTTTAAGGAAAGTGCGCCGAAGATGGTCGAGTCTGGTAAGAGGCTCATGACGTACCTCGTCGAGGAGCTGCCGAAAACAGTCACACGGCTCGGCTTTAGGCTTGCCGAAACTGTGAACGGCATCGTCAGCGGCATCAGCAGCGCAGTCACGGGCAAAATCTCTGAGCTGTGGAGCATAGGCTCAAACCTCGTTGCAGGGCTTTGGGAAGGCATACAAGGTGCAAAGGATTGGCTCATAGACAATATTTTCAGCTGGTGCAGCACCATCACCGACAGTATAAAAGACTTCTTCGGGATCCACTCGCCGTCAACACTTTTTAGAGATGACATCGGCGAAAACCTTGCGCTCGGCGTTGGCGAGGGCTTTGCGGGCAGCATGAAGGACGTGTCACGTCAGATGCAGGCGGCGCTCCCGGATGCGTTCGATATCAACCCGTCTGTAAACATCACTGCTGACCGCTTTAGAGTGTATCAGCCGCAGATGGCAGCACAGCCTGCCGCTGCTTCCGCTTCTTATGGCGGTATAAACTTCACGCTGCATATCGACAACTTCAACAACAGCTACGGCTCGTCGATGTCCGATTTGGCAGACGCATTTGGCGCTGCTGCATTCGACCATGTGCGTAGAATGATGCTTGTGAGGTGACGTGGATATGGATACTTTTTCTTTCAACGGGAGATCACTTTCCGAGCTTGGGGCGATCATCACAGGGCCGCCACACTATGAAGTCGCTGTGCGGGAGCTTGAAAACATATCGATTCCCGGTAAAAGCGGTGATATCATCATCGACAAAGAACGCTTCAAAAATGTGACTTTGAAATACAACGTTGCACACGTCCCAACGCTGTCCGACCTCAGGAGCGACGAGCTTGTCACGGCGCTCAGCGCATGGCTTCTGACAGTCTACAACTACTGTGAGCTCCGAGATACATATAATCCGGGATACTTCCGCAAGGCGGTCTGCACGTCAATCGGCTCTCCTACCGCTGAGACAAGTAATGCGGTCGAAACGGCAATTACTTTTGACTGTGCGCCTTTTTGGTACTCCGACTCAGGCACGCACCCGGTCGTGCTGACTCCGACAGCGGGAACGGCGCAGTGGCAGTACCACAACCCCGAGGCATGGGCAGCAGACCCCGTGATCCGCATCGAGGGCAGCGGCGATTTTGTGATAGCTGTCACGGGAGCGAAAACGATTCTTTTGCAGATATCCGACGTTGATGGTGGCGTTATCATCGACACGCCAAAGGAAAATGTCACTGACTTGAGCGGCAGCGACGTCAACGACCTTGTGTCGGGCAACATACTGCCATATCTCTCACCGGGCAGCGGCACAGTCACGATATCGGGTGAAAATGCCTTCACGGCAACACTCATTCCAAACTGGAGGCGGCTGTAATGAAACCCATTTTATACCCACAAAACACACCGAAATCAGGCTTTTCAAGGAACGGCTTAGGTTTCATCTCTCACTGCACACGGTGCATATCGACAGAGGAGCGCAACGGGTTGTATGAGCTGTCGCTTGATCTTATGACTACCGACCGCTTGGCAGCGCAGGTCGTTCCGGGCAGCTTCATCAAGGTGAAGGCAAACCCCTACGACCCGCTGCAGCTTTTTGAGATATACAGCTCGCATATCACGAACAACCGCATAACTGCAACTGCGCAGCACATCAGGTATATCGCTCTTGCAAACTCCCTCACGGAGTCGACCACCGTGCAGAGGCGAACTCCGCAGCAGTGGTGGGAGTACATCGAGCCGATTTTGGCGGTGCCGACCGAGTTTTCTTTCTCAAGCAACGTCGCCGCTGCAAATGCAATTCGGGCGGCGCAGCTCAAGCCGATACGCTTAGGCTCGTTCCTCATGGGCGAAGAGGGCTCTATGCTTGAATCCTTCGGCGGCGAGTTTCACTTCGACAACTTTAACATTGAGCTTTTAGGGCGGCGAGGACGTGACACGGGCAAGTGCCTGCGATACGGCGCTCACATCAGTACGTATGAGCAGAGCCTCGATTCGACTACGTGCTACACCCACATCATGCCTTTTGCAGAGTGTACGACAAAAAGCTCGACAGGGGAGACGCTGCCGTCGAGGGCTGTATATCCCGAAACCGCAATCGACCTTCAAAACCCGAATTTGACGTACAAGCGTGTTCTCGTCTACGATTTTTCGGACTATCTCCAAAAGGAAAAGTTTACACTGATTGAAGACGAAACGAGCGGGCGCATTTCCAACTGGGGCGATGGCGTCACGCTGCTTATGCGGGCGGCGAACGAGTACATATCTGCGAAAGGTGCGGAGCTGACTGCTCCTGTAGCAAACATCATTGTCGATGTTCCCGCTGCTCTTTCGCAGCTCGCCGATCTGCGCCTTTGCGATACTTTAGACGTGATCTACTCGCCGCTCGGCGCAAAAACTCGTGCAAAAGTGATTCGGACGGAGTATGACTGCCTAAGCGAGACGTACACAAAGATCGAGCTTGGCACAGCGAGGAAAAAGCTGGCAAGCCTTTTTGGCGGCAAAAACATCGGAGGTGCATAAATGGACACGATCGATATTTACTTATCGCTCGACTTTCGAGAGGGGCGGGCGCTAAAGACAGTCAACCTCATACAGGGCGACCGTCTCGGCAGCAAGGCGATATATCTCACGCTGACAAACGGGGGCGATCCCGTCACGCTCGTCAGCGGAGCAGACACGGCAACGCTGCAGGCGGGTACCGACTCGACTATCCTTATCACAGAGCAGCGCTGCGCTATATCGGCGGGCAGAGTGCGCATAGACGTAAGCGAGGCGCTCACGAGCGTGCCCGGTATTGTACACTGCACAGTCGAGATCAGCAGCGGCAGCGGGATCGCACACACTGCGCTTTTCGACGTGTGCGTATGGCGGTCGCCTATCGACGACGGAAAGCCTGAGATCATATCTACCGATTCGCTCCAGCAGCGTGTCACTCAGCTTGAGCAGCAGTCGCAGGACGTGAGCCGCTTTGAAAGCCGTATCACTGCGCTTGAGCGCAGCGTGCCTGCTATCGAGAACACGCTGTCTGACATGAGCGACACGCTCGAAGAACATGAGGAGCGGATCACGGCGCTTGAGCAGTCCGGAGGCGGGGGCGGTACGTCGTCGCCGTCAGGCGGGCTCTGGGTATCTGATGAGGAGTGATAACTATGCTGACAACATATGACTCAAGAACACGGTATCCCAACGGCATGACGGCGCAGGAGGGAATGAATTTCCTGCGCAGCTGCTACAGCGGCTGGGCAGGCGTCACGACAAACGGCAGCGACGTTGGATCGCTGCAGCTGTCATCGTCGGTAGAGATCACCACAGACGGCAGCGTGATCACAGTATCGCACAGCGATGGCTACTCGGAGACTCTGACAAGCCTATTTGCACCGTCAGCGGCGTCTCGTGCGCCTTATATGATAGTTTACAGCAACGGCACCGATATCCTTGTCACCTGCTGGACGGGCGACAGCTCAAGCTCTTTGCAAGATACTTTCGCAGTCGGCGGTGCAGTGTGTCCCGACGGTACTCAAGTCAAAGGGCTTGTAGTGCGGCATGACGGCGGGCAGCTGAAAGCCTTTACCGAGCATATGAACAGCACCACGGCGTTTGACTCGTCGATATCGACTCAATCGTCGTATTTTACTCAGATCGTGCCGATTTTCCCGCCGAACAGCCGTGACTACTTTTTGCGCATCGGCATAGCGGTCGTGACGGTCGGCGGTGCGCTGTATATCCCGACTGTGGGCAGAGGGCATATAAACGATGATCACTACTGCGTTTGGCACGATATCGCTCTGCCATATGTACAGGAGGCGTAATACCATGGAGACCATCATCACAAATCTTGCTCTCGACTTTCAAAAGCCGAGGGCAGACAGTATCGTGCATCTGACGCACGGCGACCAAAACGGGCGTGTGATCTCAGCTGAGCTGTACAACGGCGGGCAGAGAGTAGACATAGAAGCGGGGGAAGACACGGTACTCCTTTACGCTGCGACGGACACTCAGGCGGCAGTCGTCGGTCAGAGCTGCAGCATCGTAAGCAACAAGGTGCGCATCGTCGTGAGCGAGGCTCTGACGGCGGTCTTAGGCTGCGTTCACTGCGTGCTTCAGTGTTACAGCGGCAGCGGGATCGTCCACACGGCAAGGTTCGACATCATCGTCAGCGGCGTTCCGACAGACGGCAAGCCTGAGGTCATAGACAGCGATACTTTATCCGATACGATCACTGCGCTTGTCACTTCGGTACAGGCAGCTGAGACCGATATAGCAGCGCTCCAAAGCGCCGACGATACACTCAGCGCAGAGATCGCAGAGCTGTGGCAGGCGATCGGCAGCGGCAGCGGGGCACGAACTCACGGCACGTCCCTCGGCATTGCAAGCGGCACGGCAGCGGCGCAAATCGGTGAATCGGAAGGACTGGAGGTGTAAGCATGATTTCTATTTTTCAAAGCACGTCGCAGCGAGCGACATCGACGACACAGGATCTGCTTGATGATCTCAAAGCGACCTGGAACGGCTGGAGCAGCGTGACGTACAACACAGACGGAGATCCGACTTCGGGAGTCAGTCAGCTGAATTTGACAAGCGAGATATACCTAAGCAGCGACGGTGCGTCCACGTCAAAGCTCAAGATCACGCACGACACGACGCAGCAGTCAGTGACTTTTTCAGCTGTACTGACATCATACAAGATAATCGTGACCGACAAGGGGCTTATGCTCGTCGGCGGGGTAAGCGGCGGCATAGGCTTAGTGATAGGCTCCACAACTGACCTTAGCGGTGCTGCAAGCAAGGGCTTAGTGGCAAGACACACATCGGCGAACTCGAATCACACCATTTTCACGGACCACATGACGACCGGCACTGCGTCTATGACAGTCACGTCGAATGCTGTCCGTACAGGCTCAGCGGCGCTGACTCAGCTCGTTCCGGTGTGCAGCTTCATGGGCGACGAGGTCTTTGACGGAGTGTACTTCGTTTTCATAGGCAAAAGCAGCGACGACGGGGCGATATCTCTCGGTGGGAAAACCTACTACCTCAACAATACAACCTCGTCAGCAATGGCGATTGAATATACATAAGGAGTGATTTTTGTGAACATTATCAAACAGACCTCGACCAACAACACGAACTACTGCCCGAGCCGCAAGATCAAGTACATCGTGATCCACTACACGGCGGGCAGCACATCGAGAACAGGCACGGCGAAAAACGTTGCTTCGATGTTCTCTCGACCCGGACAGGGCGGCAGCGCAGATTTCATCGTGGACGACACGCAGATCGTGCAGTTTTCGCCCGATGTTGAAAACTACCTTTGCTGGCACTGCGGAGATAACCGCACGTATAACAAGGGCGGCAGCTACTACGGCAGATGTACGAATGCAAACTCGATCGGAATTGAGATCTGCTCGACGAACTCAAACTACTCACCGAAAGACCCTGCGAACAGCCCGAAGTGGAGCTTCACATCGGCAGCGATTACACGTGCGGTCGAGCTGACAAAGTACCTCATGCAGAAGTACAAAATCCCCGCCGAGAACGTGATTCGCCACTATGATGTGTCGGGCAAGCTCTGTCCGGGTATCATCGGGTGGAATGCCGAGAGCGGCAGCGAGGCAAAGTGGATCGATTTCAAAAAGGCGATTTCAAGCACAGCAGCGTCCACGGTCACTCCGGCAGCGACGGCAAAAACCAACAAGCCCGTCAACACGCCGATCTACCGTGTGAGAAAATCCGCAAATGATTCGGCAACACAGATCGGTGCTTATGCCGTCCTTGCCAACGCCAAGAAGCAGGCAGACGCACACGCAGGCTACAAGGTGTTTGACATGAGCGGCAAGCTCGTCTACGATCCCGCTGCGAAAACTGCAAAGACAGTCGAGCAGCTCGCACGTGAGGTGATTTCCGGCAAGTGGGGCAGCGGCGCAGACAGAAAAAAGCGCCTGACAGCTGCGGGGTATGACTACGCAGCAGTGCAGGCACGAGTAAATGATTTGATGAGGTGATATCATGGGAAAGATTACAAAAAGTCTAACGGCAATTTACACAGCACTCGGTGGAAAAAAAGAAGATGTTTACAGAGCTGCGTCAGTAGCTCCAGTATTAAAGAAGATTGAAGAACTTCTGAGCGGTTCCGGTAAGGTCGTGCCTGTTACGGCGATTGACCTTATTTCTATGTACGGACTCATTCTCAAGGTTAATGGCGTTGAGGTAGTAGCACTTGACGAAAGGAAGGCGGACGGAACATATCGAGGGACAAGTGAGGGACTCACGATTTGCAGCACACCTATGAAATCGTTTGAGTTGGGCGAAACAGGAAATCCGTCCAAGACAATATATTTTGTACCATCGCATGACTATGTTGGCTTTATCGGAAGAAACGGAGCCATTAGTGCAACGGGCGACACAGTAGAACCCGATGGTAAAACCCTTTACAAAGCGGTGACCAGCTTTACGGCTGGTGGGTCCGCAAACATCACAAAAGTCGGACTTTGATAAAAAAAGGGGATCACTATGCACACCGACAAAGTTTTCAGATGGCTGCTGAGCGTTCTCAGCGGCGCAGCCGCCGCCTTTTGCGGGCAGTACGGGCTGTTCTTCCTGCTCGTCGCCGCTGCCGTTGTTCTCGACGTTGTGACAGGGCTTGTCAAGGCGAAGGCAACAGGCGAGGGGCTGAGCAGCGAAAAGGCAACAAGAGGTTTTTACAAAAAGCTGTCGCTCTTTGCGGCGCTGCTCTTCGGGATATTCCTCGACTTTGCGGCGAGCGCAGTCATCGTGCGTGCAGGCGTGACGGTGGCTGCGGAAACGCCGTTTGCCCTGATCGTCAGCGCATACATCATTATCAACGAGGCGATCTCTATCGCAGAAAATCTGTATTTGACAAACCCCGACAGCTTTCCGCAGTGGATAGCTAAGAGGCTGCGAGTGGCGAAAGATCAGATGGAACAGTCTGACAAATAAGAAATACCCTCTCGGAGCAAGTCCGAGAGGGTCATTTTTTATTCAAGGCACTGTGCGAGCACGAAAGCGCTTACGCTGAGCCCCGCTGCAGCCGCTTTTCTCTTTATAAGCTCCAACTCAGCTGCCGTGCAGCTTATGCAGAGCTGCGTCTTCGTACCGTCTTCTGAAACCTCGCCGAAGATTGCCTCATACTCTTCCGAAGTGAGTTTTTCTTCTGCCCAAGCTTGAGCCTGCTCCATGGTCAGCGGCTTTATCTGCTCGCTGCCGTATCGCTCGCCCCACTCAGTGAGTGCATAAGGTGAAAGCGGGCCGCCTTCGCCGTACAAGAAGAACTCGCCTGTTCTTTTCCTGTAAAGCTCTTCAGTGATATGCTTGAAATCGCTTTTCGAGAGCCCGTTCCAATACTCGCCGAGCTTCTCGGCGGTTTCGGTACTGTACATTTTCCCTTTGATGATTTTTTTCATGGTGCTTTCCTTTCTCCCCGTAGCCGATAGGGCAGCGCCTGCTCTGGCCTTTTATGCTATGTGCTTGATAGCGAAGAAGCGCTCTTGAGCTTCTTCCCATGTAAACCACAGGTCTTCTTCATATATGCTATCAACTGTGCCATTCTGCTCGAAGAACTTTATATACTCCTCGATTTCTTCCTCGCTCACGTCATGGTCTACTACCATCACGTCATCGTCTTCTCGCTCAAAATCTCTCATGAGTACGTATGTGGAGTAGTTGTCTGCTGCGCTGTAAAGATGTTTCATGATATGCTCCTTTTCTCCCCGTATAGCCGATAGGGCAGCTTAGTTGATGTACTCGTTATTTATGCTGCGTAAGCGCTCAAAGCCTTCATGAAGTCGTCTGCGTGCCTTCCGTATACACCGCATACGGCGCCGCTTTTCATGTCGATATATGCGCTTGAGAAAGCGTCAAGATAGCGGATAGCCTCGGCGTTGCTGATCTTTTCGCCGTCGAGCTCTGCGTAAGAAACATTACCCGATCTGTAGCGCTCGATGCTGAGGCCCATGATCTTTTCGCCGCAGTCGGAAAGATAAAGACGATCTTTGCCGTACTTGACCCAGCGGCTTGCGCCCATCTCTTCGAGCTTCTCAACTTGCCAACCAGCCTCAACTCTGCCAGCTTTTGCTGCAGCCTTGACCTCTGCCCATGCTCTGCGGAGTGCCATGCTCATCTTTGCGCTTCTATCGCCTGTAAGTGTTCTGTAAATTTCCCATGCCCTTGTCATTACTGTTCTTTTCATAGCCGCTGTCCTTTCCGGTTTAGTGGGTTTCCCTTCCCTTATCTTGATTCAATTATAACATAGAGTTTATATAAAGTCAATAGTGTTAAAAGAATTTATATAAATTCTTGTGTAAAAATTAAGAGTTGATTTTTGTGCAGGTTGTACAATCATATATTTTTTATTGCGTTGCGTGGGGGCTTCCAAAAGCTATGTTTCGGAGAAGGGAATCCACCTAAGAGCGGAAAAAGGAAAGGCTAAAAAAGTTTGTTATTGCCACTCTATTGCCACTGATATCAGTATTTTTGGCATTACAGAGCTATTTTACTGTCCCCTGCTAAGGGAGTAGGTCGGGTAACCGGCGCGAGGGTTCAAATCCCTTGTCCTCCGCTTAGACCGCATGAATTCTGAGTTTTCAGGATTTGTGCGGTTTTTTTATTTTACCCATAAAAGTAGCTTGTGATAGTACAAAAAAGTTTGCTATTGCCACTCTATTGCCACTCGCTATATCTTGTTTACGGCGGCGAGCTTATCTGCGAGCGGGATATGGATATACTGCATCGTGACCGACAAGTCTTTATGCCCGCCGCTCTGAGTGATGACTGCCGGCTGTACACCCTCGGAAGCCAAACGTGTGAAGTAGGTATGTCGACAGCAGTGGGGCGGCAGATCACGGACTCCCAGCAGTGCCGTCGTTTCATGGTATTTCGAGTAGAAGCTATCATCGCTCATCTCCAACAGCTTGCTGCGGGCTTGCTCGTAAAAGCACGTCACTACTGGCATGATCCGGTCGGCGAAGGCAATCTCACGGTCGATACCTGCCTCCGTTTTTATACCGCCTATGGCGTAGTGCTGCTCTAAGTGTACGTCTTCTTTCTTTATCTTAGCAAGCTCGCCATAGCGCAGCCCTGCGTATATCATGATGAGTATATATCCGACAAATTGGTTCCCTGCTTCGTATGCGCCCCAAAACGCCTCGATTTCGTCCGAGTGCCATGCGTCACGTTTTGTCTTTGCAAGCTCAGGAAGCTCGATATACTCAGTCTTATTGTACTGCACATACTCACGCTTGATCGCTATATCATAAAGGTGTGAAAGCATTACCTTCATATCACGGGCAGGGTAGAAGGTCGACACGGCATTGTCGATGCACGTCTGCATATCATCGATCGTCAGCGTCACGATGTTATATGTGTGCAGCGGCTCTAAACGCTTCCATGCATAGCCAAGCTTGTCCTTTTGTGACTTGCTCAGCTTATCATATGCTTTCGTTTTATCATACAGCTGCTTCAGCTCAAAAAGCGTAATCTTTTTTTTACGCTCGTACGTTTTTAGCATCGGCAAAAATGCGATTGCATCTTTTTTCTTGCTAAAAACCTTTGTACGGCGCTTTCGCTTGACCTTACCGTCTTCGGGATAGTAACACAGAGTGACCTCAGCTTTGTACTTCCCATTTGGCAGCTTGTAGACTGTACCTTGACCGTTGCCACGCTTTTTTACGTTCCTACCGCCCGAAAGAAGCTTAGTGCCACAAAACGGGCAAAATATATATTCGTCAGCTATCTCTTTGCCACATCGTCGATTGATACATTTTTTCATGATAGTGTTCCTCCCTCTCTAAAAAAAGGTGCAAAAATCCGAGCCTATAAAAGGCTTGCTTTTTTCGGCTCGGTGTGGTACAATATTTTTGCTACAAATCTTGTACCATAGCACCCTGTGTTGTGGTCCGCCGCTCTTACCTGCTCCAACAGGTGAGGGCGGTATTTTTTTATGTATAAAACATTTCGGTACGCAGCAGCGGTATCGTCCTTTCGGGCGGTGCCGCTGTTTTTTTGTTGTCTTTCGTGAGACATTATTACTTCATGCAAATTCCGCATGGATCATAGCCTTGACTTATGATATACTGGTCAGCTTCATACTGAGACTGCGCCTGAACGGTAAGTTCAAATCGGTGCTCAGGAAGTACCTCTTGACCTTTTGCACACGTGGATTTGTGTGCCTTGTTGTTCTCTGTGTTTATAATGAACACGTACTCATGCATAGTAGGCGTTGCAGATACTTCGTATTTTTCATGCGATGTGGTAGATTGTACATTTTTTCTT
>Ga0326513_10001243_pt1 | contig 20659 bp, 12 predicted proteins | sample 2_2465_0518_D_FD_203654 | JGI IMG/M metagenome (GOLD analysis project Ga0326513, IMG submission 203654) | Bovine rumen microbial communities from UC Davis, California, United States - 2_2465_0518 | ecosystem: Host-associated > Mammals > Digestive system > Stomach > Rumen | place: USA... | reverse complement strand
TGGCATGGCTCGGCCGATCAGGGGCGACCACATGGTCACACATGCTGTGCAGCACTTCCCTATCGTCGCCGGAAAGCGTCAGCTTGTAGCGGCCTTCGCCGGTCGCGTACTTGTCGACAAGATAGCCACGGTCGATGAGCATGTCTGTGGAGAATCGCAGGTTCTCAGGATGTTCGCGAGCATATTCGGCCAGTGCGATAAGCAGCAGGGTCACGGAGGTGAGGCGCTGCTGGCCGTCGATGAGCAGACACCGGCTGACGCCGTCCGGGCCGATGCCGCCTTCCTGCATCCATACGATCGACCCGGTGAAATGGGTTCTGTCAGGATGCCGGCCGGCAGTTACGATGTCGGACCACAATTGCCGGCACTGCGTCTCACCCCATGAATATCTGCGCTGATACACCGGCACTGCAAACCGAAGCGAACCGGTCAATAAGTCCAGCAGAATTTTCTTGCCAGCGTCCATGGTGCCACCTCTCGAAACATTGATTTTTCACCCTCATTTCCCATGAAATGAGAACAACAGCCACGTGACACCGCAAGCAATGCGTCTCTATGGCATCTCAATTAAAGCGTAGATGATTACTTCTTTAATGTTGCCTTGATCGCCATGAAGACCGCCTTGCCGACTTTAGGACCATACTTTCTTATCAAAGCGACCATCAAAGTTCCCATGGCGATTCCGGTCTTTTTCAGGTAGCCGGTAATTTCTTCCCAGCAAGCAGGACAGAACGGCAGCTTGTTGTCAGAAGCCAGTTCTATCTTGCACTTGATACAAGAGCGTTTTTTCGACGCAGGATTCTCTTCGTCAACACCTGCAATTTCATCAGCAACTTTTTCAGCATCCTCAGTTTTCTTCATCATGCTGCTTCTCCTCATCGTTAGAATCATTCCCGTTCCCATCATTCTCGGTAATGAGCTTCGGAGAGATTACTTCGCCCGCGTCGAGAGCCTTCACCACGCTTTCAATGTTCGCTGCAACCTGCAAAGAACCATCAATAAACTTTTCCTGATTACTGCCCCTGTTCTTGCTCTTCACGCTGCCTACAAGGTTGAGCATCGTATCGCGCTTATCGAGATCATAGTTCTTAATGAACTTATTAAGATCCTGAAGGCAATACGCGACCACGTCCTGTTGCCCCAACGCCATATGCGTTTGCATCTGCACGTTCACTGCATTCACAATCGCCACATAATCCTGCATTGCCCTTAATGCAGCATCCGATTTCTTGCTACCCTGCTTCACCAGCCGCTGCTGCTGCGCAAAATTACGCACCAGCAAAGCCTTCGCGCGCGTGGCCTCGTTCAACGCTTCACGTACATACTCATTACGTTCCCGACTGCTCTCGATACGACACGCTTGCTGGAACATATCAAACGCGGCATCGACACGGGCCAAACGATCCTGCTGCATTTCCTCACCGAGCTGTTGCACAGCTCGGCCGACTTCATCGATTTTTTCCATTACCAAGCAAAGGGCAGCCTGTGTTTCAAGATGCTGCATAGCCGGCAATAACGTATCATTTCTGACAACTTTCTCCAAACGCACTTGTTTGAAGATTTTATTGCGTTCATCGAACACTTCAGCGAGAATCTCACCGTTTTTATCCGTGGCGAAATGGAGTTTGCCCTCTTCAATCATGCGCATGATATGTTCCGGAAGCTTGGCTTCCAAATGCACAGTTCCGCCAAACATACTTTCTAATGTTTCCGCCAGAGCCGGAAGCATAGTTGAGAGCCATTTCCAATTAGTCAAATGCCGAAACAGATTCTTGCTGTCTTCGTCAGACAACCAAATCTCGCCACGTTGGCCATCATCCATCACGATTTCGCAAGGCACAATTGGCATAGGACGATACTCCCCCTGCTTGTATATTGGCCGGCTCGGATCATCACCGCGAAAACCGCAATACGGACACATGGTCGCGGTCTCTGCCACATACGTTCCGCAAGCTGGACATTGGACATTCATTTTTGCCTCACTTCTCGCTGACCCGCTGATACGTGACCTTGCATTCCTTGACGCGGCGGAGCTGCTGATGGCGCAACAGCGGGTTAAGCCAATCGCCGTCAACGAATTTCTGGAAGATGTCAAGACCACGACCGGGAAGAATTTCCCAGCCGGTATCCGAAGTAATGGAACGGTCGTGCAAAGTGTCTCTGAATTCGTAGGTAAGGTTCACGCCCAGCTGTGAGAACGTCGATGCCAGTTCGTTCAAACCATCTAGCTGCGCTTCCACGAATCCGGACTCATTATGCCCGGTCACCAGATGAACGGCTACATCCTCATCGGGATTTTTGCATCTCAGCAGCATCTCCAAGAACTCAGCCAGATTACGCAGCTGGTACGGCTTACGCACATACGCATCCTCTACAACGATTTTCTTTGCCCCGGCCAAGTAGGGGCCGAATAATCCGAAATACGTGATTCCACGTTGATTCTCGACCAGTTCCCGCTGCTTTCCATCGGCCTTTGCTGCAAGACGCTCGACCGGCGTCAACATCACCGCTTCTTGATGCCGCGCTACGGGCAAGGCATCGGCATTCTCAGAAGCACCGGCTTCGCCCTCGCTACCCGCAATTGCCACGTCATCACCGGCAGCAAACGATTCCGCCTCGCTCTCATCTTCCGAATTCTCAGCTACACGCCCACGCCAATACAACTGCGGGTAGTCAAGCTCTTCCAAGGTCTGCACGGCGACTACTTCACCGTCGCTCACACGCTTGTAGGTAAACTCGACCTCCTCCATGGTGGAGTCGATGCGGCACAGCTGGTCCTTGACGCGCTTGCGGCCCTCGATGGCGCAACGCAGCAACGGTTCCATCTGTTCAGGAGTGGCCTTGCCGTCCGGGTAGATGAGCTTCATCAATCCGGAGAACGTCTTTTTGATGCCGTCCTTATCTCGCGTGGACAGTGTGGAAGACAACTCGAAATACTTTTCGAACCGGTCGCTGTAATCGGCATCGCGCAGGTTGTGCAGAATCTCCGCCAGATAGTCGACCACGAATCCGAATCCACTGGTGAACATTTCGGAACGGATCTGTTCGAACTCCCAACCCGGCAGATAGAAGTGAATACGATCCAGGAACGCCGGATCGTGATACTGTTTCGGCAGTTCCTCGAACAGGTCGGAATTTTTCAGCATGTACGGCACATTATGCGAGGTGTTGCCTACGAACACCATGCTCGCCTCGCCTTGGAACGTCTCGACGCCACGGGAGAACGACTTGTTGGCCATATAGTTTTTCATGATGTCCACCAAGTCCCGGCCGGCCTTCTTGGCCTTGCCTGCGAACTCGTCGAACGCCACCGTATCCCAATAGCCCACAAGCCCCAAGTGTCCGTTGGAATTGTTCACAAACAGTTTGGCCACTGTCACTTCCCCGCCGGATATGAGCATGCCGTGCGGTGAGAATTCCGAGTAGATGTGCGATTTGCCGGTGCCTTTCGGCCCGAGTTCGACCAGATTGTAGTTTCGTTCCACAAACGGCACCATGCGTACCAGATGCAGCAGTTTCGCCCGGTCGGAGAATAGATCGGGATTGAACCCAATGGATTGCATCAGCAGATCGATCCATTCGCTATCGGTGAATTGCGAACGTTGCTGCATGTAGTTTTCGCGATCATCACGCGACATCTGCACAGGCTTGAGCTGCAGCAACTGCCATGGTACTTCGCGCGGGTCGCCGGAATATGCGTAACCGATCTGACACATACACCAGATGCCCGTCACCAGCAGTTTCGGATAAGCCTTTACAAGGCTTGGATCGACAATGACCTGGCTGATACCGAGATTGGAGAATGTCGCCTCGTACAGGTCGGTCTTCTCGTTAAGAGCCACCTGCACACGGTCGATAATCCTATGGCTCCCTTTCTCACGGATCTTCGACTGAATAAGATTGGCTTCCTCGCGATGCACATAGTTGTTTGCAAGAATGGCACGCACTCGATCCACACCCGACTCGATACTGGCCTGGTCGGTGTTCGTGGCATATGCGCTGAGCAGGAACTCCAGCACATATGAGGGCACCAGCGCATTGCCCTTGACCTTGTTCACCAGATCCTTGCGGACGGTGACTCCGGGGAACAGGTCGGTGGTCTTGACATCCAACGCGCTCAGGGAATTCCCATCCGCGTTGTGTTCAGGACTTTCAATCCAACCGTTCTGGCTCATACCCTGCTCATTCATTGTGTTACCCCTTACGGTCGCTCTCCTCTGTGCTCATCCAATTCAGTCGAAGAATCCGGCATCGTCGGCCACCACGCCCTGTTTGAAGAAGTATCGTGCCTTCTGGTCAAGCATGACCAGCACATTTGACCCATCTGTCTTCTCACGCAGGCGCAGTTCGATATTCGTTCCATTGAATCGTTCCGCGTCACTGGTCAGCATGAGCGTAGCCGTCACATGGCGTTCGCTTTTCTCCTGCCCGAGCAGATCGAAGGCGACCGGTGTCTCATTGGAGATGAGCACATCATTGCCTGCCGCATCACGCCCCCACAATCCGGCCAATACGGTACGTGCGCGGATTTTTCCTCCAACGGGCTCATTCTGGAAGAATTCCACAGTCAACTGTCTGCTGGAAAGCCTGTCGGTTCGTTGCAGAATAGTGAATTCCACAGCCCTCACATCGTCGGCCGCGGAACGCCCCTTACTGACATGCAGCACAGGAACGACGATTTCCTGCAATGCTGCTCCTCCATGCACATACTTCACACCGGCGCCCTGCATGCGCAAGCGCATGATGGAGTTCGGCACCTGAATGCTTATGCCTTCATTCCGAGGATCGTCCATTCCTATCTGCGCGGCATTGAATGTCACGAACGCACGACCTGGAGCAAGATTGGACCCGATGGAGAATCGCCTCTTTCTCACCCATACCACATCGCCCTTGGGCTGTTCGCTCAGCCATTCCGTACCGTCCAAATCTCGGTCCTGATAGAGGAATCCGTGGTCCGCAGTGATGATCATGTTATGGACGTTGCCGCTGGCAAGTTTTTTGACTACTTCGCCCAGTTCCTTGAACGTCTTCTCGCACGCGTCCACCGTTTCCAATTCGGTTTTCTCCGCATCACCGGTGGCGTCGATATGGTTGTGATACACATACAACACGTTGCAGGATTTATATAGTTCTTTGATTTCGCTGACTTTCAGCTTTGTCAAATCGTCATATCTAATCGCTTTGCCGCCTACGGCCGAAAGAATGGCATCACGCGCTTCGATTCCTTTGGTGCTGCGTCCATCCGCTAGAACATACAAACGGTCTTTGCTGTCGAATTCGAGCGAGCCGTGCGGCAGCAACGCCGCCATGCCAAGTTGTGTATAGGATGGCAGAACGCTGTATTGCATGTTCAGTTTCGTACTGAAACGGCTTTCCCTGTCGATGCGTTCGGACAGTTCCTGCGCAACCTCGTAACGTAGCGCATCGGAAATGATCACGGCGATTTTTCTGCCGGCCTTCAAGGTCGGCGCGATTTCACGTTCATAGAAATTGGTTTGCGCGTCCATGTCTATGAACTTCCATTGGCTAAGCGTATCGACTTGTTTTTGCCATGCCTGGCCCAAATCCTGCTGATATGCCTCGTAGACGCTTTGCAAATCATCGTCCACGCTCACCGCATCCGGGTTGGCGCGATGCCATGCGAGCACATATCTTCTGTATGCGCCGTCGGCCTTGTATAGCTTTTCAGCATACAGCTTCATCCCCTGCTCCGGCGAGCTGACGGTGCTGACGAGTTCACCGCATTCAGCCAGAACGGCACGGAGCCTGCTTGCTGCGGCAATGCACTCATATTGGTCGGCATATTCTGCATACCAGAGTTTTTGCTTGCGCCCGTTGATGATTCGTTGCATCTGGTCGTCCGTAATGGATTGCGATCCCAATCGTTCGAACAGCTTGTTGACGATCATCTCATCCACGTCGCGGAACAGGTCGCGGTCGGCAAGCTCTTCTACGCTCATGTCGGCGATTCGAGTGGACAGGTGCAGTTCCTCCACGGCATTCTCGGAAAGATTCTGCAGCACCGTGCGCATGTCGATGTTCTTATACCAATCGTCCCAGTCGCGAATAATGTTCGCATAAGCGGAAACGGCGTTCCTGCCATCGGAGAATCCGTTCCATGCCAGCTGGAACAGCCATAGCACGAAGTCTTTCACCGTTGGCTCGTTGCCGGCATCAGTATCCACATCAAAACGATAAATGCGCCGTGTTCCAGTCCAATGGAACATGCTTAATCCCATGCGTTCGATCGCGGTGATACCGGAATCGTCACCCTGCGAATATTGTGTAAGCAGCTCAGCCCAAATGTCTTGCATGCTGTGCCGATCGTCTTTCAGTTGCAGCAACGTGGCGATCATCTTCGCTTGGAAATAGGTGGCGTCGTCGTGCGCGTTAAGACGTTTTGCGAAGCGCTTGGCGCGTTCTTCGCTGTCGAAGAACTTCGGTACACGCTTCATAACTTCCAACCACTCGTTTCGGGTGTCGGCGGAAGCTTCCGGCAGTGTTTCCGTAAGCGTCACGGCGAGTTTGTCCATGGTGAACGTGGGGCCGTATGCCAGTTCCAAATCTAACAGCCAGTTGTCCTGAACTGCCGGGGCCGGCTCCGTCAGATATACAAGGAATTTTTGATTCGGCTGCTCGTGGAACATGCGGTAGCGCACCGTGAACGGAATGTACCGCCTGTCATTCTCATCCCCAATTTCCGGGGTAATCAGTTCGACCTCGCGCAGCGCTTCATCGGTGGCGTGCTCCCCCACCAATGTTGCCACGACATCCGCGTACTGTTTCTTATCGTCGCGCCAGAATACGATGCGCCCATGTTCGCCTAGCTGGCTGAAACGTCTGGCGAGCAGTCTTGTTACTTGGCTATTCTCACTCATGCGGTTCCGTCCTTTTCTTCGCTTCAGCGTATCGAGTAGCACGAGCAGCACCAATTTTCACTGCACTGCCTTCCTCTATTAGGCTCTTCAATATTCGTTGAGCCTGCCTTTCCTGCACACCCAGTATCCGTATGGCGTCAGAGATAGAAATACTCGCATTCTTACGCAGCGCATCAAGAATACGCTCCTTCTGGGATGGAACCACTGCAATGGCGGCATTCGGAGCAGCACTCGTTTTTGAAGTTGTTCCTTCCACAATCCCGTCATCAGAAAGCGAATCCCGTCGTAATCCCGTCACAATCCCGTCATCAGAAAGCGAATCCCGTCGTAATCCTGTCACAATCCCGTCATCAGAACCTGTCTCTGAGCCATTGCGATAAATGTTGATGCGCAGATCCGTATCGCCGCCAAGGAATTCCGGTTCCGGCAATCCGACATCGCGCACCTCCTGCATCACACGCAGGATGCCGCTCCCCCAATGCTCAATGTAACCCATGTACTCAAAGGCAGAGGCCAATGCCTCGTTGCGGATTTTCGAATAGCCCTGCTTCATGCGTTCAATGGTCTGCCCCATTGGCAAGCGCCCGGGCGAAGTGATCTCCAATCGATTATCGTAAATCGCGATCTGAATGCTTGAATGGTCGATATAGCTGCGATGCACTATCGCGTTGACAATCAGCTCTCGAACGGCGTCCGGTGGAATCTCGTACACATCCTGCCGGTACACGCCCTTGAATCTGGCACCCATATGGATGTTGCGCAACACATACTGGTAGGACTCTTCGATAAGCTCCTGCGGAGTGCCGACGAACTCACGTCGATCCACAAACACAGCTTTAGTGGTTCCTTTGAATACGCCGCATTGCACCACGGATCGGACGGCCTCATTGCCTGTCAGAATCGCATAGGCGTTGGTGGGCACCAATCGCCCGTCTTGTTCCGCCAGCACACCCCATTGCAGCAACTGTTTCTCCGTAACCGTTTTGACTTTTGCAGGGTCTTCGGCATTATCCTTCGCGGTTTTCGTCAGACTTGCGCACAGTGCCTCGATGTCTTCTTCCGTTATGGACAGTCCAAGGCACTGTACTTGGTCGAAGCTCCGGCTGCTGCCTTCGATGGCCAGCTCCCGAATGGTGGGCTGATCGGCTTGACGCGTGGTGCCAGCTACGCGAACGAATGTTCCTTGCTCCTGGCCGAGCGACTTGATATGGTACGGACGCTGCAAGCCGGGAGCGATCTCGGCTACGATAACCGTCTTGCCGTTCACATCATGCATGGTGATGTCGGGGATGATCATCGGCTCGCAGCTATTAACAATGGCGTCCGAAATGGAATCCATCACCGTGAACACCTTGTCTTCGGCAATACCAACCACGCGAAGCGTTTGGTCCTCGACGCCGAACACCAAGCATCCGCCTTGTCCATTGGCGAACGCCACCGCGGTTTTGGTGTAGTTGATGCTCCTGGAGGGAGGCGTGAGCTTGTATTCCACATTCTTGGATTCGCCATTCAGCAGTGTTTCAATGCTCATACATTAATTATCTTTCAGATGTCTAAACCGTTTTCAGTTGGACTGATTGTTTCCTGCATTAGTCAGGGTTGAATCATCATTCCCATAAGCAAGCCAACGAGCTTTAGCGAGTAGTTCATCATATGTGATAATTTCAGGAGTGACAATACTGGACCGAAAAAGCTCAAAAGATCTAATTTTCTTCCTGTTTTTTCCACCACTGTTCTCATTAATAAATTCTTTTGTCGATCCAATAACAAGATATGCTCTAGGACGGAATAAAAAGACCTCTGAAGACGGAATATCACAGCCTTCTTCGTCCTGAGATGTTACAACATGCTCAGAAACTTCATCCTCAGCAGCTTGAACGGTTGCATGAACTTGAAAGATTCCGCCACTTAAATCTTTCGATGCAGCCCAGCACCCCGGTCGATATTCATCATTAGTGAGTAGCTTAGTAGTCGGTTTTTTAATTTCAGCAAACACAAGCGATTTGACAATTCCACTTGTCTGATATAAAGCATCTACACGTTTACCCTTGCCCGTGAAAGAGTTACCTCTTACAACTGTTTCTAATTTGTCTGAATTCCACGCTGTAAAAAGCGGCACGCCAAGACCTGCTCCCAAAATCCAAGGATTGTTTTCAAAAAAATCCTGCCAAGCACTCTCAGTAAGGGAATCATCCTGCATCATTTCTTCAAAAACTGTTACGGCTTTTCTTCTTGACGTAACAGCTGCAACATCTTCGCCGCCTGGATCGTTTTCGATTAATTCACGCACTTTATCCGGCTGCCGAGAATAAACTTGTCCCAATGTTTCCCCATTATCATCAAGCATTCTCTGAAGAAGCGTTGCATCTAAACGTCTAGGCAAATTCTTATCCGCAGGATCCCACATGCCCACGCAACGAATCAAATTTAAAAAATCATCAACCTGCCCATCCGTTAACCGCAATAAATTAAAGAGTTCTCCCGGCTTTTTAGGATTAACCCGTTGAATCACAAGTTCTTTATAATGTCCGGCTTCCTTGGCAACACTTATTTTGATTTGCCTTCTTGGATTCAAATCCATGCTTTGACTTTCCCATTCCGCCTCAGAAACATCAATTTTTGAATCAATATCATCACAATCAAAAACCTGATTGATATTTCTTGCCGGGAAACCCCTATCTTTTGAATTCGGACGATTATATGCAAACATATTGGAAATATACGTTCGTCCAGGAACTCGCCTTTGGAAATAATCAACCTCATTCTGAATTCCGCGCGAATCAAAAAAACTGCTCATGCTTGTTCTCCCAATGGGTGAACGGGCCAGGTCCAGGTGGAGACTTCTTTGCGCTTTCGCTCGATGGCGGGAATGGCACGAAGGGCTTTGCCCATGCGCAGGTAGTTCACTAGCACACCGTCGTCCAAATCGATTTCCAGATTACGGGTAGCCAGCGGGTACAAGGTCTGATCCTCGTAATCCTTGCATTCAAGAACGGCCTTGTGCAGTTTAGCGGCCTGCTTCTGGTCCGCGGTACGGTCGGAACGCTCCAAGCTATCGGCGATGTCGGCGATTTTGTTGGCATAGTCACGCAGATAGTTGAGCACCACGTTCGTGGTTTTTGGCGTATACCGATGCAGATACACGAGCGCCTTGAATGAGCCCTTATTGCTGGTCTGGCTGGAGTACTGCCAGTAGATCGGACGATTCGAATACATTCTCACGTGGTCGTTGTAGAAATCGTTCACGAAATACTTGCGGATGCTTTTGCCCAGCACCTGTTCGATGTAGGCGATGTTCGCGGCCAGATTCTCCTTGCCGAGCGCCACGGTAAGGAACCTGCGGAACCGTGTCACGATATCATCTTCGAAGCAGTCCGTCTCCGTGACCGGAATGACATTGTCCGCGTCCGGCCCGAATGACGGGTTCGGAATCTGCGCATGGTAGTCATCAAGTGTTTCACCCTGCGAAGCGAGAATCAAACCAGGCTTATCGAGCGAATACCTGCCGAACATGCAGCCCACCGCATAGGAAATGAGCTCCTTAACCACATCTTGCGCGAATTTCTCGTTGCGCACTTCCGGAGTATCCTTCGGATATGCGAACGCGACGTTGCGCTTCAGCGACACGCGTTCCAACGGCACGTCGCATGACACATCATCACGAACGCCATATGCGTCCGCGACCAGCTCATTGTTACGGATTTCACGCTGCCGCTGTTCTTCGGACATACAATCCCAATACTCGCGAAGACGAAATACCGCATCTTCAAGCGAATCGCCAACTTGTGCACCCTGATTAGAATCAAGCAACGCAAGCCGTTGGAAACCCCATGACGTCTCATAAGAATTCCAATCAGCTTGAGCAGCATGAATTAATTCTGAAACCATTTTTTTAGTATTTAAACTTGAAAAATCAGGTATAGGTAAAGAGCCAACTGGTCCCTGACTATAATCAAGAGTGGGAGCAAGCATGGTCAATAGAGCTTGCGCGCTAGATGAATTACATATACCTAACAATATATTTCGTATACTTTCATCTGGGAAAAACTCTGGCCCCTTAGCATTTGAGATAAAACCACTGGGACTATATCTTAAGGAAATATCACCTGTTGTAATAGCCGTCCAAGTAATACCTGAAAGGAAAAAACAGTCTAGATTTTGTGGACGTGATTTCAACTTTCCAGTTGAATCAGTGAAATTACGAATTTCAGAACCATTATTAGCCCAATTGACCACAAATTCATGGTTCCCATACCAACGTCTAAAATTCCCACCTTTTTGAGTAGGGAACCACTTGCAACCCGAAGATAAGGCAGTTTGCATACTTGCCGCATTTACACAAAAATTAGCATAATCAATCTCATGCCAATCACGCAAAAAACGATTGTTATCAGCCGTTGCTAAACCTTGTCGAGGCGCAGCGATTTCCTTGAGCGCTTTGTTCTTAGCAAAAGAGTCTAGCATGGACTTACTGAGCCAGTAGACGATTGGTGAGCCGGGAATCTGCGCGAACTCGTGCTGACCTACCTTGAAGCAGTAATCCACGTCACTGTTAATCGCTTCCGCACAAGCATCCGCCTGATTACTGTCACCGGAGACATCCACCAGCCGAATATAAATGCCTTTCTCGCTACTAGGACTATTTCTGAGCGTAAACGCAGTCGTAGAGACCACTTCGCCGCCGATGCTGTCGAATGCTCCGGTGCCAAGATGCGTCATCGTTTCCATAGATGAAGAAGCAAGTAGATTTCGCCTCAAATCCTCGAATGAAGACAGGAACATCCACGATTGCATCGTAATCATACCCAACATCGCGCTATGCCGCAGGAATTGCCGGTTACGCATGATGAACGCGGCGAAGAGATCAGCCTTACCGTCTTCATAACGATCCTGCACGAACTGTTTGAGTTCGCCGCTCATGTTCTTTGCGCCCATGTATGGCGGATTGGCAACCACGGCGGCGTACTTGCAGGCAAGATACTTTGTCTGAGTGAAAACTTCCTCTGCTCGGCCGCGGAGCAGCGGATCGAACAACGTACTGACGCTATCCTCATCTTCCGGCATTGACGCCGCCAAATCAGCAAGCTCCTGCGAAGGTTGGATAAGCGAACCGTATACGTCAGCCTTCGCATAGGTGTTCCACACTGCAGAATCAAGATTCACCTGGTATAGATCATTCAGCTCAGCGACTTCACCTTCGGTGAACGCAATCGGTGCAATGCGTTGGATATTCGGTTCCACTTGTTTCCTGAAGAATCTACGGGAACGGGAGCGAGCCTTCATGGTCAGAGCGAAGGCGGCAAGGCTTGCGGCTCGTTCATCGATTTCCATGCCGTACAGGTTGTGTTTGAGAATCAGGCTGGGAATATCGCTCGGCGCATACCCCTCCTCCTCGTAGATCTCATACAGCAGGTCGAACGCGTAGGTGAGCATGTGGCCGGAACCGCATGCGGGATCGCATACGGTCAGGTCTTCCGGAGTCCGGATTGCGAGGATATCCTCGTTCCCGGCGGAGTCATCCTCCGAAGGCTGAATATAGTAGTTCCAGTTCTTGTACAACTGGCTGTCTGGATGTGACTGCATCCAGAGCCTGCCCACGGTGTTCTGCACAAGGTAGCGCACGATCCAATCCGGCGTGAACAGCTGGGTGGCGGCGGGAATCTCATTGGCCCCGGCTTTGTGGTTCTTCTTGAACCCGTCCATCACCTCGTTCTTGCGTTCCGAAATGTAGTACTGGTACAGCCAGCCGATGATCTCCACGTTGCCGGACGGATCGTCAACACCGCAATCCTCCGGGGCCATGACCTCCACCGCATTCCTCAACACGGAACCCTCGGCGAGCAGATCGGCTGGCATGAGCAGTTCATCCACTCTGCCGGCCTCCTTGCCGACGTTTTCGAACATGAACGGCAGGTTACGATTCCAGAACCGGCATTCGGATTGCAGCAGCAGACCATAAGCCAGGCCCTGCGGGTCATCCGCCAAAATGGAACCACTCAGCAACCCTTCAATGCGCTCTTTGGCCTTATCATTCACCCGCAACGAGAACACCCTGCTGTCATACTCGCCTCGTTTCGCGGCTGCAAGCACTTCCGGCAGACCATTCGTGCTGGTCAGGCCAGCTGGAGAGACCACCGGCGTGCCGGTGAACCCGTGCACATCCATGTAACGGAACGCAATGATGCGGTTGAACCACCGGTACGCATAGTGTTCCACCACATGTCTGCGGCCCTCTTCACCGCCACCGGCCTGCCCGATCTCACGCTGCAGAAAATCGAATGCACGTGGGTCGTCAACCTGGGCGTCGGAATTCGGCACCAATGCGGCGTCAAGCCGGGCCTGCACCGCATTCATGAGCTGGCGGCGCGCATTCGTTGCGAAGGCTTGCAGTTTCGACGTGTTCATAGCAGGATCTTCTTTCCATTCTCAATGGCGGCGATAAGCTCACGGCGGTAGGCATCAAGGAAGTCATCCACATCATCCTTGGTCTCCAAAGCATCCTTGGTGTGAGGTCTGCTGATGGTGGCGAACGACACGGCCACGCGCGGGGTTTTCTCTTGCCATACTTCAGGAATGTTCGTATCCGTCGGTGTAGTAGATGGAGTCTGCGCCTCATCTGCGAGCGCGGTCTTCGGTCTCGGTGCGGAGGCTGCTAGTGCATTGATGAGTTGCGGGTAAGTGCGTTCGCTCAGCTCGTGTACGCTTTCGCGCATGTTGTAGATGAACGGTATGCGCTGCATGCGTTCCGCCACTTGGTCCAGTTCCGTCTCGACCTTGGTTTGCGCGGTTTGTGTTGCGTGCTGATATTCGGTGGAATCGTGGATTCTGGCGCGAATATCTTCCACGTCGTTAAGCGCGTTGGCGCGTTCGGTTTGGATGGTTGCGTCTGTTGCCTCACGCAGATCGTCAATGGCAGTCTTGAATTTATTGGTTTTGCGGAAGATGTTCGGGTCGTTTGCCAGCTGTTCCGCGGATTGGTACAGGCCTGCTGCCGTAGTGCCAGATACATAGTCGATGTTCGGCTTATTGTTTTTCAGCCATTCCAATCCGTCTGCAAGAATCCTGGATTGGGAGCCGTTGAGGAAAGCGACAATCGGGTCGATTACGTCTTCTTTAAACTCGAGCAGTTCCTCGGAACCGTTTTCGGTTTCTTGTGCGGTGAAATCGCCAAGCAGCCAGTCCTCACCCATTCCGGAGGCATAGTTGATTTTCTCAATGGCCTTGTCGAGCTGCTGCACAAAGCCAAATCGGGCATTGCGCACGCGCAGCTGGGTCAGACTCTCCGCTTCCCACTTAAGTCGCATGGTAACGGCCTCCGCCAGATCAATCGCGTTCGATGGCAGGTCCGCAGCGGTGAGTCCAAGGAAATCCCTGGCGAAGTCACGCAGCTGTGAAACTTTTCTCGTGTCGAATACGCGTGGCAGATCCACTCGGATGGAATCCTGCTTCTTCGTTTCCCTAAGCAAACGGGCGGCCTCACTACGCTGCACCGGCTTGCCATCCAGCGTCAGCGTGATTCTGTCGGAACCATACAAGTGGCCGATGCATGCGAGCGTGGCGGCGTACGGCCAACCATAGGGAACGCTGCCGTAGGCATCAAGAAGGCTCTTGACGGTGGCGACCATGCCTTTGCCTTTGTCACGACTGACCGCGGCGAACACATCATCGGCGGGAACGTCGAGTTTGTCCTGCACTGCGTTCAAGCCGTCGAACGTGCCAGGCTGATGCTGTGTGGCGTTCATGATAATCCGGGCGAGATCCGTTTCCTCATATCGTTGCCCGCCGAGCAGGGAAAAGTTCGTGTAATACCGGCCGATAAGCGTTCCAAGCCCTTCCGCCATACGCGCCTGCACCTCGGTGGATTTCACTTCCACTTTTCCGCCGTTATAGTCGAACTCGCCATTGGCCGCGGCTTTGACGATGCGGGTACGCAGCTCCGTGTAAAGCCTTTCATTGGCGACGCTCTTGCGGGAGATGATCTGCTGGCGCACCTCCGATTGGCTGTTCTTGTCGGTGCGCATGAGGTATGTGTAGGTTTTCACGTACATGCGCAGGTCGTCAAGCAATGTTTTGTCGGACATGTCCAGCAACAGGGTGATGGTGTCGCGCATGCCCATGCCCATGCGAATGGCGTCCGCACGGTCCTGCGCATTGGTCGAAGTGACCACGTTCAACCAGATGGGCTGCTGCGCGGACTGTTGCACCCCATCGATGCGCAAACCATAGCGGAACTGGGCACGCTGCTCGCCGTATGCCACGGTCATCTTGCCGAGCACGTCACTGACCAGGATCTTCTTCAGCTCGTCGATTTCCTTGCTGGAGTCGATGTCCGTGCTTTTGATCTCCTGCTCGATATCCTGCTCTTCGTTGGTCAGGTAATTGTAGGTATCTCCCACACGCTGCACATACGTGTCTTTTTCCAACTCTCCCAGAACATACTTGATGTTCCGTTCCAGTTCCATCACGTCCATGTCGAACTGGTCGGTCAGCAGAATGCGCAGGTTATGCGGTGTGGTGGGGAATCCGTCGACATGCTTGACCAGCAGCAGCACCTTCAGCAGGCGCACGCCCAGCTCCTTTATATCGGAGCCGAGTCTCTTTTCGGCTTGGTTGATGCGGAAGTTCGAGGTTGATTGGATGGCGTCGGCAATACCGTCGTACAGTTTGTCGAACGGCATCAGGGCCCCGACCATCTCATTCTGGCTGGACCGCAGCGTGCTGCTGATGGTGGAAAGCATGGACCGTTCTCCCACGGACGCATGGCGCCCGGAGAACATGTTGTACCGGCTCATTTCCCGCAGCACGTTCTGGAACAGCTCGAACTCATAGTTCACAAACGGATACGATGCGATGAAATCGTCCTTGCTGTATGCCTTGCTATTACTGAATTTCGAAGTCTCACGAGTGAATTCGAACATGGTGCGCAGGTTCGCGTTCTGCTCATCCCACAGCTCGTTCATCACCGACTCATATTCCGGTTTCTTGGTCAGCAAGCGCTTCTGAATGACCTCCACCACGTCGGCGCTGTTGAGCTTCAGCTTGATGGAGAATCTGCCCTGGATCTTCGAAAAGTCATAGCTTTGTTGCTTGGTCCGATCGCCAACAATGGTATCCATGTCTTCCTGGGAAGTGACCACCACCCATGCACGCCCGTTGGTCTTGACGGCAAGATCCTCGGCGATGGATTGCAGTGACAGCATGAGTTCTCTGTTCTCACCGATGAACTGGCCAACCTCATCCACGAGGAACAAGATGCGGCGGTTCGGTTCCTGACGGGACAGCCACACGTTCACGTCGTCTGCGAAGTCGCCGACCGTCATCGTGTACGTATCCTCGTACCGCTGGATGATGCTGTCCTGCTCCGGCTTGTCCGTCACCGCGGCATAGGCTTCGCAGATCTCATCATCCCATAGCACGGCCTCGTCGCGCCCCTCGCTCCACGGTTTGCCAGCCGCTTGTTCGAATTCATGTTTGAAATCGTCAAGGTAGCCGTTGTTCGCCAGATCACGTTCGAATTTCGCGACAAACGGATTCTTGCCATAGAAGCCACGCGCCTCATCGAATACGCGGACAAAGGCGTACAACAGCGCATCAGAGGCATTGGATTTATCTGCCTTCTGATCGATGTTAAACAGAATCGACGTGGCAGGAATCGTCAAGGTCTTCTCAAGCTGCCCTGCAAGCATCTGGTCGTCCTGCGATTCGGCCTTGCCCATAAAGGTACGAACAATCTGTTCGCGACTCATGGTCGGCTTATTGCCCTTGTCAACGAGTTCAGCCGGGACCTCGCCCAAAACGTGTGACAGCATCTTCAATAGGTGCGATTTACCGGAACCGAAGAAACCGGAAATCCATGCGCCATTCTGTTCGTGGTTCGACGGGTCGTTATATGCGTCAAGGAATTTGGCCAGATTGCGGCAAATCTCCTCCGTCAGCACATACTCATTGACCTCATCGTCAAGGTTCTTCTCATCATTGGCCTTGATCACACCATTGATATTGCGGTCAATGTCCTTGCTGAACAACTCCTTGAAGCTGATAGCGCTTTCCCCGTTCATCTGCGTTCCCTTCTTCTTTGAACGAATACTTCACAAGCATTACTCGCATTCCACCTGAATCGGCAAAACAACCCTTAGGCCGTCATTCCTGTCATTCCTCCAGTCGCACACTCATCTCACGCAGATTTTGCGCACGATAATAATTATCCCCAGGCAAACAGTTGAACAGCGACATGACCGATCCTGAAGTAGCGCTTCTCGTAAACGTACCCGGATAGAACAGCACCAATGGGCGATCATCGATGCGTCCTTGCAACGCGTTAAGCAGTGTATGCGCACGAATATACGGGTAAACCTTGCCGATTCCCGTAATGAATACGATATTGGCTCCGCCCTCGCTCTTGGCCTGCTCGTAATGATCACGAATGGTATCAGGCAACTGAGCCGTATCCGCGCCCAACACGTTATCGAGCAGTCCTAAAAACTTATCCGTATGCGCATCCGACGAGACTTTTCTGTGGCGTTTTGCCTCCCTGTTAAGCACACGATCCAGAATGCCACGCTTACCAAGAATCTCCAGAACAACATCGAATAAATCCAGCGTGAGCACCTGCGGAGCATAATCACCATCATATTTCGGCGTCATCGTCTGCAGCTGACTCACCAATTGCCTGATATGTTCGGCGACCTCAAGCTCCTGCCTAGGCGGATAGTCATAAATGTAATAAGGCTGCTCACCGGCCAATCCACTATTGGTTCTGAACGAACGGGACTCCATAATCTCGCGCAAATGAGCGAAATCAGCATCAATGTCACGGTGCTCATCGGCAGCTTCAACGCCTGCGATGAAATCGGTCATGCTATCCCCCATTCGTACTCACAAGGATGATTCACGCATCGGGAAAAACCCGAATGAATCCGGTCTTTTCATAAGGATATCCGCCAAAGAGGGACTGGGTAGGAAGGAAACCACCGTGTCGGAATTTTTATCGAAAAGATGGGCCTCAACCATGGCCTTGAACAGATTGGACCGGAGTTTCTTCGCCGTTCCCTCGCTTATGGTTTCCAGCTCAGGATGCCATGTGGCTTTGTCCGCAATGAACCGATCATAATCCTCAAAGTCCAGATGCGTATTGCCGGTAAGATAATGCTTTTTAAGTACTTCGCCGGCGAATTCTCCGACGATTGCGTAATAACGGCACATCGCGATCCACATAAGTGCCTCGCGGTCGGATGTGGAGGAATCCGGGCCTGCCAAATATGCAAGCTCTCCAACCGCGAGCGCACTGAGCCGCCTAGTAGTTTCCGCCACAACGCGCCTGTTCGCGGAATCCGTGCGAATCGCAAGAACGTTTTCCTCGATGGCCTGTTGACGAATCGCAACAATGGACTTGCCCACCTCGGTTTGGGGAGAACGCTCAGCATCGCCGCCGCCTGCATGATTCAGATGATTCAGATACATTTCCGCAAGCGCCCGGCCCTGCGAGGCAAGAAGTCCGCCGACAGTGAAGGAAAGCCGGTACCGCTCCCCCTGCGTCGCTTCCGCACCGTACGAGCCCGCCATGCGATTCTCCCTCTGCTAAGACATCAACGTTAAGACACAAGAATATTTCAGAATATTCCTAGGTCTGGAATAATCACGACATCCAAGTTATGCCTGCAACTCCTCACCGCATCATTTTGAAACCTCTTCCGATATTCACTGTTCAGCATTCTGGCAACAAGTAATATAGGTAGTGCACAAACTCAGAACGAGCTGAAGTCGAAGGAGACACACCATGTTCAGTAAGGTCCGAAAAACAAGAAGTGATTGCACTGTTGATACCTATGAAAAGAAGCATGATCTTCCAACTGGCACCATTCGAAACAAAGACGGACGAAAAGCCCGCAAGGACAAAAAGCTTGCGACACTCCGCAAAGAAACCGGGAAGGATTTCCGCTGAAAATCTGCTTCTGGAGACGAGGCATTCCCCGAAAGACGTCCCAGGCAGAAGACACGCAACGATGTTTTCAGACAACATCTGATCCGCCTTTTCTGAACTACACTGTTCCTAGAAGAGTTTCCGTGTTGAAAGGGGTAAGCGATGACGCGCAAAGGTGGGTTTCTGAAAGGGATCGTCACATCGGCGGCGACCTATGCCGTCAGAACGGCGGTCGATATCGCGGTCAACCCGGAGAACATGCAGAAGGTGGCGCAGCTTGTCAGCGAGCAACAGGTAGGCAGCAAACTCAAGCAGGCCGCTGCGAGCATGCATCTGCCGGCCGCGCTTAGCCCATCCGCAAGAGTCGCCAAGCAACTTGACGCCATTGAGGAGACACTGGAGCAATATGCCGACCAATTTCCCGTAAACGCACCAGTCGAACGATGGAAGAGTACCCTGCAAAGCCTTCGTCTTATGGACACCATGAACAGATCCACAACCGGCAGCGAGCATAAGATCCGCTTGGAAAAGCTCCAGACACAAACCGAGGCCCTGTTCAACGAGATCTTCCAGTCCCTTGACTCGGGCGATGCCCAGATCGAAGACTGACCACTTCTCCACCGCTTGCATACCTGTCCCCCGCCACTCCCAAGCGCACCGATGCGTCTGCCGGTCGTATACTGCTGCCAAGTGGATTTGAAGGGAATAACCATGATCGACGACGATTCCAACGAACTCATCCCATTCGAAGGCGGAGACGGTGATGCCGATGCCAACACCGGGAACAACAATCCAGACGACACGCAAAGCGTCACCATCATCCAAGACGAACAAGGCATCGTCTTCCTCGGCGACGCCGGTACCATAGATCTCTGGCTCAAGGATGAAGGCTTCGATTCCAAAGCATTCAAAGCCAAAGCCGTGCAGACCATCTCATCGGCCAGCAAAGGCGCACAGGCAGCCGGCAATGCCATGGCCGAAAGCGGACGCTGGGTAAAACTCACCAAGGAATCGGCTGAGCTGGTCGCCAAATACGGCAAGAACTGTAAGAAGGGACCGTTCCAAGCCGGTGTTGTACGGCAACCGAACGGGCGCATCATCAACCATTTGAAATTTACCCAGCCTGGGCAACTCAACCCCGCTTTACTCACCGGTGTCAGCGGCGTCATGGCACAGATGGCACTGGAACAGGCCGTCTCCGAGATCACCGATTATCTGAAGGAGATCGATGCGAAGCTCGACGACCTGCTGCGCGATCAGAAGGATCAGACCGTCAGCAAGCTCGCCGGGATATCCCACATGATTGACGAAACCATGCTCATCTACCAGCAGGTCGGGTCGATCAGCGAGACCACATGGTCCAAGATGTCAGGCTGCCCGCAAGACATCGCCACCATCCAAGCGTATGCGATCGCCAAAATCAAGGGCCTCACCGAGAAGGTGGAACGCGAGCAGGATCCCAAGCAGGTTCGCCCGCTGACCCAGCAGATTCGTCAGGAGATTCACCAGTGGCTGGGCATGCTCGCATCCGCAGTCAGGATGCAGGATCAGGTCTCCTGCATCGAGCTCGCGCGCGTATGCCAAGAGGAGCCTGAACAGCTCGAAGCATACAAGAAGGGCATCGTGCTTGCCAGGAACAAGCGTCTTGCGGAAATCGAGCAGTCACTCAACGCATTGGGCAGGCAACTGGAAACGAAGGCTGGAATCGTAGGTGGGAAGGTGCTGCTGAACCCATACAGTTCACCTCATGCCATTGCCAACATCGAAAGCATCACCAGTGATCTCAATGTATTCGCCAGCACATTGCAACTTGAGCACATTCATCTGCATGTCGAAGACGGTCCCACCTGGATCGAAGCCG
>Ga0326513_10001242_pt1 | contig 20670 bp, 27 predicted proteins | sample 2_2465_0518_D_FD_203654 | JGI IMG/M metagenome (GOLD analysis project Ga0326513, IMG submission 203654) | Bovine rumen microbial communities from UC Davis, California, United States - 2_2465_0518 | ecosystem: Host-associated > Mammals > Digestive system > Stomach > Rumen | place: USA... | reverse complement strand
GCAATTAGAGCAAAATGTATGCAATGCAGTTGTGGGAGTCCAAAAGAAATTAAAGAATGTTCTGTAAAATCATGTGCGTTATATCCTTTTCGATTAGGAAAGCAACCATCTAATCCTGTAAATTGTTTAGATATCTTGGTCTTCGATGATGATCCAACTTCAGTAGTATTTAGAGCACGTAAACCTAAAGATGAAAACGATGACGGTGTGTCTGCCGTTAGAAAAGAATATTCTGCATATATCGAAGACGATGATCTGGATGAAGATGATGAAGATTCTGAAGAATAATGTAAAAAAGCGCTTGACTTCATTGGTGAAATCGGTATAATAGGTTTTAGCAAGTGAAAATTAAATACTAAATATTAGTTGTGTTTTGAGGTGGATGTATTTGGTTATAAAAAAGAAGACATGGAAAAATTATTTGAATGTATTGTATTGTGTTTATATGCATGTAGCCCCTAATGGTAAGAGGTATGTTGGTATAACGTCATTGAAGCCTGAAAAAAGATGGGCTAATGGAGAGGGATATCGTAGTCAAACTATTTTTTATCGAGCAATAAAAAAATATGGTTGGGAAAATTTTAAGCATGTTATTTTAGAAGAGGAACTTTCTTTTGAACAAGCTTGTGAACGAGAACAGTATTATATAAAAAAATACAAGACCAATTTAAATAGATGGCAAAATCCCTCTTACGGATATAATCGAGATGATGGTGGTTGTACTAAAGAACCAGGAACTTATCATCATACAAAACAGACAATTGATAAAATACGACTCTCCAATAAACCTCAATGGAAAGCCATTGATGTTTTTGATATTAATGGTTCTTATTTATATACAACGCCTACTATGACAGAAGCAGCTGTTAGAACAAATGTTAATGTTCCTAATATTTCTAAGATATGTAAAGGGGTCAAATATTCAGCTAATCATTATATTTTTAAATACCATAATGAAACAAAGAACAAGAGCATAGACCCTAATTGGTTGTCAGAAATGAATTTTGGGCAATATACTTATAAAGGTAAAGTATATGTTTGGAACAATATTACAGGGGCTTTTATTAAAGAATTTAATAGCATTGACGATGTTTGTAGAGAATATAACAAAAAGCGTGGTTATATATTAGACGCTATAAGAGAACAGAGAAGTACACGAATCGGGTATATTTTTACTAAAGAAAAAAAGTCCCCTAAAAAATTAAAAAAATTTAATGGTAAAAAGGTAGCTGTGAATGCGTATTCTTTATCTGGAGATTATTTGAAATCATTTAGTACAATTACAGAAGCCGCTTTATATTTAGAAAAGGCGGGGTGTGGGAATAAAATCATAAATAAAAATAATATTCGTAGGGCTTTAAACAATTTTGGATTAACATGTGGACAATATAGATGGACTAAGGGAAAACCGGTTTCGCATATTGATGTGCCAATTCGTCCTCATTATAAAAGTGTTGCTGTTATACAAATGACAGTAGATGGTGATTTTATTAGTGGTTATGATAGTTATAAACACGCGGCAGAGGCCGTGAATCGCACATGGACTAATATAAGATCTTGTGTGCAAGGAACACGAAATACTTGTGGTGGGTATGTCTGGAAACAAGCAATTATTGCTTAACGAGGTTTAATTAAATATGAGCGAAAGAAAGAAAATTCTAATGATAATTGATATGCAAAATGATTTTATCAGTGGCGTTCTTGGTACTCCAGAAGCACAGGCGATTGTGCCAAAGGTGGTTGGAAAGATTAAAGCCAACAATTATGACCGTTTAGTATTTACTTATGATACACATGACGGTAATTATCTTCAAACTAGAGAAGGACGTCATTTGCCAGTTCCGCACTGTCAGACTATAAAGGGTGAGGCTCTAATAGATGAATTTGATGAGATATTTGATGAGAAACTTACCCCATGGTTTAAGGGGAAAGAAGGATATAATATTCTCGTCAAAGAGAATTTCGCTCTTGAAGATAATATTTGGAGAGAGTTTGTTCATATTCTGAATCGATCTTTAGATATGTATGTTCCTCTTGATTATAAGGGAGAAGACCTTGAATTTGAACTCATAGGTGTTTGCACAGATATCTGTGTAGTCTCTAATGCTTTTGCACTTCGTCAAGCATTTCCTGAAGCTGAAATCATTATTGATGCATCGTGTTGCGCTGGTACTACTCCAGAACTTCATAGAGCAGCATTGATGACTATGAAATCCTGTCAAATGAATATTATTAATGAGGATATTTAAATGGCAAAATATGAAGACCAATGCCTCTTCGCTATTACAGCTGATTATCGACCAAATAATGAGAATAAACCAGTTTATTACGTTCTGGCACCAAATCGGCGTAAGGCGAAAACAAAGTTTAAAGAAACCATCACTTGGCTGAAGATATATGATTGTATTCGTATTCGTCAGGAAGATAAAATTAAAGATATAATTGAACATCCAGACAAACATATCATTATTGAATAAGGAGATTAAAATGATTATTAAGGTTATTATGATATTCGTACTTTTTGTCGCTAATCTGGTGTATGGTTTTAAACTCTTCAATCTAGATGAAAGAGTATCTGAACTTGAAAAGGAAGTATATATTTATCTTGATCCTAAGGTAAAAGAGATTGCAGACGAAGCTACATTGAAAGAAGGTGATGTTTAATGGCTACATTGTACGAACTTACAAACGACTGGTTGATGCTTATGGAAATGGCTGAAGACCCTGATATTGAGGAAGAAGTTTTTATAGACACACTTGAGGGACTTGATGGTGCTATTGAGGATAAAGCAGATGGTTATGCAAAATTAATTAGACAGCTTGAACACAATGCTGAAGCTTGTGATACTGAATCTAAACGATTTGCAGAAAAAGGAAAAGTTTTTAGACATAAAGCTGACCGTATGAAGAAATCTCTTCAAGATGCTATGGAATTGATGGGCAAGACAAAAATAAAAACACCACTCTTCTCTTTCAATATTCAGAATAATCCTGCAAGTGTGGTGGTAGATGCTGATATTGATAAAATCCCTAAGAAGTATTTGAAACCTGTCGATCCGACTGTTGATAAAAAATTGCTGAAAGAAGATTTGAAAGCAGGTGTGGAACTTGATGGTGTGGCTCATTTGGTACAGACAAGAAGATTGAGGATTAAGTAAGATGAAATTGTATATAGGAAGAAATGCATATAATACAAGAGACCAGACATTAGACTTTTATGGTGAAGCTGATACATATGAAGGAATAGTTGAATTACAGAATCAATATTTAAAAGAAAATAATTTTAAATCGTATTATTATAGAACTCATTTTGATAAAGATGAAAATGGAAAACTATTAATGATTCAAGATTTTGGATCATGGTCGAGATTCTTTTATATATATGATTTAAATGATGAGTTAACAGAAACGGGAAATAAAATGAGTAGGGGGAATTTGGAATGAACCCAGTATTTGTAGTTATTGTAGTAGCATGTGCTATATGTCTTTGGGCGGCGTTAAATGTATTTTTTGATTCAATTGGCAAAGTTTTATTAGACATGTGGAGAGATGTTAAAAGAAGTTTAAATAAAAAAGAGGAGTAAAAAGATTATGAGTGGAAAAAATGGTACTGTTCCTCAGATTCAGGGCGGTTCTACTCCTATTGTTGATATGAGAGGTGATAACAATGAGTAAACCTAATAAGAGACATAATGAGTGGTGCAAAGGTTATAAACTTCGTGGTCAGCGTGCAATTAATAAAGCAATTAAGCAGGAACGTCACAAGAAGCGTTTGGCAAAATTTGCTGAACGTAGAGAAGACGGTAAGACTTATTCCTATCAGAAAAATCCTTATGAAAAGGACACAAGGGAATGGCTGACCGAATGTGCTAGACGTGAAGAAAAAACTCATAAAGAGTCTAATGAATATAAGAGGTATGCTCGTGTATTTGGACGTCTTGATCGTGACATGAGAGCCATTGAAGAAGCCGCTCGTCAGGAAGAAATTAAGCAGAAAAGATCAGGTAAGAAAAAGAAAGTTGAAGAAAGTGAAAATTAAATATTGACATTTTCGTGTGGTTTGATATACTATATATAGTTGTGAGGTGATGATATGAAAGATATATTTAAAAAACTTGACAGGCTATTGTGGTATATCAAACCACGTTTTTATCCCTGTAGAGATGTAATTATGATTAGATGGATGAATAAAGAATATTTAATTAAACGAAGGAGATACTAAATATGAAAATGCAGATTAGAACAGGGATGTTTGAGACCAATTCTTCAAGTATGCACAGTTTGCTTATTATGAAGAAGCATCAGGTTATGACGCAAAAGGAAATTCGAGAAGAGTATTATCTTGATGAAGATTGGAATAAGGATAGAAGTAATATTCTCCAACTGGATCGAGATTGTGAAGAATATGGTCGGGGTTTTAATGTTCTTACATCTTTTAGAGATAAGTTGTCTTACGCTCTGGCTTCTATGTGTGGTAGTTGCTACAGTTTGAAAAGTTATATCCGAGGTGGTGATACGTTTTATGAGGTATTTGAACCTCTTTTGAAGAAGCTAGTTGGAGTTGATGAAGTGAAGTTGTATTGGGGTTCAGAAAATTTTCATGTATATTCAGATAGTGTTACAGACGATTTGGAACAGGATTATACGACATATGAAGAAGTCCCTTATGAAGATTTGATTCATAATGAAAATTGGAATAAAGAAGGTCATGAAGACGAGGACTACTATGAAGAGATTTGTAGATCTGGTCGTAAGCAAGAGGAAATTTGGTTGGAAGTACCCAAATTTGGAAGTATAGACCACCAGAGCGTAGGACTTTTCCAGAGATTTCTTGAGAAGTATAATATTACTCTTGAGGAATATTTGATTCGTAAGGATATCATCGTGATTATTGATGGCGATGAGTATTATTTGTTTAATACTATGGTTAAGTCTGGGATTATAAATACAGATGAAATTGAAGTACATTATCCTAAGAATTGTCCATATGACACAGAGCTTTTTATGGAAAAGCATCCTGAAATGTTTGATGGTAATGGAGAATTTGATGAAAATGGAGATTGGATAGATGAAGACGCAGATTCGGAATAATGTTTGGGAAACCAATTCATCCTCAGTACACACATATTGTTTTTCAACAAAAGGATTAGAGAAATGTCGTTTAAAAATTCATGAAGATGGGTATGTTCATGTAAGACTTAATCAATATTTTGGTAAAGAGCAAGAGCAATTTTTTGACCAGACAACTAAATTAAAATATGTACTTACATGGATGTATGTTTATTATTATGGTTATCATGATTATAATAAATGTAACCTTGAAGAAGAATATCTCTTTCATGAGTTTAGTGATGAGTTTGGTAAATATGTCACTGAACATAACGGCGTAAAATGTTTGGGTATTAAAATAGATGGTTATAGATGGCGTGAACCTTATGATTATTTTGATCATCAACAGTTAACAGATGGATATACTGGAGACAAGTGTATTGTAAATATTTGGTATCCAAAAGAATGTGTGGAATTTATTTTTAATAGATATGTGGGACTACAGACAGGATGTGATTAAGGAGGTGAACATGATGAATGGGCATACAAGAAGCACGTAATTTTATACAAGAGAATAGATGGTGTTATTCTGATAAAAATGTTGATGCTCCAGAAGATATTAAGACAACGCATAAATATTGGTTTATTTCGTACTGTGGTCATGAATTTTATTCTTCGCCTTTGGCGGTGATAAAAAATAATAAGATTTTGTGTCCGGTTTGTTCTGGAAGGGCAGTAAGTAAAAGGGTTAATGATTTAAATACTATTGTTCCTCATATAACTAAATATCTTTATAATCTCGAAGATGGTGAAAAATATACTGCACATTCGAATCATGTCGTTAAATGGAAATGCCCATTTTGTAATTACGAATGGGAGCAGTCTATTAATAAAATGGTTTTAAAAGCTAATAAATGTCCTAACTGTAGTTTTAATAGAAGTTACGCAGAAAAGATTGTTTCAAGTATATTAGATCAGTTACGATTACAGTATCAAGTAGAGGCAATTTTTAATTGGGCAGACAACAGAAGATATGATTTTTACATATCTAAATTAAATTTAATTATAGAAGTAAATGGGAAACAACATTATTCAAGTCCTTTCCCCAATGCGATAAGGACAACTGAAGAAGAAAAGGCTAACGATGAGTATAAGTTCCAATTAGCAATTAATAACGGCGTTAAGTATTATATTGTATTGGATACTTCGCATTCTTCTTTATCTCAGATAAAAAAACAAATTGCAAATAGTCAATTACCTGAGTTACTACATTTTAATATGAAAGATATTGATTGGCTAAAGTGTGATGAATTTGCAACACAAAATATAATTTTTAATGTGTGCCAAGATTATGCTTCTGGTAGTACGGTTAATGAGTTAATAAACAAATATTCAAAATGCAAAAATACTATTATGAGTTATTTAAGGCGAGGAACATTACAAGGATGGTGTAATTATGATCCTAATATGGCACGGAAAAAAGCATGCATCGATAACGGGGTCAGGGTAATTAAAACAATGTCTAAACCTGTGTTGCAAATAAATATAAAAACTGGCGAGACGATACAACAATTTCCAAGTTTGCAGCAGGCACAAAGGGAATTAAATATTAATCATATTTGGGACTGTATCCAAGGACGAAGGAAATCAGCAGGTGGATATAAGTGGAAATACGCTTAAAGACAGGTGGTGCTTAATGAAAACACAAATTAGATATAAAACTTTTGAAACAAATTCAAGTAGTCAGCATACGCTTACTCTTATGTTAAAAGAAGACTATCTCAAACAAGAACGAAAAAAGGATGAAAAGCGATATGACCCTGACTGGTTTTGGGATACTTGGAATAATGAATGGATTTCTAAAAATGATATTGTTCAACAGGGCAGAGAAAATTCTTGGTTTAAAAAAGATTATGAATCGGGTCGTTGGGGAAATTCGAAAGTTTTTGTTGATTTATCTGACGATGAAATTTTTAATCTTTATGCAAATAAGTTTCAATATCATCGTTTTATGGAATCAGATGATGATGTCGGTGAGAGTATTGTAAAAGAATTAGAAACCCCTAGTGGTGAAGTTGTAGTTGCTATTTCACAATATATTTCAGAATAAAGGGAGGACATATGATATGATTACAATTCAAGATTTTTGTGATGCAATGAATAGATTGGTTGATAAATATGGTGCATTTTCTGACGATTTTGTGGTTGCTAAAAAAGAAGAAAATACAGGAAGAGAATATGTTGAATTTACGGTGTTCGTTGGAAGTTGGGATGGTGAATATCCGCTGTGTAAAATGTATTGGGATAATTTTGAGGTAGATATTAATCCAGATAAAGTAACTGTAATTAGCACTTCACCATATAGGACTGAGCCTTGGAGTTTAGAACTTATATGGCAAGACGGTCTTCCAGATAAATATGAAGATCTTGAAGAATATATCGAAAAAATGTGGAATGAAAAACAACTTGGCGTGTTTGAAGCCATGAAGCAATTAGATGAAGATAGTCCTCTTTTAAAAACATATTGTAAATTAGTTTTAGAAGCAATTTATATGGAATATCTAGAGAAAATGAGTAGTGATTTTGATTTAGTATATACATATTATGAGGGGATTCAAAATATTATTAGTCGTCATTGCGATATTATGGATGATATTACCAATATGTTTGTAGATGAAACATATGATTACGAAGGATGAAAAAGATCAAAGCTGAGGACGAAATAAGCAGGAGAATAAAATAAAATGAGAAGAAACATAAGATATGGTGTTTGGGAGACCAATTCATCCCTCTCGCACTCGTTGATGATTATGTCAGAAAAAGAATATAGAAAACTAGTTGAAATGTGTAATAATGATAATTATAAATGGGATACATGGGATGAAAAATGGGTTCATACAACAGATTTAACTGAAGAACAATTAGAGGAAGAAGAATGGCGTTATAGAAATAGTTATTTCGATGAAGAAGCAGAATATGAAGTAAAACTTTATACTACAGAGCATGGTGATAAAGTAGTTGGTATAAGCTATGCAAAAGAAGATTATTAAGGAGATGTAATGAAAAAACTTGCGACATATAAGAATGGTAATACTTGGACACAGATTTTTGAAGATGGAACAAAGATTCATGTAACAGAGGATGATGATTTTAAATATTTTTATGCAGAATCGTGTGATGTACAAATCTCTCAATGTTGTGATAATGGGTGTGAATTTTGTTATGCAGGTTGTTCTCCTACTGGCAAACATGGTGATTTGACAAGTTGGAAGTTTCTTCGTATGATGCACCCTTATACAGAACTTGCGATTAATCTTCAGTTTCCTACTCCACCGGATTTGATGGAATTTTTGTATACCATGAAAGCCCAGAATGTGTTTGTTAATGCGACAATCAATCAGAGACATTTTATGAGTGAGTATGGTCAACAGTTTATTAAGTTTCTATATAAAATGGATTTGATTAAAGGAATTGGTATTTCTTTGGTTGATCCTACTGAAGAGGGATTTATTAATACTGTTAAAGAATATCCCAATGCTATCATTCATGTAATTGCAGGTGTTGTTAAACAAACCGATATTAAATATATGATGGATAAGGGACTAAAACTTCTTATTTTGGGATATAAACATAAAGGTCGTGGCAATAATTTTTATAAGGATCATATGTATAATATTGAAGCCAAGATTTATTATCTTGAACAGGATGTTATGCGATTGACAGACCACTTTGATGTTGTGTCTTTTGATAATCTTGCGCTTGAACAACTTCATATGAGAGATAAGCTTTCAGATGAAGATTGGGAAATGTTTTATGCGGGTGAAGATGGCATGGTTACATTTTATATTGATTTAGTAAATGGAACGTTTGCTCGAAGTAGCTTGTCTGATATTCATTATCCTATTGGAGAATTGACAGTTGATGAGATGTTTCAGATGATTCAAAAAGAGGTTAGTGAAATGAACAGTTGAAAAGGGTTGATTAATTATGACAATAAAAGATAAAACTGAAATGATTAAAAGGTTGCGGGAAGAAACTTCTGCAAAGCTTAAAGATTGTATAAGTGCTTTAAGACGTGCGAATTATTGTTATCCTGATGCTCTTGTTTGGTTAAAAATTATTTTAAGTAATAGTCCATGCGCATATTGTAATTGTAGTTATCTTGATGGTTATTATTCACATAGATATCTTTTTTGCGATATGAGTATAGAAAAATGTCCACAAAAAAATTTAATTGCTAAGTAGGAAATAAAAATGAATCAGAGAAATTGTCCTAATTGTGGGGCGCCTTATAATATAGAATTAAGCACATGTCCATATTGTGGCACTTCATATTTTGATATGAGTGCTATAGATATAAATGAGGGGCATCCCTTTTATTTAAAACTTAAAATGGATAATAAGATATTTACTTCCAAGGTTATTGCAGAACCTGATATTACAATTAATTTTTATGAAGATACCTATAGTGCGCTTGGAAGATATGGAGAAGTGGGAAGAGTGGTTGTGAATCGTAATATAGATATAGATATGCGTTTTAAATCTGTATATGATCCGAATCAAGTTTTGTGTACTTTGGAGGTTAAAGATGACGTGGACTGAAGTTAAAGTAGAAGGATATGATTTTTGTCTAGAATCTGGTTATTATCAGATAAGACCCAAAGGCGAACAAATTGCAATATATTGTTTTGGGCGTAGATTTACTTGGTGTGATGATGTTTCAGAAGGAATGCGGCAGGTTTGGATAATCAAATTACGAAGGAGAAAATAATGAGCGATGTTGAAGAAGTTGCTATTACTTATTTAAAGGCACTAAAAGAGAAAACCAAACCTAATCCTAATCATTATCCTATCGTTGATAAGTGGAATCAAAAATATGTTTGGAATCCTAATAAATATATGATATTTAGTTTTTTGAGAAGTGTAATAGATGAAAGAATGCAAGAGGTAATTAATAATGGAGAGTTATTCAAACAATTCTGTGATATTAAACAAATCCCTTATTGAAAAATATCCTTGGCTTTATCCACATTATGGGTGGTCTGGGGAAAAAGTTAAAGATTTCGATTATACGTGGACTGAATTAGATGCTATGCCGAATGGTTGGCGTGAAGCATTTGGTGAACTGCTTTGTGAAGAGATTCAGGAAGAACTTGAGAAGTACGATTTCGTAGATAAATATAGTATTGCACAAATCAAGGAAAAATTTGGTGGGCTTCGTTGGTATGATAATGGTGTTCCGTCTGAGTGTAAAATTCATGAAATAATTGAAAATTACTCAGTATGTAGTGAATATATCTGTATTAGTTGTGGTGAACTTGATGTTCCATCTACTGATGGATGGATTACACCAGTATGCAAAAAATGCATAAAGAAAATGAATATCCAAAATCCCGATGATTATTGGGAGCGAATTAGTAAAGAACAATTTCCTCATACCCTTCCACTGACACGTATATATCGAAAGTGGTCTCAAGAAAAAGACAACTGGGAAGATACAATTGTCGATTTAACACCCACGGTTCAAAAAATCAGAAAACGATATGTAGAAAGGCATGGTGAATAAATGTCGGTTTATTTTGATAATGCGGCTACAATGGAGCCAGAGCAGGAAATGTTAATAAGATACGCTGAATTGTGTAAACAATATTGGTGGAATCCTTCTTCTATTTCTGAAGGTTCTATGCAAACACGACAAGCTATTGAAGATGTGCGCAAAAGGATTTTAAAATATATTAATGGTCGAGAAGGTGATAAAATTATTTTTACATCTGGTGGCACAGAAGCTAATAATCTTGCCATCAAAGGATTTTGTTGTGAAAAGTATACACATTTTCTAACGACTGATAAAGAACTTGATTTTCGGCGTATTACTCCATCACTTTTTATTTCAAGTCTTGAACACCCCTCAGTTACCAATCCTGCCGTATGGCTTTATGAAATGAGAATTGCTAATAGTGTAAATATGGTTAAATGTCACGATGATGGCACACTTGATTTAGAATCGCTAGAAGAGAGGATACGTTATACTCAAGATACTAAATTTCATCCAATTTTTACATCAATTATGATGGCTAATAATGAACTTGGATCAGTTAATGATATTAAAGCAATCAGTGAAATTGTTCATAAATATAATGGTATTCTCCATGTCGATGCTGTTCAAGCGTTTACTCATATGGAAATTGATGTCCAGAAAATGGGTATTGATATGATGTCTGTATCAGGGCATAAATTTGGTACACCTCATGGTATTGGTTTTTTATATGTAAGAGAAAGGATTGATATTGATCCTCTTCTGCATGGTGGTGGTCAAGAAAAAGGTTTACGGTCTGGTACTGAAGATGCCCCTTCTATTATTATGATGGGGGAAATTATTGATCGTATTTATCGGAATTTTGATTATTATTCTAATAATATAACGGTTTGTAGTAATATGTTGTGGGACTCTTTGGTACGGGATTTTGGAGCAAAAGTTAATAGTCCAATTAATGGTTTACCGAATATTATAAATGTGACATTAAATGGAATTAATAATGAACAATTGATTACTGATTTAGATTTATTCGGTAACTGTCAAATATCGGCGGGAAGCGCTTGTCATGCAGGAATAAAAAAACCAAGTAAAGTATTAAAAGAAATTGGGTTAACAGAAAAAGAAATAAATAACACCATTCGTATATCATTAAATAGAAATGTAAAAGAGATTGATGTACAGGTATTTTTAATGAATTTAAAAGATAGTATTGAAAGATTAAAAAAACTATAAGAAAAGGAGGCTGAAGATGAATGGGTGAATATGGCTTAAAAATTAAAAACATCGTAGTCGGAAGCCTTTTAGAAAAGAATGCGGGTGTTCGTGAATATATGGATATGACTGACGCCATGCTTTGTAATAGTTTATTCTTAGATTATATGAAAAAGCATGGATTGGAATCGTATAAAGATACTTCGACTAGAGATATTATTGTTCTTGATTTTAAATATGGCACAAGAAGTTATGAACAAGAAAAAGCACATATAAAGAAATGTATTAAAGAAACTGAAAAGAATGATAAATTAACTGAAGAAGAAAAAGAGCAAAAGATACAATACTTTAATGAATTGTTAGTAAAGGCTGAAGCTAATCAAGACAAATATGTAAGATATAATCGTGCTGAAGCAAGAGACAAAGTTTATACCGAGGGTGTGGATGTTACTTATCCATCCGTTCGCAAGGGAAAAGACCCACAAATGATTCATTATAAAAGGCTGTTTAGGACACCCGGCAAGGCTAAAAAGGGCACTGTAGACTTTATTAGAGAAGAATTGTATGATGTAGCTAAAGAATATCTTTATATGGGTATTGATTTAAATGAGTATGAAAATCCTTTAGTTGTTGAAGCTGAAGCTTATTCTTCTTTGGCTACGAGTACTATTATTGGAAAAATTAAAATTGATCCACATGATATATTAACATTAAAAGATTTTGATTCATTTTGTCATAAGGATATTATAAGTATTGAAAAGGGTGAAGATGGTCATGTGCATGCAATAAAACGAGAAAATGCTAAAATTGGTAATTCTATGTTTGACGGACAAGGATTAATTGATCACAGTATTGTTCCTTCTTGGACTAATGGTTTTTTGTTACTAAGAAATCATTTTTGCAAAATGGCTTGTTTTGATACAGACATACAAGGCTTTTTAAAAGATTGGGCAAATGACCATAATATAGATTATGAAACATGGCAGTTGGAGGACGTTTTTGGGAATAGACATTATGCCAAAGATATAAAAATTATTTGCCATGAAAGTGCTTTTAAATGGTTAAAATTTACTAATGACAGAATTAATTATGATTATTGGTGTAAACGAGTTAAAGAAGATAATGATAATTATTTTGGCATTGTAAAAACTGCTAAAAAATCTAAATTAGGCAATGTTCAAAAAATGAGTTATCAACATGTGAATTGTATGTCTGAAGAAATAATGGAGAGTGTAATACAATGTACTAAAGATTATATATATGATTTAAAAACGAATAATCAGGCATTTTTGGATTATTTAAAGAAGGGTCAAAATTTTTCAAATGATTATGAGGTGCTGATAGCCTTAGTTGAACACAATCCAGATTTTATTAATTCAAGTTATTTTAGAGAACGTAGGAAGTTAATTATTAACACTTATGCAAAAATGGCAAGAACAGGACGTATTATTAATGAGGGGGATAATATGGTAATTGTTGGCTCCCCCTATGCAGAATTGTTGTTTGCTGTTGGAGAAAATCCAGAGTCTGATCCTACTTTTAATCAAGCGGGTTTGGCAATAGAATGTTATAGTGAGCGATTTAAAGATGGTGAATATTTAGCGTGTTTTCGCAGTCCATTTAATTCAGATAATAATTTGGGCTATATGAAAAATCATTTGGATTGGAGAATCAAAAAATACTTTTATTTAGGGGAAAATTGTATTGCAGTTAATATGCGATGGACAGACTTTCAAGATAAACATAATGGCAGTGATCAGGATTCAGATACAATTTTAACATTAAATCATCCAGATATAGTTCGACATGCAGAATATTGTCAGACAGCTTTTCCTACTATAAGAAATAATATTCCTAAAGATGCTACTCATTATACAACTAGTGCGTTAGATTTATCTTATATAGATAATAAATTGATGTCGAGCCAAATGGGAATTGGATTGTCAAGTAATTTAGCACAGATAGCACTCTCCTATTCTTATTCATTTCCTGAACAAAAATATAAAGACTATGTATGTATTTTGTCTGTTCTCGCACAAATATATATTGATTCTAGTAAACGTGCTTATGACATTGATTTAGATGAAGAAACAGACCGTATTAGAAGAGATTTAAATATAAAAGATAATGGATATCCTGTGTTTTTAAAACCCATTCAGAAATATAATAATAAACGTTTAGGAATGGGCAGTGGTCAAGTTAAAGAGGGTAAGTTTAATCCTGCATTAAATTGTCCAATGAATTATTTGTATAATGCAGATATTAATCCTACATTAACTTATCAGAGTGACATTCCTATGGAAAAGTTTTTTATTAAACATAAAAGGGATTTACCAATTCGGCGCAGTAAAAAAATAGAAAAAATAATTGAAAAGTATAGTTTTAAATTAGGTCAATATCAACAAAATGCGGACGATGATTCCACTGATGAATTATTGTTGTTAAGGTCTGATTTTGATGAGTTAATAGAGGATATAAAGACAATCAGTATGACTAAAAAATATCAAGGACTAATGTCATATTTGATAGATCGTGCTTTTATTATAAGTTCAGATTTAAAAAGAAATCGAGTATCAGTTAGTAGTAGAATGAATAACAATCGTTCTTTGTTGTTAAAGGTACTTTATACACTTTCACCTGAACAATTTTTATTATGTTTTAAAAGCTCAAATTAAATATTATATGAACATCTTGGTTTTTTTAATGTTTAAAAAATCCATATTTATTAATACTTTTTTAATATGATAAAATAAATATATATGGAAAGAAAGTTTATATGATATCATATAAGCTTTTAGATACAAGAAACAAAAAGATAATGTAGATGTAAAGGAGAAAAATTATGGTAAACAAACAGGATTTTATTGCAAAGGTAGCAGAGAAGTCGGGATTCACTAAGGTCGATACCAAGGCATTTATGAATGCTATGGAAGAGGTTATTTTTGATTGTGTTAAAGCACAGGAAGACCTGAAGATGACAAATGGTATGACTATTACTGTTAAGGATGTAGCCGCAAGAACTGGTCGCAATCCTATGACTGGTGAGACAATTCAGATTCCTGCTAAGAAGAAGGTGGCGGTTAAGATCGGCAAGGCATTGAAGGAAGCCGCCAACTAATATACAGTTATGATAAATTTGGCGATTTATCAGTATAAAATTAAATATTGAAATGAATATAGCCCATCACACTGTCATAGGTGTGGTGGGCATTTTTAGTATGAAGAAAGGGGATGCTTATGGCTGAACAAAGAATTATTGATGTGTCTGAGCATCAAGGAAAGATTGATTGGAAACGAGTAAAAGACCATGTGGACGGCGTAATTTTACGTACAGGATATGGGGATAATATTAATCGGCAGGATGACAAATACTTTGAATATAATGTTGAGCAGTGTGAAAAATATGGCATTCCCTATGGTACATATTTATATTCTTATGCGGGAAATATTGATCAAATTAAAAGTGAGATTGAACACGAAAAGAGACTTACAAAAGGACATAATGTTCTTTCACATTGGCTTGATCTTGAAGAATGGAGTTTACGATATTTAAATAAACAAATTGCAACTGCATGGTTAAAAGAATTCGGTAATAACTCTGGTGTTTATGCGGGGCAAGCATTTTGGCGTGATCCTCTTAAAGGGTTTGAGTGTCGTAAATGGATTCCTGTATATGGAACAAATTCTGGTAAACAGGAATTGAAATATAAGCCAAAATATCCTATGGATGGATGGCAGTTTACTTCAAGAGCACATATCCCCGGTATTAGTGGTAATGTAGATGAATCTGTTTGGTATGTACCTTTTTATAATAAGGAAGAAACTCATTCAAATAATGAAAATCCTGTTATAGAAAAGAGAGTATATCGGGTATATAAAAAAGAACTTGCCGCCTTATTTATGCGTCATCTTTGTACTCATAAAGATCATGGATACACACAAGATATGGACAGACGTTGGGGTAAAGGGACAGAAACGATAGATATATATGGTCATAAGTATATTATTAAATCTGGAGATCGTGATTGCTCTTCTGCCGTTATTTCTGCATTTGAAGCCGCAGGAATTTCTTGTGGTGGTGCTACATATACGGGCAATATGAGAAAATGTATGACAAGTACTGGTAATTTTAAATGGCATTCAATGTCTTATATTGCACAAATGGGTGATGTTTATTTAAACGAAGCGTGTCATACAGCTATGTGTCTTAGTTCTGAACCTGATGTTTTAATGGAATTTAGTATAAATGAAAAAGGAACCGCAACAGGTGGAAGACAAGGCGATCAGAAACAACTTGGTGATTATGATGAAAAGTATGGTCGTGGTGAGAGCCATTTGAGAATGTATTACAATTATCCATGGGATGGTATTCTTGAGTGTGTTAATGACGAAGTGGCTTTTGAAATTGAATATGAAGTCATAAAAACTGGTTCTAAATCTCAAGTAACTTCTGAAAAAATAATAATAAAAGATACTAAGCCTGTTGTTAAGAATATAGTTATTGCTAATGATAAAAAGAGAGTAACGCCAGATGTAGTTATGGATGTATTTAAGGGCAAGTATGGCAAGGGTGCCGTTGATGGTACTGAACGTTTTATTAAATTAACTAAAGCGGGTTATAATCCCGTAGATGTACAAAATAAAGTAAATTGGGTGTATAAAATAGCGTCTCGTTTTCTTATTGGTGAGCCATCTATTGTTGAGCAATATGGGAATGGCACGCAAAGACAAGAGAAATTAGGCGAATGGTATAATGTTGTTCAGAAAGAGATTAACGTCCTTTCTGGTATTGATAAATGGTGAATTGATATGAGTTATATTAATTTTAATCCGAATCCAGATCGTAAATTGGTTGGAGATTGTGTAAAATGTGTAGATAAATTGGAACAACAATGATGTTTTGGCGGGGAATCGGTATTATGCCGATTCTCCATTTATATATAAAGGAGGATTCTTTTGGAATTTTATAAGGGTTATAAAAGAATCGAAGGGGATACTGAATATATTAACATAATGCTTTCCCCTGAAAAATATGATGAATGGTGTATTAATGAATACGCTATAATTAAAAATACTGAAACTGGTCAGGAAAGCGAAATGAGATTTGACGGTAAAAAATTTGTCGGTCTTAAATTGCCTAATAGTAAATATATAAAAGGAAAAAACGCAGAGCAAAGATGTGCACTTGATGCACTTAATAATGACGATATTACCACCGTGGCGCTTCTTGGGCAGCCGGGTAGTGGTAAAAGTCATTTAACAATGAAAATGGGGCTTTATCGTATTCGTGAAAAAGGAACGCAAGCAAAAATTCTTTGTGTGCGTGAAGCATGGGGTGAAGGTAAAGAAATAGGTTTTTTGCCCGGAGATATTTCTGACAAGATAGCTATGTTTCAATTGCCATTTATTCAACAAATGGATGGGGGTATTTGGGAATATGAAAAGCTTGTTCAAGAAGGGAAGTTAGATTCTAATGTTCTTTATTATATGAAAGGCACTACTTATGATGAAACCATTATACTCTGTGATGAAGCTGAAGATTTAACAAAAAAGCAAATTAAATTGGTTGGTACACGTATTGGGAAAAATAGCAAAATATATTTTTCTGGGGATTATAAGCAATCTCTTTTAGATAGTAGTGAATCTAATCCATTATTACTGATGTGTGGACAATTAAAAGGCAATCCATTATTTGCATGTGTGTATCTTCCTGAAGATGTTCGTAGTGAAACTTCTAAAATGTTTGCTGATTTGTTTGATTAAATATTAAAGGATTAAAAGGAGAAAATGTATATGGCAGAATTAACATTAGTACCTGAAATGGACAATACATTCTCTGTTATGGAAGAGATGGGGACTGGAGTATACGATGATTTAATGAAATATTATACGGATAGACGGGTTCTTATTATTAATAAAGATATTGATAATAGTGTAATTGAATCTTACGCTATTCGTATTTTACGATGGAACGATGAAGATAAAAATATTCTTCCTGAAAAGAGACATCCCATTACTCTTTTGATTCATAGTTGTGGGGGCGATCTTTTTAGTACATTATTTTTAATTGATATTATTAAACAATCCAAAACGCCTATTTGCACGGTTGGCATGGGGCTTGTAGCATCAGCTGCTTATTATATCTATATTAATGGACACAAAAGATTGGCGTTTGAAAATACGGTATTTCTTCAGCACGATGGAACGATTTCAATTGCAGATTCTAACTCTAAAGTAAAAGATTTCATGGCATTTAATGATCTTATGGAAGAAAGAATTAAAGAGTCTATTTTAACCCAAACCAAAATAGATGCTGATTTTTATGATAAAACTTTTGATAAAGAATATTATTTCTTCGCAAACAAAGGTAAGGAATTGGGCGTTGTAGATAAAATTATTGGACAGGATATAGAACTTGTAGATATATTTTAACGAGGATTGTTTATGGATAAAAAATTATTAAATAAATTACCCGAAGAAACTGAGGAGCAATATCTTTGGCGTATTGGACATTATATAGGTGATGGTCTTATTGGGTCATGGAAAGAGGTTGGAGATATTGTAAACTCTCAGTTATATACAGATGAAAGTCAATATAAAACTGCTGATACATATAGGCGACAATTATCTACCGCAAAAAAATATTATGATAATGTGTTTAGCGCAATGGTGACAAATCCAGATATCGAATATGATCCAGAAGTTCAAAAGCAACTTGAAGCATTAAGAAAAGAAAGAATTAAAATTCAAACTTTAAATGTTGAGCGTAATAGGATTGATAGAGAACAAGCACGTAGAGAGTTATTTTATGAACAAGTTCATACACTCGTTCAAACTATTCCTGTGCCTGAATTTAATGCACTTCAAATAAAAGAAGATAATGAAGAAACATATGTACTGTGTTTAGCAGACATTCATGCGGGTGCCAAATTCAAGTCATTAACTAATGAATATTCTCTTGAAATTATGCAAGACAGATTTGATCTATTGTCGGTAGATATTATTAATTTTATAGAAGAACATCAAGTGGAAAATTTATTCATTCTTGGATTGGGTGACTCTGTTCAAGGATTAATTCATATTAATGATTTAAAAATTAATGATTCATCCATGGTAGTGGCTGTAGTTACTATTGCCAAAACGATTGCGGCGTTTTTAACTAAGCTTTCTCAGTATACGAATATTAATTATATTCATGTGGGTTCCTCAAATCATTCCCAACTTAGAGTATTGGGTACAAAACCTAATGAATTAATGGATGAAGACATTGAATATATTATTGCACATTATATTCAAGATTTGTGTGCCACTAATCCACGAATTCATGTACGCACACCTGAAGCAGGTGAATGGTTTACTAAAATTGATATTAATGGATATAATGTAATTGCGATGCATGGACATCAGATTAAAAATTTTGAAATGGCGTTAAAGGATATATCTGCAAAAAATAATGAAGTTGTTGATTACCTCATTGTTGGGCACTGTCATACTGCAAAAGAAATTTCTGGATATGAAGGTGTATGCCATGATACAGAGGTTTTGATGTGTCCTAGTTTTATAGGTTGTGATCCTTATGCAGATACTATTTTTAAAGGTAATAAACCTGCGGTTAAAATCTTTGGTTTTCATAGTGTTTATGGTCATAATGAATCATATAAAATTATTCTTTAATTAGTGAGAGATACGTGCAAGCGTATCTCTCTTTTGTATATGCGGGGTAGAGAAGTTCGGTAACTCACCAGTCTCATAAACTGGAGAACGGAGGTTCAAATCCTCCCCCACGCAATTTTTATGTAAATGTTAATTGGATAAAATAGATGAAAAGGAAGGTGATTGCATGGCTTATATTCGTGAGGTTAAAAAGCCAGACGATGTAAAGAAAATGAAGATTAGCGATTTGCGAAACGAATATAACGCACTTGCAGAACGCTATACAAGAATTACAAAATGTGATGATTTAGTTTGTCCTTCTTGTGGGCGATTAAAAACAGCTAAAAAAGAGAACTTTTATGCAGATGGGAATACAATACATGGATATTATCCTGTATGTAAAGAATGTATTTTTAGAGACGCTGAAAATATAGAAAAACCTACAGACCCGCCCAGAGAAACTAAATTATCTGTTCAAAGAGTATTACGGAAAATGGATAAGCCTTTTATCGAAAGTTTATATATCAGTTGTGTTAATTCATATAATAATGAAGAGTCAAATGATTTTGGTAAATCTAAGATGTTACCTTTTCAGAGATATATGTCTCAGATTTGTAGTCTTCCTGCATATAAAGGTAAAACTTGGGAGAATTCTGAATATGGAGAAAAATATTCTGTATCAAGACCAGATAAGATTGAAATTATTGATGAAGACCAAGAGATAATTAAACGTGGTCGTAAAAGATTTGGGGCTTATTCTTCTGAAGAACTGTATCAGCTTGAAAGTGCTTATGAAGATTGGGTTTCAAGGTATCCCGCTGAAGCTAAAGCACAAGAAGTATTATTTGAACAATTATGTATTCAAGATATGAGAGCAAGACAATTAGCTAAAGAAGGCAGCGATCCTAAAGATGCTATTAAATCCTGTCAAGAAATTATGACAAGTTTGGGAATTAAGCCCACCCAAAATTCTACGGATGCTATGACTGATCAAAAAAGTTTTGGCGAATTAATCAAAGCTTGGGAAATGGAAAAACCAATTCCTGAACCAGAAGGTGAATGGGCTGATATTGATAAAATTGGTTTATTAATAGATGTATTCTTTAAAGGGCATTTAGTTAAGATGCTCAATATAAAAAATGCTTTTTCTTCTATTTATGAAAACTTTATTGGCAAGCTAACTGTAAGACGTCCTGAATATTCTGAGGACGATGATACAG
>Ga0326513_10001241_pt1 | contig 20673 bp, 16 predicted proteins | sample 2_2465_0518_D_FD_203654 | JGI IMG/M metagenome (GOLD analysis project Ga0326513, IMG submission 203654) | Bovine rumen microbial communities from UC Davis, California, United States - 2_2465_0518 | ecosystem: Host-associated > Mammals > Digestive system > Stomach > Rumen | place: USA... | reverse complement strand
CTAATACCCCGCCCTACTTCGTTAGGTGGGATGGCTGACCAGATAAGATAGCAAGCAGTGGTCATGATTCATCACTCGAATCAGGGCAACGATGACAGCTCCAAATGAATCGTTATCACTATGCACATAATATCAAACTTGAAAAAGTGTCACAGCATCACAATTACCACAATTGCGTATTGCAATCAAAAAGATGGCTCTTCAAAGGCAAACATCAGGTCGAGTATTTCCGTCTTACGGACTTCTCACCCCCAGTTCTTTCCCTTAAATTCATCGCTTTCGTTAATCTCACAGAGGCCAATAAACCGGAACAGACGGTTGAATACTCTATATTCATACCCATGACTAGCATTTAGCATCGGGAAAGCTTTACTATACTCAACAGCATAGAACCCTGTGTCGCGCCAATCCTTGCCATAGTGATGCAGAAGCCATAAAGAATACAATCGCCCTAGATTACCCACTTCGTTGTCCTCATACATATCAAGCCATCCTGTGTTGTAATCCCTGAAAAGAAACAGAATTATTGTCCGCATCAATTCGTTATAGTCAGCAAGTAATTGCTTACCCTTAGCCGTCAGCGACATCTTACCAGTACGAGTCTTGATGAGTCCGCACTCCTTCAACGTGACCCTGAGAACCTGTACTTCTTCTGTCTTCGGTTCGCTCTTCTGTTTATACCAGTCAGAGTTCCAGCTATGGCACCCTAATTCGTAGAGCTCGGCAACCATCTTTGGGGGTATATATCCCTGTGCCGTGAGTTTCAATTCCTTTTCGCTCAACTCATTCATCAGGTGCGGCGCCTGTCTCATGACGGGAATCTGTTCCATCTGCTCATCAGTTAATCGGCGCAGTTGTACTGGACACCCCACTTCTAACGGTCTGTTAAGCATCTGGTGCATCTGCTCTGATGAGAATCCATTGAAATCCGGCTTTGGAGCAGCGTTCTGTGCATGCATGATTTCACCCAGATGGCGGTTTATGTCATCTAGGTTCACGTGCTTACCGCTTCTCTCCATCTGATCGATCCATTCCTGCAACCGACGGGTAATTTCATTCTTATCTATCATATAGTCATTTTATTCATGGTTATATCTGCAAATCATTATTTACCACTTGCGTATTCCCCGTAGATGTCCGGCATAGCATCGCAAAAGCCATATCCACTGCTTTCCGTGTTCTTCAGCATTGCCTCAATACGTTTCTGAAACTTCGGCAGTAGATTGTTCTTTGATATATACTTCATCGTGGCTTCAAAATTACTTTCCGTAGAATCATAGAACGACTCCCATAAATCACCCCAAGCATCAGTCACCTCACAAGCATTCTCTACCAGATACAGCATCAAGTCTGCAAGATTCTCTGGCGAAGGATGTAGCTTCCTGAAATCGGTAATCGTTTTCTTGCAGACACTAAACCGACATTTTCCATCGCCACGTTTCGGCCAAAACTCATTCCTTATAATCGCTTTATACTCCTTCAACTTCGCCTTCTCATCTGGATTCAAGAAGTACTCCAGGTACTCTTTGGCCTCCTTTTGGGCATCGTAGAGGTCAAGAACAACGTCTATAACCTCACTTTTCTCTAAGGTTCCAAGATATTTCTTTAATGCAACTTTCGACATAAGTTAATCATTTAACACATGATTGACTGTACACGGTAACCAAGGGCTATGATTACATCAAGATTATAACGCAAAACCTGGTAGTTTTTGCCATCTGCGGCAGTTGTTCGGAATTTCCGAACAACTGCATCTTGCTCCAGTTCCTTATCTACAAAAATGTTTGTCAGATGCGCGCTAATATTTGACTTGCTCGATTGATATATCTCCACCAGTTGTGCCTGCGTCAGCCAAACATCCTCATCAGCAAAGCGAGTATTCACACTCACCCTGCCTTCCTCATCTTTATATAGTATCAATTTATTCTCTTTGTCCATATTTCATATAACGTTTTTAATCCGTTATGTTTTACTTGTCCTTTATATTGGCCTTCCCCTTTTACTGCATTCTGGATCTGGATGAACATCAATCTTTGTATAGGTCTCATATTCTTTCCAAGTATCCCTTATCCTATGTTTCTCATCATAATACTCATCTAAGAGTTTATTAACCTCTTCCATACTGATTTCACCCTCGATATTTCTTCGAGCAAGTTCCTGCAAGTAGTCGGATACCTTCAGCCCGTCCACCGCCTGTAAACCAATAGCCACGCGCCAAAACTCAGCCCTCTCTTTTTTCTGAGGATCCCCGTGACGTAAATACTCATCAAAGTTTAAGTACAGCTCCTTATCGTTCTTTTCGCTCATATCTCGTCATACTTTATCTCAATAACGTATTTATTCTGTCCTTATTTTCGTGACTCCTAATCTCCGTTGCTCCATTATCACCTAATTCGATTCGTATAGAAAGGATCTACCAAGTAAATACGGTCATAATTGGTTTTGAATCCTTCTGGCAACATATAGCCACGAATTTCTGCATGTTCGTTGATGGGGAAAAATACCACAAGATAATACTCACTGATGGTACTATTCTGGGCCAACGCCTTGTAACCCTTCAACTTATGCTCCTTTCCTTCAATGCAATCCAATAGTATCTTTTCGTTCAAATCATCATATACCACAACCGTATCACAGGTAATGAAAGAGTGTTCAACGCCAGGATTCTCCCACGCCGTCACACTTTCTATGTATTGCCGATTCATTGGAGGCTGGTTTGGAATCATCAGGTTGTCTATCTCGTCGAATATCTGCTTTTTAACCTTTTTATAGTTGATGCCCACTGGAACCTGCAAGTCCGAAAACATCACACCTATCTCGTACCTTTTCGCAGAACGCTTGTCTAACCGTTCTTCTATATACTCATTGAATATCTTATAGAGCACATCCTCTGATTCCTCATATCGATGAGTGCTATATGCGACTACCTCAATACCAATCTTCCTATCTGTCTTTGATGGCAGCACGATGTCTGGTCTATCATCGCACATCGATTCATCTGGCTCGTATCCTAATTCTCTGATGATGCGAGAGGCTTTACCGAGTTCGTCTATGTGTTTAATTCCGGTCTTAGTCATATCTTGTTATTAATAATTTATGTTTTTCTCGAATCGAAATACAAATCCTTTATGAGATTTCTTTTCTCCAAGACACACTTGAGATACATTTCTATAATTGAACCCGTATGCTTCAGTTTCGCGTGCATTGTTGTAACTACGTACATAAGTACCATCTGTTCCTGCTTCAGCCAGAACTTGTCCCAGTAGTCGCCATCGTAGAATACAGATGCGGCCACAGCCTTCGAGTAGTCGCAGACGCTGCCGCCACCAAGTGCCAAAATCAAATCAACATTATTCTCTCGAGCAATTTTAATTCCCTCATGCAGTTTCTCCAGCGTAGGGTTGCTCATTACGCCTGGGTTCTCCACGATGGTCTTGCCAGCCTCTTTCAGGATGGCTACCACCTGGTCATAGATGCCGTTGCGTTTCACACTGCCGCTGCCGTAGTTCAGCAGCACAACTGGACCAAAATTATTCAATTCGTCCTTGAGATAGTTCAAAGACTCATCACCAAAATATAGCTTGGTGGGATTGTGGTACGAAAAGTTTCCTTGCATAATATCAATTTTCTGTTCACTTTCTTCTTATTATCTTCTGGCTGTTTTCCCCTTGTCTCGTTATCATCAGTCCTTTGGTTGGGATAGAAAGCCGATAGCCTTGCAGGTTGTACCATACGGTAGCTGTTTCATCGTCGGCATGAAGCGTTGCTATCCCGCAGGCTTCATTACTGAAGGCATCGAGGGCTGCTGTCGGACGACCATCGGTGGTGAAGGACCCCATGCCGTAAGCTCCCCATCCCAGTTGCTGATAATAGGCAGGCTTCCATTGTCCGTCAACTTCCGGCTCCCAGTAGAATACCCCAGCACATTGAGGGATGGACTTCATGCGGTTCATCAGGTCGTGCATCACCTCTGAGGCTATTTCTGGTCGCCAGGACTCAAATCCCGTTTCGCAAATCATGACCGGAACATTGAATGTCTCTATGGCTTCGCGGACATATTTGGCAGCATTGATATTGCTGTGCGTGGCCAAGGATGACGAGCTGTTCCACTCTGCCGTTGTAGGATAATGCGAAAGACCTATCATGTCGAACTTTCCACCTGCGGCCTTGAAGTCGGTGAAAAACCATTTGGCATTCTCCGTGCCACCCAGATGGATGATGACCTGAGCATCGGGCAGCACCTCCTTCACGGCATCATAGCCAGCATTGCTCAGCGCCACATAGTTTGTGTATCTGGCCGTGCCGCTCTTGTTCCATTCAATCTTTCCCAATGGGTTCAGCATGCCGCTGTTGGTCTCATTGCCAACCTGTACCCATCGAGGCTCGATACCCTCGCCCTTCAGAGCCTGCAGCATATCCCTCGTGTGCTCTGTCATCGCCGTCTTGAGCTGATCCATCGGATAGTCCACCCAGTCCAACGGGGTGTTCTGCGTTCCGGGGTCGGCGAAGAAGTCGCTGTAGTGGAAGTCAATCATCAGGTCAAGGCCCTGTGCATGGGCGCGTTTTGCCTTTGCCAAAACGTCAGCCTTGTCGCACCACGCACCATAGCCAAACTTTGAAGGATTCACCCACACACGCAACCGGATGGCCGACATACCGATCTGCTTCATCAGGGTAAACAATTCCGTTTCCGTTCCTTCTGCATTGCGGAATACCCTGCCGTCGGCTTCCATCTCCGTACACCAGCTCACGTCGGCACCACGGGCAAAGGCCGTGCCCTGTGCCATGCCGTTCAATAAAGAAACGGCAAAAAATAAAATTAATGTATATGTCTTCTGCATATTTTGTTATTTATTAGGAGATTTAAGTATGATAAATGGCTTTATTCCTTGAGCCACAACCAGCGCTCAGCCCAGTCGCGCATGATGTCCTCGCGGACGATGTACTGATAGCGGGCTCCGGCGCAGTTATGCCAATAGTCATCGGGGACATAGCTGTCCGTCCACCACTGCGGGCCTACCTGATAGTCGGTGTCGTGGGGTTTCGCAGTGCCTCCTACGGCAGCGTCCCAGGTGTTCTCGACGGTGATTTCGCCTGTGATGGGAGCGAAGCCTTCGACAGTCGAGGTGATAGTATAGGAGAGTGTACCCGTGTAGTAGGTGGAGTGGCGCACGACGTAGAGACCGTCGCCCTTGTAGTATCCACGCCATTTCTGATTACGGATGTCGAGGGTGACACAGGCAGAGTCGATGGCAATGTCATTGCGCACAGGGCCTTGCAGTTGCCACTCGATGATGCCGCAGATCTGGGCGGTATCACGAGCGGTGGTGGCACCGTGGAAGACAAAGCGTGGGGTGCGGTTGCAGCGCACGAAACGGCCTCCCCACGACTGCTGCTCAGGATTCGTCGGGTCACCGTCCATCATGTACAGCAAGGATGCCGTGTCGCCCAATTTCGGATTGCCCTTGTAATAGGCAGCGAAGTCGCGCCCAAGATGGCTAGCATCCTTGATGAACGTATCGAAATACCCCATGTTCCACTGGTCCTTGTTCTTCGAGTCGTAGATGAAGGCGCGGTAGGTGGTGTTGTTCTCAATCATCCACAAGTTGGGGAAATGCTCCACGATGTAGCAATAGTCGTTGACACCCCACTTCTTATTAGGTCCGCCAATCCAATAGACACGTATCTTCGGCGCAATGTCCGGCGCATCGTGTAGCGCCTGTGCCACATCCTCCAGACAACCCCATACCAGCACGTAGAGCGGACGCGGGTCGTTTCTGCGTGCCTGCTTCACAATCCACTGCGAACCTTCCGTCGACTCGCCATAGCCGCAGGGTGGCAGTTCGTCAGTACGACCCTGCTTCACCAGTCGTCGCAATGCCTTGGGCTTCATCAGCCCTCTGACGTGGCGGCTCAGTCGGGGCAAGTCCTTCTCATAGACATCAATCATGCGGTATATCTCACTCGCGCTTCCGCTGCCGAACGACGGCGACGAGACCAATCCTTCGAGGTCGAACTCGTTGGAATACATCAGGAGGTGCGCCATCGACTGGTTGTCGTCGGGGTCTGTGCCACCGATGTCAGTACTGATTAACACACGAAATCTTTCAGTTGGTTTGACCATAGGTCGAGCCTGCTTACGCTCGGCAGAATCCAAGCGAGCTTGGTTCAGCTCTCGCTTAATCGCAGGCTTCTGTCGTGCAGTCAGCGTTAGCGTAATAAGCACAGCCAGCAATAGTGTAGTAGTCCTTTTCATCATGCTATATGTAGATACGTAGTTTGTTGTTTGCAAAGACAGTGCAAACCGAACGCAATGGAACTTGCTCCAATTGCTGAGGCGCAGCCTGTTTTCGCATATTTATATGCAAAGGTACAAAAGTATTTGCAACCTTATACTGCTTTAATCAAGAAAAGTCACGTAAACGTTGGAGTAGTCTTCTTCTTTTCCCGCTAACACCTTATTTGAACCATTTCTTTTTCAACCACTCGCGTACAGGCAGGTCGTAGAGACGATAGGCTCCGTATGCCACGAGGATGGCTACCACCTGGTCATAGATGCCGTTGCGTTTCACACTGCCGCTGCCGTAGTTCAGCAGCACAACTGGACCAAAATTATTCAATTCGTCCTTGAGATAGTTCAAAGACTCATCACCAAAATATAGCTTGGTGGGATTGTGGTACGAAAAGTTTGGGGTGTGTTCACCTTCCCTGAAGAAGAGTCCGGGAAAGAGATATAACCTAAAGACTGATTCAGGATAAAAAAGTGCCCGGTTCTGTTGGAGAATCGGGCACTTTTCGTATGAGGTAGTCTCGCGGGACTGTCCTTTCTATTGATATTATTTGTGAAGAATAAGAGCGGACTGCGGACTGACGACGATGCTGTCAGCGGTAAAGCTGGAAAGGCCGCCTTCATCGATACGTCCATCAGTGCATACCACGGTCCAAGTGTCTTCCGGGAGTGAAAGTGTTTGCGGCGTTTTGTTGCTGTTCAACGCAACAATGATGTGGCTCCAAGAATCCCGACCAGCATTGTCCTTCAGACGGAAAGCAACAACATTCTGCGGGGTTGGGAGGAACTCAAGATGCTGCCGGACAAGCGCTGCACTACCCAAACGGAAGGCAGGATGATGACGGCGCAAGGCAATCAGTTTTTTGTAATACTCAAAGACTTGGGGATACCGTTTGAGGTTATTCCAGTCAAGGTGGTTGATGTCATCAGGCGATTCAAAGCTGTTGTGAACTCCTTTTTTGTCTCGCAACATCTCTTCACCGCAAAGAATGAAGGGAACTCCTTGAGAGGTAAAAACGGCTGTCTGGGCAAGCAGATCAAGACGAATGAGCTCGTCGGCGGTGATGCCTGGTATGGAGGCACGCAGGCGATCCGTCAGGCACATGTCGTCATGACAACTGACATAACTAATCATCTGCGTGGGCTCATTAGCCCAAGGTGAAGCGGAGTAATTGACCTTCGACATATCAACCTGGGGATGACTGATGGCTCCTGCAATGCCGAACTTGATGGATTCCTCGAACCCAGGAAGACCAGCAAGGAAGGCTCCTTCGGTGTCGTTGTCAAACGGACCACGAAGGGCATCGCGAATCTCATCGCTGAAAGCGGCGATACGGGGCAACTGGGTAACATGTGCCTTCATGGCGAGCTTTTCGTTGGGGTAAGCGCAAGAGCCAGCACTCCATCCCTCACCATAGATAAAAATAGAGGGATCTATCTCGTCAACAGCTCGGCGAATCTGGTTCATCGTCTCGATGTCGTGCACACCCATGAGATCGAAACGGAAACCATCAATGTGATACTCGTTAATCCAGTACTTCACACTCTCTATCATGAACCGCCTCATGAGGGGTTGCTCGGAAGCAGTTTCGTTACCGCAACCTGATCCATTAGAGTATGTGCCGTCAGGATTCTTGCGGTAGTAGTAATCAGGGTAAGTACGCTGGAAATTACTGTTATCAATATTGTAGGTGTGGTTGTAAACAACATCGAGAATAACGCGGATACCGGCCTTATGGAGCGCCTGAACCATTTGCTTGAACTCGCGGATGCGGCAGGCGGGATCGTATGGATTCGTAGAATAAGAGCCTTCGGGAACGTTATAGTTCACGGGGTCGTAGCCCCAGTTGTACTTGTTATCTTCCAAACGGGTTTCATCGACAGAGCCGAAATCGTAGGAAGGGAGGATATGGATGGCATTGACACCGAGTTCCTTGAGGTGCTTAATGGCTGCGGGCTCGGTCAAAGCCAGGAACTTCCCTTTGTGCTGGATGGGCGAAGAAGAGTCGATGGAGAAGTCACGGTGGTGCATCTCATAAATGACGAGGTCAGCAGGTGACCTGAGAGGAGGACGCCGATCACCGCTCCATCCCTCTGGATTGGTGGTTTCAAGGTCGATGACATATCCTCTCTTACCATTGACACCCACAGCGGTCGCGCCTACACCTGGAGTCTCAATCCAATTCTTCTTGTCGCCTGAAATATCGAAGGTGTAAAAGGAACCGCGCCAGTCTCCACGGAGAGAACCTGTCCAGACAGCTCCTTGCTTACCTAAGACCTCTGGTTTCAACTTAACAGTACGAATAGGCTTTCCACCCATGCCTTCTTTGTAAATCCTGAGCACGGCTTTCTTTGCTTTCGGGGAAGCGGTGAAACAAAAATCGGTACGGCGGGTTTCAGGATTGTATTTTCCGCCTTCGCCAACGATGGGACGTTGGGCATGGATGCACAAGGTGGTCATGGCCATGAGTGCGAGGAATAATAATCTCTTCATAGCGTGTTCGCTAAAGATTGATGAAAATGTATTAAGAGTAAATTGAATAAATAGGGCTTATATTCAGGCGGATTGAATCCATCCGAACAGCCGGCAAGATGAATCACTTGGCAATTAATGAAACAGCGAAACCGCCGCCAGGAGCTTCCGTGATTTTCAGCACGTCGCCAGCCTTGACGGTTTTCTTGGTGATGGTGTAAGCCTGTGGATTGGTCTCGTAGTGAGCGTTCTTGGCATGTGCATAGTCATTAAGTGCCTTGATGTCGAAATCGGGATAAGGTGTCACAAAATCGAAAACATCGCGTTTCCACATGTTAGCCCAGTCTTCCCATCCTACATTCCATCCTTCTACGAGCACCTCGTCGAGTCCATTTTCGGCAGCGAAATCGATGTAACGTTTCACCTTCTCGTTGTTGGCAGCATGCCGCCCGTTGGGTTTCACTTTCTTCCAGTCGATACGGTCGAGTTTGATGCTGGGAAAATCGTCGGTGTAGTTCCATGAACTCTTACCAACAATCATTTCCCACCATACACCACAATATTTCGTAGGATGAATCCACGATGTGTCCTCGATTTTGCAAGGCTCGTTCAAATTGAGAATCAGATTGTTGGAAAGCATTTCCCGAGCATCGTCACTGACCATCACAGTGCGCCAGGGGGTCTCGCATGGAGTCTGCATGGCTCCTTTCAGTCCCGTGGCATCAGGGGTTAGATGGCTGACAAAGGTGAAAGGAGGTGGCAGCGGAGCGGCTGACGGCTGAGGCGCAGGCGTGAAGGCATTGCTTCCTCCCCCGAGGCGAGTGGTAAACGCACGAGTCTGAGCATCAACAAGTTCCAGGTGCATGGTGGCATAATCCTGACACGCTGACTCATGGATATTGATGTACAATCCGTCGTCACTTTTCATCTGCAAAGCCGTTTGCACACCCGTTTCCGAGAACACGGCCACCGATGAGTTGCCCCAGTTGACGGCCTGCTGCATGCGCCCCCGAATCTCGGAAAGACGGGTCTGCTGGGTCTCCTGCTCCTGCGTGTCGTAGTCGCCAGGAAGCCACCAAGCCGTATGGTCGCCCGTCATGGCAAATTCAGTCTTTTCCTCCTTGATGAGGAAATAGTTCAATTCTTTCTGCTGTGGGAACTCGTAACGCAGTCCCATACCATCGTCATAGACGCGGAAACGGACAATCATGGTGCGTTGTTCTGCAGGCTGTGTCAAAGTGACGGCGAGTTCGTTGTAATGGTTTCGGATGGTAGCTGTTTCACCCCATACGGGTTTCCATGTCTCGTCGAAAGTACTGCTTTTTGTGTCCGCAATGGTGAAGCCATCCAAGAGATTGGTTTCTTTCATTCCCTTCGATGCATGCTTATCCTTCGCCAATTCCAACCCCAGATGTGAAGGTTTTACAACAGCTTTGCCCTTGTAAGTCATTTCATACTGCGGACGGCTGCCGTCCAAAGAGAACTTCACCACGACATTGCCGTTGGGCGAGGTAACGGTTTGCGCCGCTGCCGCCAAAGGCAGGAACAGACAGGCTACAAGTGCTATTTTCTTCATCATAACCGTAAATTATAATCGTCCTGATTGATTTATCAACTCTGTAATGTTTTGTGTGAAAGCATTGCTGGACATAAGCTCCTCGATGCTGAGGTGCATGCGGTAGCGCCAATAATGCTTGGGATTGGCGGGAATGTTGACACGCTCGGCGTTCGGATCCGGCAGTCTCAACTCTTCATCAATGGAGAGCCAATCTTGCAAAGCCAAAATGCAGAGCATGGATGGCGACATGAGGTGGCGGGAGATAATGTCGCGTGCCAACCATCCGGGAAGTGGATGGGGAGCAGCATCGTCACGGTACAGCATGGTGTTATAATACTCTTGTGTGCGCTGCCAGTCCTCGTCCCACCACATGCGCAACGTGGGCATGTCGTGGCTTGAGATGGTGCATACCGAGCGGTAAGGATTACGCGAGAGGTAACCGAACTTGACGCTGGGATCCTTCGGCATGGATTGCAACTCCAACGAGAGGATGCGCAGTTCGTTCATTACCCAAGGCACACAGTCGGGCACCATACCAAGGTCTTCAGCGCAAACCAGCATACGGGTGGCTTGGACCAATTTGGGCAGTTTCTTCATGGCCTCGCGATACCAGAACTGGTTGTTTCGCCTGTAGTAATAATCGTTGTAAAGACGGTTGAACACGAACTTGTCGCTGTCGTAGAGACTTTCGTACACAAAATCGAGCTGCACGGAGATGCGGGGATGGAATTTCTCAGCATCGCGGTGGTCACGCACAAAGAGTACGTCACTGATAAGCGCATAGAGTCCATCGCGCAGATCAAGTTCTTTCTTCTCGGTAACACCAGCGAATGCGGCTTCCACCTTACGCTGGGTGTTGTACTCGGGCTTCATGCGATAGTAGCCATTGCCTTTGGGCTCTACATACTTCTGGCGCACCTCGTCAGCGCGTTCACCGAACATACGGTCGAGCACCCAATCCATGATGAATGGCTCGGTAAAGAGTTCCTCTTGCCAGTGCAAGCCATAGGCTTCTATTTCCTCACGGGTCATGGCCAGTGCAGGCGCGAACTGTCCCAACAGGCCATGGACGGCATCAATAGGTATCTCCCAGATGCGGAAGAAACCGAGCACATGGTCAATGCGGTAAGCATCGAAATATTTAGCCATGTTCTGGAACCGGCGCACCCACCAAAGGCAGTCGTCAGCAAGCATGGCATCCCAGTTGTAGGTGGGGAAACCCCAGTTCTGGCCATTGGCAGAGAAATCGTCGGGCGGAGCGCCTGCCTGTCCGTTCAGGTTAAAGTAACGCGGCTCTTGCCATGCATCGCAACCATAACGGTTCACACCAATGGGAATATCACCCTTCAGGATGACACCATGCTCACGGGCATACTGATGTACAGACATCATCTGCTGCTGAAGCACAAACTGCACAAAATAGAAGAAAGCCACGTCACGGTAAGCCTTTGACCTCGGATTCGACAGCGACTCACGGTCGGCCTCACACCACTGTCGATGGTCGGGCCATTCGGTGTAATTGGCGGTGCCATAGGTATCGCGCAGGAAACAATATTGAGCGTATGGAACCAACCAGTGTTTCTCCTCGTCGAAGAAACGCTTGTATGCAGCTGTGGACATCATGTGTTTGCCTTCTTGCAAGAAAAGCAGCTGCAGATATTCTGTCTTAGCCTGATTCACACGCTCATAGTCAATCTCACGAAGCGCATTCAGCTCCTGACGAAGTGTCTCGAAACGTTCTGCAGCCTTCTCATCACTCAGGGCGGGCAGGGCGTTCAAGTCAACATACTGGGGATGAAGCGCAAAAATGGAAATACAGGAATAAGGATAGGAATCCGTCCATGTGTGTGTGATGGTGGTATCGTTGATAGGCAGTATCTGCAGCAAACGCTGACGAGTCTTAGCCACCCATTCAATCATCTTCTTCAGGTCGCCGAAATCACCAACACCGAAACTGGTCGAAGAGCGCAGTGAGAATACTGGCACTAGCGTGCCTGCACATTTCGTGCCTGCAACGGGGAACATAGCCTCTGGCAATTCGTAGGACACTACATCGCCTGGGTCAAGATGGGGCAATACCACGGTGCGGTTCATGCCACCTTCCCAAAGGAAACCGCCGTCAGTATCGCTGCCTTTCACCACAAACTTGAACTCCATTACAGGACGCGACAATCGCAAAGCATCCAAATCGACCGTCCACTCGTTGTAGTTATGTTCAGTCATTGCCACGGCCTTCTCCATGTTCCAGCTGCCCAGCACGGGCTCCTCGCCTACAAGCATCAAGCATTCGCCTGTACGCAACTGGGGTGCGCGAACCTTAAGCCGCACAGTCGTGGTGTAAGAACGAGAAGGGATTTTCACCACTTGGTGGCGAGCCACACATTCGGTGAAAGCCGACGAATAAAGATAGCTGTCCTCGGGCAAGTCTATCCATCGGTCATAAACGGTGTAACGCTGGGATTTCTCACCCAGGATTTCCAGCCGATGGGCACAGACAAGCCATTCATGGCGTACAGACTCACCGTCACGATCCACGCTGTAATAATAGTTCAACACGGTGCCTTTCTCGAACGATGCATTGAGTTCACACATCCAATGAAGACCGTCGGTGGTTGCCATACGATAAGTTGACGGCTGACGGTCGTCATTCAGCACATTCAGCACGAGTTCTTCGCCGAACACGGTCTGATATTCTAAATGAAATTTTAACTTCATAAAATGATGGTTTTTAGTTATTTGATGTTGCGAAATTAATAAATAATTTAAGTTTCGGAAGTTATAAAATGAAGTTAAATAGGGAGTTAAGCACTTAGGTTTGGAATACAGGAATACAAGAATACAAGAATACAAGACGTTACTGATGCTGACGTTTCTGCCGCTTATCATAACATTCGTCTCGTCTCCTTGTCTTCTTGTCTTCTTGTCTTCGCGTCTTCTCATCTCCTCGTCTTCTTGTCTCCTTCCATTTTACTCCGGTTTAGTGTGTGATATTGAGGGGATATAGCTGACAAGCGGATAGTCTCAATAAAAAACCACCCGCTTGTTTCAAAGGGGAAAATGCCCATGTATTATTTGTCCTTGATGATATTCACGCAGGCAGCACCGACGAAGAGGAGGATGCCAGCGAGGACAAGCATGTTGGATTCAGGTGCCAGTTCACCTTGGGTGGTGAACGTATGGAGGATGAGTCCTCCAAGGCTGGCAGCCACAATCTGGGGCACACAGATGGTGCCGTTGAAGAGACCCAAGTAAGTACCCACATGTCCACCTTTCAGAGAGTTGGTGAGCAGGGTGAATGGCAATGCCAACATCGCCGCCCAAGCACATCCGATGAGGATGAAGGAAATGAAGAGCACGTACTGGTCGTGGATGAACTGGAGGGACACGAAACCAATGCCACCTAAGACAAGGCTGACCACATAGGCGAGTTTGTAGGACTTGAAACGTGGGATGACCACCGCCCAAAGCACAGAACCTACGGCCTGCACAGCGAAGAGAATGCCTACCCAGTCGGCTGCATCCTGATACTGTGTGGAAGTGGTGTCGAGCACACACGCCCCATCTTTCATCAGCGTTGGCGCATCGAATGCTCCAGCAGCCACCGTTCCATTGGTGTAAGTCCACATGAACATGAAGGCTGCCCAGCAGAAGAACTGCACGAGACCCACCGTCCAGAAGGTCTTGGGGGCCTTGACCAACAGCTGCCACATGTTCACCTTCTCTTCCTTCTCACCCACAGGATGATACTCATTGTATTCAGCTGGTGGATATTCCTTCACCTTCACGGAGGTATAGACCACACAGAGGATGAGGATGAAGGCTCCAATGTAGAAGGAGTAGATGACGGAGTCTGGGATGACGCCTTCAGGAGCCACGTTGCTGATGCCAATGGCTGCGAAGATGAAGGGGAAGAGGTAGCCTGCCAACGAACCTGCATTGCAGAGGAACGACTGGATGGAATAGGCAAGTCCCTTCTGACGCTCGTTCACCATATCACCCACCATCATCTTGAAGGGCTGCATGGCCATGTTGATGGAGGTGTCGAGGAACATGAGCGAGAGGAGTCCGAAGGCCATCGCTGTACCAGCCGCCATGCCGAAGGAGCCAGCGTTGGGCAACATGCACATGACGAGCACAGCCACCAGCGCACCAATGAAGAGGTAAGGAATGCGACGGCCAAAACGTGTCCAAGTGCGGTCGCTCCATGCTCCCACGAAAGGCTGGACAATGATGCCCATGAGCGGTGGCAGAATCCAGAAGTAACTGAGGTTGTGAGGATCTGCACCCAACGTGGAGAAGATGCGCGAGATGTTGGCCGACTGCAAGGCGTAGGCTATCTGCACTCCAAAGAAGCCAAAACTGATGTTGAACAGTTTGATGAAGGGTTGATCAGGAATTTGTTTCATCTTTTAATCATTTTCTTGCCGTTCTGAATGTAGAGCGAGCCTGTCATGGGCTGCTTCACCTCGATGCCCATCAGGTTGTAGATGCGGTCATCGGAAGGATGAGCGACCTTGACGACATCGATGCCTACCGTAGCGGTCACATCTGTGTACTGCACCTTCCCATCGGCGATGGTGGCTGTGTAATACTTGTCAGAGGTGAGGTAGGTGATGTCGCTGGTTTGTGGCTTGCCGTTGCCTTGGTTGAAGATGATGTTGAAGTAGTAGTCGAAGGCCGTGATGTCCACCGTCTGATAATACCACGTCTCACCATCAATCACCTTGGTGGCAGGCTGTTTGCCTGGCCATCCGCCATTCAACGGAGTGTTGTTGTTGCTGTCCCAGATGTAGAAATAGACAGGAGTGAAATCGGCTTTCACATAGATGGTGGCCGTATGTGGCGTGAACTGCTGTTCCTTCTCTTTCTCGGCCTGCACCTCGGCTGCGATTTGGGTCTCGACAGCATCCCATCCAGCCGCAGCAGTTGCGTCCAGATAATAGATGTAGTCGGAGGCTGAGCAGACTTTGGTGTAGCCAGCAGGAGCTGTGTAAGCAGCAGGAGTCTTGCCCACCACACAGATGAGCGAACCCTTCGTGCCCGTTGTCTTCACTGCATAGTAGAGCTGTGCAGAAGCCAACTGCTCGTAGGTGCTGGTGGAAGTGATGCCTGCCAAATTACGTGCTGAAATCATGCGTTTGATGTCGCTCTTGGCATTGAGCCAGTGTTTGAAGAACACACAGGGTGTGCCAGGCATCGCCAACAGATAGGCATTGGCAGCCAATGTGTCTGCCTTGATGGGGTCTTGCTGAGCCGTCGAAGAGCGATATTCCGTATCGTGATTCTCCACAAAGGTGACAGCGTAAGGACGGTAAGCCTCCTGATAGACAAGCGGATAAGCACCCGTGTCAGATTCCTTGCCCTGCAGAAGCGTCCAGTTGTTCTGATTGATGGCATCACGCACACGATAGCGGAACTGAAAGTCGAAGGCAGAGGACGTTGGAGTGCCATTCACCTTCGTGCCGTCAATCCACTTCTTGATGACACCTGAACCATCCCAACATTCACCCACAGAGAAAGCAGGTTGGGAGGCAGAATTGTAGTCGGCGGTGAAGGAGGCGCTGTAGCCTTTCACCATGTCGTAACGGAACCCCATGTAGCCAAGGTCGTTGAGAAGGTAGTCGAGGTAGGCCTTCACCACCTTCTGTACATTCTCCGACTTGTGGTCGAGGTCACGACAACCATCCCAACCCTCGCCTGTGTCGTTATTGGCAGAGAGCGACACACCATTGGCTGTGGCTGTAGCAAGGGTGGAGCCGCCATCGTCATTTCGGCAGATGTCTGTGCTCTGCAACTGATAGGTCACACCTTTGTAAGTCTCAGCAGGGAACGAATAGACGCCCACGGTGTTGTGGTGGTTGATGACCACATCCGCCACGGTGCCCAATCCTTTCTCCTTGAAGGTGGCAATCATGCTGCGCAGTTCGGCTTCTGAGCCAAAGGAAGAGTTCTGATTGAAGTAGTAGAGCGGCATGTAACCCATGTTGTTCTTGGTGTCACAATAGCCCGAGTTGGGCACCCAGATGAGGTCGAAGTAACGCGCCAGTTCGTCTGCCTGCTCCATCAACTTCGTCCATCGGGTATCGCCATAACTATCCCAATAGAAACCCTGCAGCATCACCTCCGACTGAGCCGAGGAGGATAACGTCGCCAAACCCAATGTGAATAGTAAAAGTAACTTCTTCATAGTTTACCAATCTTAAAAGCAAAATGGAAGCAGAAAAGAAAGTCACTTCTTTTCCACTCCCATTTTTATCGACAATTTATTGCTTCGTCAACACCACCTTGTTGCCTCCCTCGTAAGAGAGGTAAAGTTTGATGTTGTAAGTACCAGCTCCATCAGCAGGCAGGTCAAGGTCTTTACCACCATTCTGCGTGAGGTCTCTGTAAGCAGCAGGATCACCATTGGAGCCACCCCAGCTGATTGCCCAATCATCGTTCATGGCGAACTTGAAGCCATTGGAGTCAAGATTGAGTGTAGCCTCCCAATAGCCACCTTCCACATTATAAGTCATGTGGGTGCCCTGGTCAGCCTGATTCCATCCGTTGAAGTTGCCCACCACAGTGATGGAGTTCACCTGCGTCAATGCGTATGTGCCAGCAGCGAGATCCACATCAATCTGATAGAAGCCCGCACCTGGATCTGGGCAGTTGTCAGAACCCTGACCAATCTTACCCTCGCCAATGCACTCATAGTCACCATCCCAATTGTCCTCATTGGGCTTGAACTTGAATTGGCCATCCAGATAGTAGTAACCCTGGTACTTGCCATCGTTGTTAGGACCATAGAGCGGGTGACTGGCTGACCAACCACTCTCATTGCCAATCTCATAGAGCCATGAGCCGAAGTTCAGCGGTGTGATGGTGTAGGTCTGGTCGAGCAGGTTGATGGAGATGGTGTAATAGAGACCAGCATTAGCGCCCTCATCAATCTTCCACGACTGAGCCACGTCATCGTTCTGACCCACCACAAGTTTGCCTTCGAGGTCGGACGTTCCATTGACAGCCACACCAACCATATCGCCACCCCAGAAACCTTCCTCACGAGTGTAGGCAGATGCAGGGGCAATCTTGAACCAATGGTCGCCACCCACAGCAGGAACCGTTACAGTGAACACAGGATTCTCGTAGGGGTCTGCGTCTCCGTTCGAGAGCTTGTAGGTCTGGTCAGAATCGCTCCAACCATTTGCACCACCCACATAGTAGTAAGCGTTCTCAATCACAGGAGCCTCAGGCGTCACTTTCAGACGTACCGTGTCGGTCAGCGAACGCACCACCGTTGTCTTGGCAGCTGAAGTGTAAGCGTAAGCCCTGGTGACGAGCGTGAGGTCACGAGCCGTAGGACGTTTGCCATACATCCCCTCCACCACAGTGGCGAGCGTGGTCTTGGCAACAGACACATAGTCATCCTCTGCCAAATACTCCAACGGACTGACCTTCTCGGTTTCCGCATCCACCACATCCACCGAGAGGGAGTCATACACATACCCCTCAGGCATACCGAGCACGTAAGTGAACAGCGGTATCACATCGTCAGCAGTAGCGATGTCGATGTCATCGGCTGCAACAGCCGCAAACTGCACAGACTGAGATTCTTCTGGTGCATTGCTCTGTGGCGAAGCCCAATTATCGAAGTCCTCGCTACAGGAAGTTGCCAAAGCAAGAATGGCACCACAATATATTAATTTCTTAAACATAATCTTTACGTTTTTAGTTTTTAAGTTCTTGAAATCATTCAGCGCATCAGCTGATTACTTTCTCACGAAACGGAAGATGCCCATGAGGTCATTGAAGAAGATGTCGTAGGTGCCTCCCTCTGTGATGTAGAGGTTAGGACCATTGCCAACACCCTTGCCATAATAGCCATAAGAGAGCGTGGAGAATGAGCCACCCCAGTTGAAGTCCCAAGACCCCGACTGCTTGAACTTCACCTCAGCGCCAGCCTCAAGTTCGAGTGTGGCGTACCAGTCATGATTCTCGCAGGCACTCGTGACAGGTGTCATCTCCGTGTCGCTCCAACCATTGAAGCTGCCAGACAGGGCGATGCCATCGAATACACGCACCGTACCGTCATATTCCGTGATGACAGGCTCGTTCGTCTTCGTGTCGAGCACAATCTTGTAGCAGCCATCAGCAGGCACAGTGATGTTACCCGAACCACCATCGTTCAGCACATACTCACCAAAGCCAGCACCCTGACCAATCTGCACAGCCCAGTTGTCATCGGGCGAACCACGGAACTTGAAGCCGTTCGACGTGAGATAGCCAGCCCAGACGATTTCGCCCGAACCCGTCACCTCGTCGTACGTGTTGTCTGGATCCAGATAGAGCGGCATGCAACCCGTCGGAACCGTCGAAGACCAACTGCCATCGCCGATGCAAGAACCTGTGAGATACCACAGGATGGGGTCAGCAGCCACCAGGGCACGGAAGTAAGGAGCTACCTTAAACTTCACCACGTTCGAGTAAATTGCATCGGTCGAGTAAGTACGAGCCGTCACACGCACAAAGACCTCCTGCACGGCAGGCACCTGCTCTTCCTTCGTCACATTGAGCATGTGCATCAGGTTGCGGTTCAAGTCCTCCGCACTGATGCCCCCATGGCACACTGTCATGGGTTCATCCTCCTGCACATAGTTGTTCGTCACGTTACCCTCCTCATCCGTCTCAGACGAGAACGTCCCGTCAGTCGAGTACTGGATATAGTAGGTGGTAGCCAAAGGCATGCCCCCATAATCGGGTTGCGACCATGTGAACTCAATCGGGTCGCTTGTTGCTGCCAAATCTATCGCCAACTCCGACGTGGCAGGCGTGTTGAGCGTGAAGGAGGTTGGCTGATGCAGTGTAGGATTGGAATCGTTGTCGTCCGAACAACCAGTCACGGCGACCATTCCAAGACCCACCAGCATAGGTGTCAATATATTTGTAAGTTTCATAATCGTTATATTTTAGTTTGGTTAATATCCTGGGTTCTGATGACCCTGCAAGTTTGGATTCGCATCGAGGTCGGTCGTTGGAATGCCGAACACATTGAAGTTGGACGAGAACGAACCACCTGTTGGAATGCCGTTCATGAACTCCCACAGATACTCCGACTGACCGCCGAAACGTCCGAAGCGCACCAAGTCCATACGGCGGCGACCCTCGAACCAGAACTCACGTGCCCACTCGTCCAGCACATCGTCCAACGTATAAGACGACTCCTGTGTAGCATTGGCACGCTTGCGCACCTCATTGATGTAGCCATTAGCAGTAGAGTTCTGACCATTCTTGCGGATGGAAGCTTCTGCGTAGGTGAGGTAAGCCTCAGCCACACGCAACAGCGGCAGGTCGGTGTCCACAAAGTTGACCGCACTGGCAGCCTGACCGTCCGAACGCACATTGCGGAACTTCACACAACTGAATCCCTCGTCCGAAGCCTCTGTCGTGACGTACTGGCTATAGCCCTTGCTGAAGAACAGCGCACGGTCATCCTTCGCAGCCGCAACCATCTCAGCGAGGTCGTCCGTCTGAGGTGCAGCGGCAGAACCGAAGAACTTCTCCACCAACTTACCCTTCACACGCGCACACTTTCCCCAACTGTTGTTCGTGCCAGAAGGAACCTTAGCACTTTCCGTCTCACCATAGTTCGAGAACACCAAGAAGTTCATGGCGTCATAGCTCTGGGTCATCAGACCATCCAACAGCACAGGCATCACCGCCTCATACTGCGCACCATTCACATTGTTGTCAGCCAAGAAGAGCATCTGATATGCCGAATACCCATTCTTGCCCGTCGTGTTCAGGTGATAATAAGAACTCTTGATTACCTTCTCCGCATACGTCATCGCATCGTCCCAACGCGCCGTACCCGTATAGACCTGCGCATTCAGGTAGAGACGAGCCAACAGCAGATAGGCAGCCGCCTTGTCCACACGTCCGTAAGTGTTCTTTCCCTCGTCGGCCAAGTCATTCATACAATCCTTCAATTCCGATTCACAGAAGTCGAACAACTGAGAACGCGTGTAATAAGGAGCATATTCCGAAGAAATCTTGGTTGACATCGGACCTGCACCATACAAGTCCATCACATACATATAGTTCATGGCACGGATGAGACGCACCTCCGCACACTTCTGGGCATCAGCCACCAACTCCAAGTATGAATTACACAACGTGATGGTGAAGTACAAACGGTAATACAACGCATACGAGAACTGGTTGCTGGCCGAGAAAGTATGGTGCAGCAGTTCAGGCACACCTGGGTCAGACCACACCCAACCAGCCTCATCCGACGAGAACTCGTTCAGCGACCAAGCCATGCGGTAGAAGCCTGACATACCCTCGTTGTCGAAGATTTCCTTTGGGATGTCA
>Ga0326513_10001240_pt1 | contig 20684 bp, 42 predicted proteins | sample 2_2465_0518_D_FD_203654 | JGI IMG/M metagenome (GOLD analysis project Ga0326513, IMG submission 203654) | Bovine rumen microbial communities from UC Davis, California, United States - 2_2465_0518 | ecosystem: Host-associated > Mammals > Digestive system > Stomach > Rumen | place: USA... | reverse complement strand
TAAATGCAGTGCAAAAAGCAGCACAAAGTCAGTCTAGTCCGGAAGCAGTCCAGTCTAGTGTGGAAACTGAACAACAAACTCCACAAGTAGACAATAAAGTAGAACAACAAATTGAAAGATTTAAAGAACATGGGGGAAGAGTAGAAGATACTGTACCTGAAGGATTTATAAAAACTGAGAATGCTACTACATCTCCAAAAGGATATACTTGGTATAACAATGGTAAGAGTAGATTCGGTGGAGAATACGAAAACGTATTAGTAAAAGATAATACACAACAAAAAATTAAAGAAAATATACCTGCTGAAATTGAAAAAGAACCTGTATTAAGAGTTAAAAAAGCAAAAAAAGAAATAACAAATAATCTAAATGAAGCAATAAAAGGAAATAAAACACAAGATTTTCAAACTATGAAGAACAACATAGAAAAAGAAACAGGAAGAAAAATGAGAAGTTGGGTTGAAACATCAACTAAAGCAACAGGACAAACAGAATTAGTTAATTCAATGAATAAAGAAAAAATAACATACGAGCCAACTTCAAATAAGAAGAATTTAGATAATGCAAATAAAGAACTAGCTGGATTAACTTATGAACAAAAATTAGAGAAGGCAAAAGCTATCATAAATAGCGATAAAAGATTAAAATCAACCGATATAGCATTATTAGAAACAGTAACGCAAGAGTCTTTAAAAGAAGGCAAAATGGACGATTTTATGAATTTAGTGCAAGAAACAGCAATATTAGGAACTGAGTCGGGACAAGTTGTACAAGCATTGTCATTAATTAGACAAAGTGATCCGATGACACAAATTGATACACTAAAGAAATTAATCGAAAAAGAACAAGCAAAAGGAAATAAAGTATATCAGGGGGTAGAAATAAAAGAAGACTTAGTTGAAAAAGTAATGGATTCATACAAAAAAGATGGGACATGGAATCGAGAACAATTTGATGAGGCTATGGATGAACTAAAACAAGATATAGCAAACCAAATGAACGTAAGACCTAGTGAAAAACTAAATGCATGGAGATACTTATCAATGCTAGGTAATCCAAAGACACACATAAGGAATATAGTTGCTAATATTGCTATGGGTGGTTTACAAAAAGGTAAAAATACAATAGCAGCTAGTATTGAAACTATAGCACCAATAAATAAATTAAATAAATTATTAGGTGGTAGTGAAACAGCAACTAGAGGAAAAACATTAGAAAAGTCAACACAAGAAGTTAAAAATTATGCGAATAATGCAATAGACAATTATTTTGCAGAACACAAACAAAAAAGCAAATACAATGAAACAATGGGTAATTTAAAAGGTGAACTTGAGTCTCGTAGAAAAATATTTAATGACAAAAATCAAGTAGGAAAAATGCTAAATAAACTAGAAAAAGCAAATTCAAATGCTTTAGATATAGAAGATGTAGTATTTAATAAAGCCACAACAAAGAAAGCATTTTCAAACTTCTTAACTGCTAATGGAATAGAGACACAGCAAGATATTGAAAATAATCCCGAAATAGTTGCACAAGGACTTGAATACGCAATATTTAAAGGGCAAGAAGCAACTTTCCATCAATATAGTCAAACAGGAACTACATTAAGAAACGCAAGAGAATCATTAAGACAAGGTAGTAATTTAACTAGAATAGTTGGTTTAGGTATGGATGCAACAATGCCTTTTATTAATACACCATTAAACATTGCAAAAACAGGTATAGAATATACACCTGGTTTAGGTATGATTAAAACAATTTCAGATGTAAATAATGCGTCAGTGGATATGAAAGCAGATGTTTTAATTGATAGTGTTTCTAAACAATTTGCTGGAGGGACATTAGCTGCAATTGGATATTTTCTAGCAAAAGCTGGAATTTTAAATGGTAAAGGTGGAGACGAAAAAAAAGATAAACTAGAAAAGAACTTAGGAAAACAAGATTATTCAATAAACATAGGAGATAATACTTATGATTTATCGTGGTTGTCTCCAAGTGCAATGCCTTTATTTGTGGGAGTAGAACTTGAAAAAACATTGAAAGGGAAACAAGGAATTGGTTTTAATACAGTAATGGATGCATTAACAAAAACAATAGATCCATTGAGCGAAATGAGTGTTGTTTCTTCAATAACAGATGCTTTACAAAGTTATTCTCAAGGAACACAAGCTTTACAAGACATATCAACAAGTGCATTTACAAGTTATATATCTCAATATTTTCCGACTTTATTAGGCCAAATAGCTACTTTATTTGATGAAAAGCAACGTAGTTCTTATGGTCAAACTACTACTGAAAAATTAATAAACCAAATTAAGTACAAAATACCAGGTCTAAAAAATACACTTCCTGAACAAGTAACTACTTGGGGAGATGAAAAGAAAAATTCAGAAAACGTATTAATAAGAGCTACTGAAGCATTTTTATCTCCAGCAAATAGAAAAGAAGTTAAAATCGATGACACAACAAGAGAAATAGAGAGAATATATGACAATACAGGATCTGGGTTACCTAGCTTATCACTTACTAAATCTCCTAAAATCGATTCCGACTATGTAGGTTTAAATAGTGATGAATATACACAATATAAAAAAGATTATGGAAAAACTTCGAAAAAACTACTTGATGAATTAGTGGAACTAAAAAATTATAAAGAAGCTACTGATGAGGAAAAAAGAAAGATGATTTCTGCAATATATGATTACTCAACATATATGGCTAGAAAAAAAATAGCCGATGATAAAGACATCAAATATGAATATAAACAAAGTGATGGAACTGGATATAATTATCCTAAATATTATTTGTCATTAAATGTTGATAGCTTTGCTGAATATGTAGCAGAAAAATATAATAAGGAGGAAGATTAAATGATAAGAATAAACCCAATAACAATGGATGCAGAAATTAATAGAAGAGATACTGGAGTAATTCCAATAAGACCTAAAGTAAAAGAAACTGGTGATTATCTTTTGGAAGAAGGAACTACATTGTATTTCACACTAAGAAAAAATAAAGATTCTGCTATTCTTTTACAAAAATCAACAACCGAGTTTGAAGATGGATGGGGAGTCATAACACTTGACTCCTCAGACACCGAGAACATAGAAGAAGGAACTTACATATACGATTTAGTAGGAGTACGAGCAGATGGAACAAGAGATACATTTCTTCCTAGAGGAAGAGACTCATTGTATTTTGTTATAAAGAGAGGTGTTAAACAAGGGCAATAGAATTAATAAATGGAATTGAATTAGAGTTACAGGCTGGTACAAGAGGTCTTCAGGGGTTTAAAGGAGATAAAGGAGATCCAGGTAACGATTATGAGCCAATGATAGGCAATGTTGAAACTTTAGATCCATCACTTCCGGCTACTGTATCATCAAATTTTGATGAAGAGCAAAATATAGTTTACTTTAACTTTGGAATACCCAAAGGAGTTAAAGGTGATAAAGGTGATGTCGGTAACGTAGACATGGCTACTTTTGACGTTGTTGATGGAAAATTAATAATGAATGGTACAAGACAAAGACAAGAAATAGGAGATAATTTTACATTTCAGTTAGATGATAACAAATTGGAGGTGGTTTATTAATGGCTGAACAAATAACACAAGTTTTAGGTATAGTAGGTATAAAGCATTGTGGAGCTTATGATGCTACTATACAATATGAAAAACTTAACGTAGTAACATATCAAGGAAGTTCTTATTGTGCTAAGGGTAACACATTAGGTAATCTTCCAACAGATGCAGCTTATTGGGATTTAATAGCAGAAAAAGGAGATAAAGGTGATACGGGTTCTCAGGGTCCGAAACCAGTAAAAGGAATTGATTATTATACTGCTTCTGACATAGCAGAATTAGAATCAACTTTATCCAGTGATGTATCTGATGAAGTATCAGAACAATTAAGTACTTTAACAAGTGCAACACCATTAGTAGCATCATCAACAGCAGGTATGACTGATACAACTAGAATATATGTAAATATAACTGATGGTCATTGGTATTGGTATGATGGTGCAAACTGGCAAGATGGTGGTGTATACCAAGCAACACAAATTGGAGATGAATCTATTGTTCCAGAATCAACTAATTTTTTATCTCTAAGTGAAAATAATATATTTAATCCACTAGAACAAACAATAAACGGTGTAACAATTAAAAGAGATTATAAAACTCAAGTTTTCTCAATAACTGGAACAACATCTGCAACAACTAGAGTTGCTATTCTAAAAAAACATCTTCCAGCTGGAACTCATGGATTAAGAGCATTTGATTATTCTGGTACTAAACCAGCAATTTATGCTTACACAGAAGAAGCATATAATACTAGTGATTGGTATCACCCAAGTGCAACTTTTGGTGGAAGTAGTTATGGTGCTAACATAACAATAGAAACAGCAGGAACTTATTATATTGTTGCGTATATGCCTAATAATTCAACTTATAACTACCAAGGAAAATTATCGTTGACACTTAATAAGACATACCAAGAAGTAACTTCTTTTGTTCCTGTTACTTATAATATTGAGAGTTTTATAAATCAACAAGATACAACAGGAATAAACACTTTAAATAAATTTACTAATATTGATTATTGGAAAAATAAAAATTGTTTATTGTATGGAGATAGTTTAACTGCATGGGGTACATGGGGTTCTTATCTATCTCAACAATTTGGATTAAATGTTACTATAAAAGGAAGCGCTGGTTCAACAGCTACTTATGATGCTGAATCTGGTACAGCATCATCAACAACAAATTCTGGTTCTTACGATGGAAGATTAACTGGATTACCTAATAATAATGATTTAATAGTTGTTATGTTTGGTACTAATGATTATTTGAAATTTTATGAATTAGGCACAGTTCCAAAAACTTTTAGTGTTAATGATACTTTTGATAATACGAACTTTGCTGGTGCTATGTTAAAAATATTACAGTATTTATATACAAATAATCCTAATGCTAGAATCATTTTAATGTGTCCACCATGGAATCATTATCAATCATTAAGAGGATTAACTTTAAGAGATTATGGTGATATAATTAAAGGAATTGGAAGATTAACTACAACTCCAGTTGTTGATTTATTTGCTAATTTAAATGCTAATGCTTTAAATTATAGTGAATATTATAATGATGCTGGTACTCATTTTAATGATGCAGGATATATGAGAATAGCAAGTTTATTAAAAGAAGAGATAGAAGCTCTTACACCAATATACACGGAATAATTATTTTATGTGTCTTGAAAAATTTACGGACAGTAATTTAAAAATTTAAAAGGTAAGGAGATGATATAAAGGAAGAAATTTGGAATAGATTTAAGTCATCATAACGCAGGAATAAATTTCGACACTCTTAAAAATGAGGGTGTCGAATTTGCTATATTAAGAGCAGGATATACTGGATATGGTGATGGAGTATCTAAAGCAAAAGATACTCAATTTGATAATTTCTACAACCAATGTAAAGCACGAAGAATAGGTGTAGGCGCATATTGGTTTAGTTGCGCTAACACTTATCAAAAAGGTGTTGATGAAGCTAATTGGATGTATAATAATTGTCTAAAAGGGAAACAATTTGATTATCCTATATACATTGACGTAGAAGACGATACAGGAGGTCGTAGATGGCTAAGAAACGCTGGTAAAGAAGCGATAACTGATGGAATAATAGGATTCTGCGAAACATTAGAAAATCTAGGCTATTATGTAGGTATTTATGCTAATTTAGACTGGTTTAATAATTGGATTAATCAAAATAGAGTAAAAGACTACGATAAATGGTTAGCAGCATGGATGAACAATAAACCATCATCATATTTGGGAGATCGTATGTGGCAATTTGGTGGAGAAACAAATAGAATAAGAAGTCCATATTTAGCAGGACAAATAGTAGACCAAGATTATTGCTATTATGATTATCCATCAATTATAAAAAATGGATTTAATGGTTATCCTAAAAATACACAACCTACTCCAAAGCCAAGTCCTGAACCTACACCTGAACCAAAGAAAAGCAATAATGAAATAGCTCAAGAAGTACTAGAAGGTAAATGGGGTAACGGAGAAGAGAGAAAGAAACGATTATCTGAAGCAGGATATGATTATCAAGCTGTACAAGATATAGTTAATAGTATTGTATATTCTGATTTCAAAGTGGGAGATAGAGTAAAAACTGTTGGCAAAGGAAATGGTGCAAGTGATGGTTCTGCAAATACAGCACGTTCGGGTATGACAGGAACTATTACAAGAATTATAAATGGTGCTAAATTTCCTTATTTAGTATCTAATGGAGCACCAATAGGTTGGTATAAAAAAGAAGCACTAAAACGAATATAAAAGAGAGGATAAATATGAAAAAGAAAGAAGAAAAAATTGAAAAAAATGCGTCTAAAGAAAAACAAGATGCAAACGTACCTGAATACTACATTTTAAAAATTGGAGAAACTTTAAAAGATGTAGCTAAAAAGTTTAAATTAGACGTGAAGAAACTAGAAAAACTTAATGGGGAAGTAGTTGGAACAAATCAAATAAAATTAAAATAGGGGGATATTATGTTTAAAGATTATAACAAATATCTTAAAGCAAGTTTGAAGGTGTATATATTTGTCTTACTAATAGTATTTATACTGAAGTTAGTTGGGTTGGATTATTTTGGTTTAGATTATAATTTAGCAAATAAAATAGAATCTAAAATTAATGTATTTCCAATAAATTATACAATTCAATTTATATTATTATCATTTCAATTGTATTTATTAACTTCTATTGCTATTAAAGGAAAAGCCAAAATACGTGAATCTATAATAGTAACAGTTATAAATATGATTATTAGTTTTACTTTATTTTTACTTGGTTTTTATAAGTTATATTCTTTAACAAGTATAATAATAGTATTTGTTTACTTTATAATCAAAAAGATCAAAGTAAAAAGAATTATAAAAATAATATTGATAAACTCGTTATTACAAATAATTAGTAACATAACAAGAAACAACAACGTTTTCGAATACTACTTTGCAATATCAATAATACTAAATATTGATTATATGGTTATGTTATTGATATGGAATAATTTAATAAAAGGAGGTGTCGATTTATGCCAATACCAACATCTTGGTTCTTCTTTGCTGAAGAAAAAGCACTTGTTAGATTTGCTAGAAAAGTTGCAAAGAAATTATTCTAATTTTAAAAAGTACAACAAAGTAGATAAAGCAACAATTGTGATTTATACTATATTAAGTCTAATATGGAATATATTCACGATAATTGTTGTTTTATTTGTGGCTAAATTAAACGATACTTTTATAGAATGTTTATTTATTATTTCATCATTTTGGTTATCTAAAAAAGTATTTGGTAAACCATTTCACTTAAAAAGTATGATGTGATGTTTTATTGTATCTAACGCATCATATTACGTACTAAATAAGGTAACAACTTCGATAGGAATAAGTATATTAGTTCCTATAATGTTAGGAGTAGGTCTTTCTTATGTAACATCTAAATTTGTAAAAGATATAAAGCCTTTATTTAAAGGTATGTCAGAAGAAGACTTTAATAACACTATTCTAAGAGTTGTAGAAAAGGATAGCGATAAATATAAGATTTGTTATGATTTCTTTATTAATAAAGAGAATGCTGTATCATTAGGATACAAATATCATTATACTGAACATGGTATAAGAAAAATAATTTATAGAATAAATGAAAAGATTAAGGCACTCAATTGAGTGTCTTTTTTTTATTTGTATCAATTTGTCCACTAATAAAATAGTAGATTGATATCAGAGGAGGCAAACTATTCATTTTAAAACAATGATCTAGTTTTTTGCCTCCCTTTTTTTAATGGAGGAATTGGAAATGTATAACAATCCGTATTATTACAATACACAATTTAATGTTGATAAAATTGACAAGCAAATATCTGATTTGGAAAAACTAAGAAATCAGATACAGCAACAGCCAATGCAACCAACAAACTTAACTCAGAACTTTCAAATAGCACCTAATAGAGAGTCTATGAAGTATGCAGACTCTATTGAAGACGTGCAAAAAGAATCAGTTTATGGAGATACACCTTTCTTTAGTAAAGATATGTCTATTTTATGGGTAAAAAACATCTCAAATAAAGTCAAAGTTTATGAACTAAAAGAAATAGTTAATAAGGATGAAAAAGACGTCAAAATAGAGTTTTTACAGGCTCAAATAGAGGAATTAAAGAAAGGAATGATACAAAATGCAAAACCAAATAATGAGTATGTTGATGAATCAATTGAAAGCGAGAAATCCACAAATGCTAAAAATGGTAGAACAAGCAAGACAAAATCAGAGTAATCCAATAGACTTCTTTAAACAAATAACTAATAAAAGAAGTCCGGAACAAATGAATGCTTTTTATAAACAAATAGAACAAATGGGTTTTTCTCCTGATGTAATTAATCAATTAAAAAAATAGGTATCAACAGTAATGTTTGATATAGATATTCAATTACGAAAGGAGGGAAAACAATGAACGGAGGTATTCAACCAACTGTAGAACTAGCTACTAATCAAGGCTGCTATCCATATCCAGTAATGTATGGAAATAATGGTGGTTTTGGTGGTTTCGGAGGAGACGGAGCGCTTTGGTTAATCGTACTTTTGGCACTTATCTGGGGTGGAAATAATAACAACGGATTCGGATTCGGAAATAATGGATTCGATGATGGTTATGCTTGGTTAAGTAACGGTCAAAAAGAAATTATGAATAACACTAACAATGGATTCGATACTCTTCATTTAAGCAACCAATTAGAAGGTACTAGAAACGCATTAAGCGATATTTCTACACAAATTTGTGGTTCAACTGCAGACGTTGTAGGAGCAATTAATAACGGATTCTATGGAGCTGAAATATCAGCTGCTAATAGACAAATGGCTAATATGCAACAAAACTTTGACTTAAGCCGTCAATTTGCTGATTGTTGCTGCGAAAATAGACTTGGAGTACAAGACTTAAAGTCAACTGTTATTAGTGAAAACTGCTCAGACCGTGAAGTTTTACGAGAAATCGGTCAATCAATCTTAGTAAATCAAACAGCTAATACTCAAAAGATTATTGATGAAATCTTTAGAGATCGTTTAGATGAAAAAGATAGTAAAATTGCTGATTTAAACAGACAATTACAAATGGCTGATTTAAGAGCTTCTCAAATTGCTCAAACTCAAGCAATTACATCAAATATCTACAACGAGTTAAAAAATTGCCCTATCGGCACTGTTCCGGTCTATGGCAATCAAGCAATATTTTCATGCCCTAACAACGGATGTGGATGCACTGGAACAAGTCAATTTATTTAAGCATAGAGTAGACTACTACTAACTCGAATACGAGAACTTGCTAAAAGGTGTCCGACATTTATGTCGGCGACATAGAGAATAGGCAAGTCCTATTCTTTTTTAATTAAGAGAGGAGAAACAATATGATACAAAGTGTACAAGAATTACCTTTAGTTTTACCAACAAATACAAGTGATATTACTTTTTCTAATGATGAATTAAAAACTAGGAGTGCTACTTGTAGTGGATGGTTAAATCATACTGAAGGAACAAGTCAATATACAATTTTAGGCAGTGGAAATTGCAATCAAGCTAATGTTTACGATATTAAATTTAATGCTAATGTTACTGCTGCTGAAGCTGGTACAATCGAAATAGCATTAAAAGAAAATGGAACTGCTGTAGTTGCTGCTAGTGCTAATGAAGTAATTACAACTCCTGGAGATTATGTAAATATATCTTTTGAAAAAAGAATTAGATTATGTCCTAGAGAAAACGTTACTTTAACAATTGGTTCAGTAGCTGCTGTATCTGGAGTAATTCCAGTTGTTGACACAGTAGCTCCAACTATTAAAAATGCTAATTTAATAATAGAAAAAGTGCGTTTCTAATATGAATAGAGTAGATAATTTAAGTTTAGCTTTGCAAGCACTTAGCTTACAAATTTTATTTAAAGACTATAACAATAGTGATTTAATGCAAGAATTGCAAACTCAGGATGAGATTTATCTTAAAAAGATAATCAAACAAAATGAGGAAATAATCAAACTTCTTAAGGAAAGGAGTGAGAACGATGGAAGAAACAATAAAAAAACTTTGTGAATATATAGAAAAAGTTGGAACAATGAATCTAGATGCTACTGATATAGATTATTTATATAAAGTAGTAGATATTTACAAAGATTTAAAGGAGGTAGAAAGTATGAATAATGGATACGGAAATTATAACGGATATGGAAACTATGGTAACTATGGAGAGTATAACGAATACGGCCGTAGAGGAGTAGATTCACGTTATCGTGGAGAATCTTATATGGATGGTATGAGAGGTTCATATAGAAACTATGAAGAAGCTCGTAATGAATATAATCGTGGAAATTACGGAGCTAAAGAAGACGGACTTAAAGAGTTAGAATATATGATGCACGCAGCTATGAAATTCATAAAAATGGTAAAAGAAGAAGCAACTTCTCCAGAAGAACAAGAAATTGTTAGAAAACATATTATGAAAATAAGTGAAATGTAATGTATAAATACTACAATGCTAATTCTTTGGGGAATTTTGTTAATGACTGTACTATCCGTGCAATAAGTTTAGCAGAAGGGGAAACATGGGATTATACATACAATAGAATGAGTGATATAGCTCAAAGTAAAGGAACTATGATGGACGACAGGCAATTTATAAGGTGGTATTTAGACTCTAAATATAAAAGAGTACCTTATCTGCCTTATAGAGTAGGCGATGTTGCAGGAGAATACCCTGATAAAGTATTATTAATTACTATGGATGGGCATATTGTTTGTTCTAAGAATGGTATAATCTATGACTCGTTTGACTGTAGAAATAGAATTGCTGAAGATGCTTGGATAGTAAAATAAAAAAGAGGCTTAATACCTCTTTTTATACTAAACCAAATATTTTTAATACTTCTGAAACAAAATCTCTACCTAGATTTAATTGTTTTCCAACTTCTACGATAGAAAGACCTTCTTTATATAAATAAATTATTTTATCTTTATTATCATATACACGTTTTAATGTTTTATTTGTAAATTTTTTTTCTCTCATTTTTTCAACTTTTTTACAATAATTTGACTTACGGTAGTGTAGCATATTTTGTTTTCTACTAACCCATTCAAGATTATCTACACAGTTATTTGATTTATCAAAATCTTTATGGTTAATTTGCTCATAATTGTTTGGATTAGGTATAAATGCTTTTGCAACTAATATATGAATATAGGCGTGTTTTTCATTTTTTTCTTTGCTATGTAATGATACATTATAATATCCATGACCATTGTTGTGCATTTTAAGAATTCTTCCTTTTTTTATGTAATTCCAAACTTTTCTATCAAGCGATCTAACTTTTCCTGTATTACTTACTTGATATATTCCTTCATATCCTTCAATATCTTTCCATATTTCTTTCATAAATAATTCCTCCTAAATATTTTCAAAAAATCAGCATCATATATTTCCTCAAATTTTTTTTGGAATATTTTTTTTAGTTTTTTATCTATGGTTATATTATGATGAACTTTATAATGACACTCACTGCATAGTGGAACTACACAACCATATTTCATAGAATTAATTCTGTTTCTTCCAAAAAAAACTTCGTGTAAATGTTCTTTTTTTCTACCACATAAGTAACACAAGTCTAAATTGCTTGTTACGATTGAATATCTATGATGTTCCAATTTTTTGATTTCTTTTTTATTGCTCAAAACCCATTCCTCCTCTTGCACTTATATTGTAATTCACAAGGAACGGGACATAAAAGGACAACTTATTCTTGTAATATCGAACAAAATATGATAAAATACTCCCCTATCAAGGAGGTGGGGGAGAAGTGATGCAAATTACATACCAAAAAAAAGATGGTTGTATATTCCAAAGATATAGAAATTCTATGATACCATATAAAATTGGAGACACAACATCTATGGGATGGAAAGTATTAAATATTGAATATGAATACAACAACAAATATTATACTCAAAGTGAATTCAATAAATTAGTACATAAAAATAGAGAACGTTCTTTAAAAAAGAAACAATCCTTTAATATATTTATAAAGGAAATAAAAACATTTTTATATTATTTTATAGCAGTAATAGTGATAAGTTTCTTAAAGACTTTCTTAGGTATTTAATTGCAATCCTTCTTCTTGATTTTGATAAAGATTTACAAGAAATGACAAAAAAACAAAAAAGTGTTGACTTAAACGCAAGACAATAGTATAGTGGTAAGTGTAAAAGGTAACAGAAAACGTTATCGGTCTTGAGAAGTTAACATAATATCAATTTCAAGAAGTTGAGAACTCAAGACTGGTGTCTTGGGTTTTTTGTTTATCTGGAAGGGAGGACTATGAAAAAAGTAATATATCCTGGATTAGTTGGAGAAATGGCTAGATGTGGAGAAACGCAAGAAGATTTATCTAAACTTTTAGGATTACGAAGAGAAACTATAAGCAGAAAAATTTCAGGAAAATTTGAATGGACTATTAGTGAAATAGATATATTATGCGATCACTTTAAAAAAGATTACTACCAATTATTTAAAGATGAAAAATAAAAAGAGAAACCCCGAGTAAAAGGTTCTCAACGTAATTATATCACGAAAGGGGAGTTATTAAAAGGAAGAAGATGGAAGAAAAACCAAATTATTTTGCAATTATACCGGCAGAAGTAAGATATAACCCAAACATTAATGCAAACGTTAAATTATTGTATGGTGAAATAAGTGCTTTAAGTAATAAATATGGTTATTGTGTGGCAACAAATGAATACTTTGCATCTCTTTATAATGTAAGTACAAGAACAATTACTGATTGGATAAAAGCATTAGAAGATATGACTTATATAGAAAGTAAAATAGATATAAAAAGGTATGATGATGGAACAATAAAAAAAATAAGGAAATTATATATGAGCCATATAGAAAATTGGCAACAAAACCATGTAGAAGTTTCACAGCAAAACCATATAGAAGACGACTTCTCATATAATAATACAAGTAATAATAATAATACAAGTAAAAAAGAAATATATAAAGAAAAAAGATTTATAAAACCAACTTTAGAAGAAGTAAAAGAATATTGTTTAGAACGAAACAATAATGTAGATGCAGAAATGTTTATTAACTATTATGATGCAAATGGATGGGTGCAAGGCAAAGGCAAACCTATCAAAAATTGGAAGGCTTGTATAAAAACATGGGAGATAAACCATAAAAAAGAGCATAAAGAAACACGCTATGAAAGAGAAAGAAGAATATTAGAGGAGATGTGTAAAGATGAAGAAGAGTGAAGTAAGTAAACTACTTAATAAAATAAAAGGATATTATAATTCACAATTTTTTATAGATGAGTTTGTAACTGAAGCATGGATAGAATCACTAGAGCCTTATGATTTTGAAGATGCAGAAGAACATATTAAAGAATATTTAAAAGAATATCCTGATATAGCACCTAAACCTCATACTTTTATTAAAGGTATGCTTACTAAAGAACAGAAGGAAGCAAGAAAGAATAGTGGCTATTTAGTATCTTGCAACTTATGTGGTAAGTGGATGAGTTCACAAGAATATGACGATCATTATGGAAGATGTTTAGACATCCAATACTTATTGAGTGTAGCTAAACAAAAAGGCGAAGAATATACTCGAGAAGATTTAGAGAATTGTAGAAGTGAAGTAATAGATAAATTGCTAAATAAATATCCACCAAAGAAGGTTGATTGGTATGGAACAGGAAGTGCATAGATACTCAACAACAGGCCGAAAGAAAACTAAGGCCGAAATACTAGATAGCTACTTAACTAATTATAAAGTTAAGTGTAAATGTGGGCATACGATAGTTCTTATAAAAAGAAACAAAGTATTGTGTAACTTTTGTGGGCATTATGTTTATAAAAACCAAAAAGAAGAATTTAAAGATAAAATAAGGAGTTTGATGAATGGAAACTAAAGGACTAGGTGCTGGGAGTTATCCTGAACCAAAAGAAGAAAAAACTAAATTAATAAACATACATATAAATATTCAATATGAAATAAATGATTTAGAAGTACCAAGTAAATGGAATTTTGAAGATATACAAGAAGATTTTAAACAAAACATGGTTGATTACATAACAAACGCAGAAATAGAAGATTTTAATATGGAGGTAAATTAATGGTAGAAATAAAGAGGGAAGCAAGCTTAACGATTGAAAAGAGTAAATATCCTGAAGAAGAAAACACTCATATTTTAGTATTAGAAAGTTCTACTGAACATGGATGGAATTATGAAGGAATATTTAAAGGAACTAGAAAAGAGTGTATGGAAAAGAAAAAAGAATTGGAGGAAAAACATGAGCCAAAAGGAACGTTTGCTAGCTTATTTAGAAAAAAATAAAACTATCACAACGTTAGAGAGTGTATTGGAATTAGGAATAACTGATCCACAGCACTACATAATGGAACTTAGAAACGAAGGCTACAATATTACTGACCAATGGATAAACGGAACTAATAGAGTTGGAAGAAAAATAAAATATAAAAGGTATAGATTGGAGAAAGAAAATGGAGAATAAAAATTACTTTATTGAATTAAATAACATAAACGTATCTGATAAAACTGAAAAGAAGAACGGACTAACTTATTTAAGTTGGGCATGGGCTTGGGGGGAAGTAAAGAAACTACATCCTACAGCTAACTACACAATTTACGAAAGAGAAACTGAATTTGGGCCTGTGAATTATTTTACTGACGGAAAAACTGCTTGGGTTAAAACTGGTGTAACTATAGACGAAGTTGAGCATATAGAAGAATTGCCTGTAATGGACTTTAAGAACAAATCAATTCCTTTAGATGCTATTACTTCTTTTGATGTTAATAAAACTATACAAAGAAGTTTAACTAAAGCACTAGCAAGACACGGATTAGGATTATACATATATGCTGGAGAAGACTTACCTGAAGAAGAAGCTACAAAGAAAATTGAAAAAAAACAGATTGAAAAGATACGCAAATTGATTCCAGAAGAAAACATGGATGCTATGCTTAAATATTACAAAATAGAAAAAATAGAAGATATGTTATTCAATGATGCTGAGGAACTAATAAAGAGGAAAGAAAATGCTAACGGAAAAGATAGTAAACACTAATGAATATGCTGGCACAGTAGACTTGATTACTGGAATAAAAGACTTTAATAGCCAAGTTGATTATATTGATGATTTTCATTGTTATAAATTAAATGGAAATATAATACCAAGTGTTACTCAATTGTTGGATGATGGAACTTATATAGGAGTAAACAAAGACGTTTTAGAATATGCAAGAGAAAAAGGAAGTATAGTACACAAAGAAATAGAAGACTTCTTAAATAGTGGTAAAGAAGGCTTTACAAGTGAATTTTATGAGTTCTTGAGACTTTATAAGGAGAACGAAGAAAAGTTCTCTACAAGGGCAATATTTGACTATAAAACGTATAATACAAATTTAAAGAAAAATAGAGAAAAATGCTATAAGCAAATTCAAATGTATGATAAAGCAATTGAATACTTAACAGGAGAAAAAGTAGATAACTATTATATGGTGTGGTTGCCCCACGATAAAGAAGGCAAGATATTTGATTTAAAGGAGGAATTTGAAAATGAAATTAGTAATAAGCAAGAGTAGAGAAGGAAACGGATATTATACAAAAGTACAAAACGATTTTAATGGAAAACATACTGAGAAGTACTTATCATTACAATTACCAAAAGGAACTGACGTTGATTATGGAATATATGACGTAGATGGATTCTTATCAACTTACGAAAAGAAAGACGGAAATGTAGAGTTTAAGTTAGTAATAACTGATTTAACTCAGATACAACAATTTAAAGAAGTAGAAAAAACTTCTAATAACCCATTTAAAGATTTTGGAGACAGTATTAAAACAGAAAGCCAATTAGGAGAACAAATACAAATTACGCCTGATGATCTTCCTTTTTAAGAGGTATATATGGCAAGAAAGAAATTAGAATACGCACTATATAAAGGTGATGATTGTTTAGGTATAGGAACGATAGAAGAATTAGCTAAACAAATGGGAGTAAATGAACATACAATACGTTATTATCAGACTCCTCAATACAAAAGAAGAGGAAGAGGAGAAAAAAGCAAAAAGAGAAGGGTGTTGATTAAACTTGACTGATTTAACTGAAAAGCAAGAAGAAATATTTAAAGCAATAAAAGACTATATCCAAGAGTATGGGTATAGTCCGACAATTAGGGAGTTATGCAGTATAACAGGGCGAAAAAGCTCTGGAACAATACACGCATCTCTAAAGATATTAAAAAGGAAAGGTTATATAGACTATGTCTACAATAGAAATAGAACTATAAGGATATTAAATGATAAATAAAGGTATGATGACTAGCCTAACAAACGAATGGGGAACACCAAAACTATTTTTTGAAGAACTAAATAAAGAATTTAATTTTACTTTAGATCCCTGTGCTACTGATGAAAACCACAAATGCAATAAATATTACACACTAAAACAAGATGGCCTAAAACATACGTGGGGGGGGGAGAGAGTTTATTGCAATCCACCTTACGGAAGAGAAATATCTAAATGGGTAGAAAAAGCCTATGCAGAAAATAAAAAAGGGACATTTGTAGTTATGCTTTTACCAGCTAGAACTGATACAAAATGGTTTCATAATTATATATACAAACAACACGAAATAAGGTTTATAAAGGGAAGATTAAAATTTAATGATGGAAAACAGTCAGCACCATTTCCTAGTATGGTGGTAGTAATGAGGTGAAAATTAAAATGAAGGAATTGAATGAGGATATTGAGTTTTATAACAAGCTAATGGAAGACTTTAAGAACTTAGAAAGCAGCGATTATTCAACAGCTTATGTATTAAGTCAAGAAGCTCTTATAACGGCTGATAGATGGAACGAAATAATGCTAAATAGTGCAAAATATTGCAAAGAAATGGAAGTAACTAAAAGCGAATTTACTAACTATTGTTATCAAAAGTACAAAATGCTAATGAAAGCCCATGATTTTTCGAGAATGGTATATAGACAGGGATCATACGGAATCACTAATAGTTTCTATAATGAGGAGGTTTAAAAATGGAAGACGGAACTGAATTTTTAGACGAATTAAAAGATAGAGTACACGAATTATATGATGAAAACCATAAATTAAAAGAAGAAATAAAGAGGTTAAATAATAGATTAAAAACATCTAATGACACTTGTAATTATTTAAGAAATACCATAGACAAAGCAATAGAATATATGGATAGAAGAGATTTAGAGTGGGGCAGTGATGAACACAATAAAATGATGGATATTCTAAAAGGAGTTGATAAAGAGTGAGCGAAGAAGAACAAAAGTATTTTAAAGGTTTAATAGGTTTTACATTTGATAGTGATGATATTAGGTATATAGAAAAAATAGTTGATAAAAAAGATAAAGAAATAGAAAGACTAAATAATATCATAAAAACAAAAGATGAAGGTATAAAAGCATTTACAGAAGATTTATGCGAAGAAAGTACAAAAATAGAAAAAGCGACTGAATATATAAAAAAGCATACGTATCACGCTACACCTAAAAAATTACAAAATGGTATTTATGAAAGAGGAATACTTCTTATAAAAAGTGATTTTGATATAGAAGAACTTTTAGAAATATTAGATAAGGAAAAAGTATGAAACTAAAAATAAATAATTTTGAATATGAATTACACTTTGTTGAATGGAATGATGAACATTTAAACATGGAAGATAACGATTACAGAAGTGGAACGACATATTTTAAAGAAAAAGAAATATATATTGCAAACAACTTAAAAAAAGATAGCTATGATTACACGTTAAAGCATGAACTAACCCACGCAATTATTGATAGTTATGGAATGTTGCAAATACAATGGGATGATGAAATTGTAGCAGATTTTATGGCAATATATAGCAAAACATTAAATGAACTTTTAGAAATATTAGATAAAACAAATTAGGAATATAATTCCTAAAATGTATAAAGGAGAATAAAAAATGATACTTATAATATTTATTGCTTTAGTATTTGTAATATTCGTGTTATGTGGGGAGAATGGTTGTAATAAAAAATGTAAAAATGCAAACAGTTGTCCTGCAAGTGTAAGGTGCAATGCTAGAAGTAAAGAACAATGTAGTTGTTTTGAAGATAAAGTAGATTAGGAGGGTAATATGAAATTATTTAAGTGGCATTTGATAGATGATATAGAATTAAGATGCTATGAAAATGGTTTAGTAAGAGAGTTAAAAAAGAAAATAGACTATATGATTGATGAAAATTATAAATTGTTTTTAGAAAACAAAAAGTTAAAAGAAGAAAATATAAATTTAAAAAGAACTCAAAAAATAGAAATAAGAGATATAGACGGAAACTATATTCCTATTTCTGATTATTTAAAGGAGAAATAATGTACGAACTACTAATAAGACTATATTATGAACTAGAATACAAAAAGTTCACGTTAGAAGATTTAAAAGAAATGAAAGAGATACTAAACAAATTTAATGGAGAAGTAGAAGAAGTAAAACTAAAAAGAGTAGAGGAGAGGACAAAATGAAAGAAGATTGCTCAAAAATCATAGAGCATTATGGAGTAAACCACCAACAAAGAAAGTTAGCAGAAGAAGTATTTGAATTACAAGAAGCAATAATTAAGTATGAATTTGCAAATGACGACAACAAAGCATTAAAGGAACTAGGAGAGGGCAACAAGTGGGACACATACTTTTTTAAAAATAACATAGTAGAGGAGCTTGCAGACGTTATGGTGCTTTTAAGACAATTTCAAGCACACTACAACATAGATGCCGACCAACTAGGAACGATAATGTATAACAAGATACAAAGAACACTAAAAAGAATGGAGAAAGAGTAATGGAGTACATATACAGAGTTTATGGGTGGAGATTAGAGGGTGGAATTGATATGATAACAAAAACACCATACAAAGAACAAGCAATAGCAACAGGAAGAAACCTCAACCCTAAAGAGTATATGCACTTCTTAATAATAGAACACGATATAAAAAGGGATAGTGACTTTCCAATAATAGCAGAAGATTTATATAGAAACAAAGAATATAGAAAGGATAGAAAATGATTGATGAGGTTGACTTTTATTTAGTTGATTTAAAGTCAAAATTTGACAAGATAAAGCCTAATACTTATTACTTATCATATAGTGGTGGTAAAGATAGCCATTTCTTATATTGGTTTATTAAAGAATATTTAAAAAGAAATGATATTAAAATAGTTGGAATTAATACATATATGGAACACCACGAAATAAGGGATAGAATTTTGAAAAATAGTGATATAGTCTTATACCCAAAAATAAAGCCTTTTGAGATAAAAGAAAAGTTTGGTATTCCTTGTTTTAGTAAAGAACAAGACTTTTATATATATTATTATCAAAATGCTTTAAGAAAAGGAAATAAACCAAGCAAAACAATACAACAAAAAATAGATGGTACTTACGATAAAGGCTTTAAGGGTATATCAAAGAAAGCTAGAGAATACATAAAAAAGGAAAATGCACACAAAATAACTCATTTATGTTGTCATTATTTAAAAAAAGAACCTGCTAGGAGATTTGAAAAAGAAACAGGTTTAAAAGCAATACTAGGAATTAGAAATGGAGAAAGTGCTTTGAGAAAAAGGCAATATAGAAATTGTTTTACTAAAGATAAGAAATTTATTCCTATTCACGACTTAAGTAATGAATTATTAGAAAAAATTTATAAAAAATACAATATAGAAGTGCCAAAGGTGTATGAATATATACAAAGAACAGGGTGTATGGGTTGCCCTTATGGAAGTTATAAACACGATACAGAAAAAGAGTTAAGATTAATAAACGAAAACCAAAGAAAATTTGTATGTGAATATTTTAAAGAAAGTTATAAAGTATTAGGGATAGAAATAGAGGAGGATAGAAGATGATAGAATTTTGTTTAGGTTTAATAATGGGGGTTTTTCTTACTTGTTGTTTAGTAGTAAGCAAAGATAAGTGAGGGTGGTAAGTTATGGATCACAAGATAATAAAGGAATATTTGTTAAGTAAGATTCCTATAGTAGTAGATTTAGATTGTAATGATTTGAAGTATGATACAAAAAACATTTATTATCATATTTATAAGTACATATTAGATTTAGAAAAGAAAGTCGGTGGAAAGAAGGAGTAAATTTTTTTCAAAGAAAGTTGTAGTTGAAGGAATAACTTTTGACTCAAAGAAGGAAAGTGCCGAATATTTAAGGTTAAAAGAACTAGAAAAAAAAGGCACAATAAAAGACCTAGAGCTACAAAAAGAATACGTTCTCCAGGATAAGTTTAAAATAAATGGTAAAACAAGACGTTCTATTGTATATAGAGCCGATTTTAAATACATTACAACTGAAGATGATAAATTGCACGTGGTAGATATTAAGAGCCCATACACAGCAAAAGATAAGGTTTATAGGATAAAGAAAAAAATGTTTGAATATAGATATGGAATAGAATTAGAAGAAATAATTTAAGGAGGGGAAAATGAACCTAGAAGATGTATATAATCAACTAGAGGAATTACAA
>Ga0326513_10001238_pt1 | contig 20694 bp, 41 predicted proteins | sample 2_2465_0518_D_FD_203654 | JGI IMG/M metagenome (GOLD analysis project Ga0326513, IMG submission 203654) | Bovine rumen microbial communities from UC Davis, California, United States - 2_2465_0518 | ecosystem: Host-associated > Mammals > Digestive system > Stomach > Rumen | place: USA... | reverse complement strand
AGGCCCCGTGTAACAACAAGAGGTGGTTTTGCAAGAGCATATACCCCGAAGAGAACGATTGATTGTGAGAACAGAATTAAATCCGCATACCTGGAAGAGTACCCTTTAGGACTTCATTGGCAGAACAAGGAACCCTTACAGATGGTTGTAAACATCTATAGAGATATCCCGAAGTCAACACCGAAGAAGTTAAGAAATGAAATGCTGTTAGGCTATGTCAGACCCGTGGTTAAGCCCGATGCCGACAACCTACTTAAAACCATAGCTGATGCACTTAACGGAGTTTGTTACTCGGATGATAGTCAGATAGTAGAGATCACTTTAAACAAGTGGTATGCGGAAGAACCGAAAGCAGAAATAACAATTCGTGAAATTGGAAAGGAGTGAACAAAATGCCAGGGAAAACAGTTATTACAAGCCGTGAACCGGAGAAGTTAGTAAACATAAAAGAACGCCCTATATGTTATGTCGAAGCAAGAGACAATATCATCTGGAAGTTTAACACCGAGGATGAAGCAATCAGGGCGGCAAAGCAGTTTATGAACGCAGGCTTTGAGTACGTTCAGAGAAAGTGAGGTGTGAGTTTGAGAGCATGGAGTGTTTTCGGAACGGGAAAGAATAACTTTGGTTATATCCCCGATCCCCCTGAACCCGATGAAACAGAGTGCATGGAAGATTGTGACACTTGTATTTGGAGAAGTGACGAGCCTGAAAGTGATGGGCTTTACCGCTGTAACGATACCAACGGAGAAGGATATAAGGAGAAAGAGGATGAAGATTGTAACAGTTAAAATCCTTGCCACAGAGGATTATACAGCATCATACCTGGAAGATTTATTCAGAGAGATGCAGGAACATGACGAGATTATCTCTTATGCGGTAACTGAAAGAGAGTGTCGCAAGGCAAAGGATAAACCAAAGGTGGATATTGAGGGTATATCATCCCCAAAAATTATCTTCACCGATAACGGGCTGATCCTTATAGGGTGGTACGATGCAACAACCGGATTTTGGAACTGCATTGAAGCGAATCACAACGGATTTGACAAAGAGACTTTTGGAAATGTCATGGAGTACAGAGATATCAGTGACTATCCCGATGATTTTCATTTAGACGAGGAACAGTACAGATGAAGAAATACATTTTCAGAGTCACCGCAAAGGTATCAGAAGATATTGAAGCTGATACTTACGAAGAAGCAATAGATCAATTCACAGATATGTATGACTACTGTTCAGATATTGAAGCAGAAGTTATCGAGGAAAGAGAGGTGGAAGAGTGAGTATTTTAGCCTGGCACTTTATTGATTATCCCGAAACATGGGATCAGGAAGGAACATCACAGCACTGGTCTGATGAAGTGTTAGTCAAGGCACTTAATGATGGCAACGTTCATCTTGCAAATTACTGCAGGGAAACCGAAACATGGCTGTTAGATGACGGACAGTATTTGTCTTATGACAAGATCGCTTGTTGGGCCTATTACGGAGTTGTACCGGAGACAGAGAAGCCTATGCCAAGAAGGAGTGGAGTATGAAGTATAGAGCAGAGATTGAAGTACCTGATAATGCCGACTGGCAGACTCTTGAAGGTGCAAAACTGAAAGCAGAGTGGCACAAGGTTATTTCCCTTCATGATCGTATGCAACGCACAGACCTTACAGACAAGTGTGGTTCATGTAAGCACTTTGTAATTTGTGAGAAGGGGTATGCCGGTTCCAAGTGTGCAGGTATTTGCATGGCAAGAAGAACTAATTACAAGTACCGCACTACCCCGAAGTGTAAGAAGTACGAAAGGAGAGAAGATATCTAATGGCCTACGGAGTGATTGTTTACGAAAGTGAACATGAAAGTCTTTTAAGCCTTCCCCCCGAAGATGTTGGAAATATCATTCAGAATATGATCCGCACTTTCAAGGGAGAAGAAGTAGAACTACTTGCAAATAAGTGTGTCAATGCTTATTCAATGTCTCTTTGTAATAGGGTAAATGCGGATAAAGGAAAGGTTGTAGAAAAGGTTGTAGCAGGTTCCAAAGGTGGTGCCCCTAAAGGAAATAACAACGCTTCAAAAACAAGCAAAACAACCACCCAAAACAAGCAAAACAACCAAAAACAACCAGACGAAACAAGCAAAACAACAAGTAATAATAATTATAACTATAACAATAACAATAATAATATAGGTTTCAAACCAAACGCATTTACTTCCGGTTGTCCTAAAAGAGATATCGACTTTGAAGAGCTTGAGAAGACACTTATTAAGAACTGAATGAGTATTTTATCAACGAATTATTTAATGCCCCTTAATGGGCGAATTAAAAGGGATAGAACACATGGTAACGATTATCTTACAAACTGTACCTATATGTCCTGAATGTCAGGCAATGTTATTTAAACGTCATCAGAAAAATGACACTTATTATTGTTGCATGGACTGCCTAAATATTCTCAAAATCATCGGACAAGGTAAAGCAGAGAATGAAGTGATCGTTACCGATGGGAAGGAGTGATATGCAACATCTTGTATATGGGTTTTGGGAGAAGATAGAAGATGTGTGTAATGAGCAGGATATAAACAAGTCCGAACTTGCTAAAAGAATGGGAGTAAGCAGGAAGTGTTTTTATCCAACACTAATGCCGAGTGCATACTTCATTGCAAGGTTTTGTGCAGAGACACACACTTCCGCTGATTGGTTATTAGGGATAACAGAAAGGAAGGGCGCATGAGAGTAAATTTAAACACAATAGATCATCATGTTAAGGGTGCCGACTTCACAATGTCAGTAGCAGAGTTTCTAATCGTCCGTGAAGCATTGAAAATGTTTGCAGCGAATGAGGACTACAACGAGTGTGATAGAAAGTACGCTAAAAGGATATTAAAGGATATCAGATATGAGATTGATAGATGCAGATGAACTAATAAGACGTATGGCAAAGAGATTATCAGAAGTAAAACCGGATGAATCAATGTCTCTGACGAATGAATTTAGTGAATATAACTTGCATCAGGTTATGTGCGGAACGATAAACGAGTGTATTCAGATGGCAATAGAATCACCCAGAGTTAGTGTTGAAGTGTGGAGTGGTTATCACGGGGATTGCTTACAGCCTAAAGGATCGTTTGACAAGTTATTCAACGGAGAAGAAGAGGAAGATGAAGATGATGGAATATAGTCAGCAAATTAAACACAGCAACACGGATGAATGGTATACCACCGAAGAATCCGTGAGAATGATTATTCCACACTTACATAGAATGGGATACAAGAAAATCCTTTGTCCTTTTGACAAGCCGGAAAGCAATTTTGTAAAGGTACTTACTGAAAATGGCTTTGACGTAACTTATAGTCACATAGATACTGGCACAGATTTTTTCATGATTGATAATCTTACAGACTATGATGCGGTAGTTAGCAATCCCCCTTTTAGTAAGCGACAGAAGATACTTGAAAAGCTGTTTGAATCCGATGTTCCTTTTGCCTTGATAATGAACTTCAACGGATTGTTTGATGCAAAGTCAAGATGGGAATTGTTTAAAAATAACAAGTTTGAAATTCTTGTACCACAAGGCCGTATGCACTTCTTTAACGACAATAACTTTACAAATAGTCCAAATTTTCAATCGGTATGGGTGTGTAAGGGAATGATGGATCAGCAGATATGCTTTCAGGAGATGAGAACATGATGACACTTAAAGAATCAGCACAAACATTACACAAGTTAGAGCTTGCTGTGAAACTTAAAGACCTGAATGTTCTTGAAGGAGATGTGTTTGAACCCCTTAACATGGCAATAACCATCATGGAAAACGGAATCAGACCGGATTATCAGGGTGAATGGAAACTGATAACCCACGTTAAGAGAGACTTAATCATCTGTTCAAGATGCAAAAAAGAGTACGACTTACCCGATGAATATTGGAATTACTGCCCGAATTGTGGCAGCCGAATGACGGAAGGAGAAGACAATGAATGAGAGTGGACTTACAAGAGAAGAAGAGCAGTACATGACTTATCTTGACGATAAGCATGAGAGAGAAGTGAGAGACAAGAAGAAGACACTAAATCCTGGTGACAGAGTAAAGGCAAAGCATACCATCCTTTATGGTTACAGTGAGAAGACCGGAGTTGTAACAGAGAAGTGCAAGGATGGAGTATGGGTGAAGTTTGATGATGGGAGTGTAGCTTTATGTGATCCCTACTACATAGATAAGGAGAGTGAAGATGAAGAGAGTGACAGTTAAGTTAACATCAAATCGTGAAGATATCAAGTGGTATCTGAACGATATCTTGAAAGAAATGACAGAGCATGACGAGATCAATTCCTATATCGTGTTGGTAGAAGAGGTAAAACCGAATGAAACTGATAATTGATATACCTAAAAAGACAATAGCACATATCAGAAGTAATTATGGTCATGGGTATAAGGGGATATATGACGAAGACAGAGAGAAAATTGTCAAGGCAATTTACAACGGCAAACCTTATGAACCCATACACGGAGAATGGATAGAAGATCGGTACAAAGGAAACTTAACTGGGTATAACTGTTCTATATGTGGTTATTCCGTTATAAGAAAATATAAATTTTGTGTTTGTGGTGCAGATATGAGAGGTGAGTGAATGACAAGAGTAGAAGCAATAGCAATTCTTGACGGGTTCAAATATAATCCTTTGCTTAACGATCAGCATTTTGAAGCACTTGATATGGCTGTATCGGCTTTATCCGAGAACAAGGGAGAGTGGATTCCTATTTCCGAGAGATTGCCCGAAACACATCAAGATTGTTTGCTTGAATTAAGAAGTGGAGAAATGCTGACGGGGTTTAAAGCAGAAACAGAGCCGTATTTCTATTGTCATGGTGTGGACGGTTGCTACGTTGAACTTCAAAATGTTATTGCGTGGCAACCTTTACCCGAACCCTATAAGAAAGGCGGTGAGTGAATAAAAGTGAAGATCGGGTTAATTGACGTTGACGGTCATAATTATCCGAATTTGCCTTTGATGAAACTTTCCGCATGGCACAAATCAAAAGGTGATCGGGTTTCATGGTATGACCCTTTTGACGGTTTGATTGAGGAATACGACAAGGTTTATATGTCAAAGGTTTTCAGTTTTACTCCCGATTACGAACACCCAATTTATGCAAAAGAAATTGAGAAAGGTGGGACGGGTTATTGCATAGAGTTGATAAATGGAAAAGAAGTTTATCACAAAGAACGTCAAAAAGATTTGCCGTATGAGATTGAGCATATATACCCCGACTATTCTTTATATCCCGAACAAACAAAAGACACGGCGTATGGATTTATGAGTAGAGGTTGCCCGAGAGGTTGTGATTTTTGCCATGTTAAAGACAAAGAGGGGCAGAGATCATACAAAGTTGCAGATTTATCTGAGTTTTGGAAAGGACAAAAAAACATTGAATTACTCGACCCGAATACACTTGCCTGTTGCGAGTGGAAAGACATTCTCGGACAACTTATAGATTGCAAAGCAAGAGTCAATTTTAATCAAGGTTTAGATATCCGCATGATGACGGAAGAAAAAGCGAGTATGCTTTCACAGATCAAAATAAGTGCTGTTCACTTTGCATGGGATAGATACCAAGACAAGGAAATTATACAGCCGAAATTCAAAGAGTTTAGAAAAGCAAGTAATATTCACGCACATAATTTGCAAGTGTATGTCTTATGCGGAGATCACGAACCGAAAGTATTACAACAAGATTTAGAACGCATTTATTGGTTGAGAGATAATGGGTTTGCACCTTATGTAATGCTTTACAACAAAGACGGATTGTCAAAGGGGCATGAATTACGAAAGTTGCAACGTTGGGTAAATAATCGGTTTGTATTTTGGAAGGTTGATAGATTTGAAGATTATCTGAAGGAAAGTGAGGAAGATAAGGGGGAAACATGATAGTAACGCAGACAAGGTTTTACTGTGATGTATGCAAGAAGGAAGTAGACCCGACAGAAGGTTTGTGGTCCTTAAAATATCCTAAACTGTGGACTATTTCTAATAAAAGATACGATGTATGCAGAGAGTGTAACAAAGCACTTATAGAGTTTATCAATGAGCGAAGGGAGAACAATGGAAGAACTGAATCTTAAAATCGGTGATGATGTATCACTAAACGCTAAAGTCATAGGATTATCGGAGAGTCATAACCCGATATTACAGTTTAAAAGTGGTATCAAAGTCCTTGTCAGGATAACGGATATAAACACCTGGCATCCACAGAGAGAAGAAGACGGAGAGGATCACAGAAAGGGGAACTGATGGATATAGGTGCAAACATAAGGAACTTCACGAAAAAGACTTACTTTCTTGAAGATCGTGCAAAGATTGAACTTGCCTTTGAAGAGTGGAGACAGAATCAGGTTCCGGTTGCAAGGAATAGTGTTCAGAGTTTCATAGTCTTTTTAAGACAGAACGACTTGTGGGATGATATCAAAGTCCATGAGTGGTTAGAAGGGAGAGAAAAGTGACAGTAGCAGATTTTATCAATTCGTCAGAGGGCGTATTCAAAATAGCTTTCTACGAAAACAATGATCCCTTATGCTATACCCGAAGTGACTGGAAAGGTTGTGAACCCTACATGGGAAGGGAAATATCATTCTTTGAGTTAAGGGATGAACCACAGACAGAGTTATCACAAGTTGATATACATTTGATGGCAAGGAAGGGGAGATAAATGACAAATTCCGAACTATCAGCATATATCTATTTCTCTTTTATTTCACTTTTATTTCCCTAAAATTGCACTTTTATAGCATTTTTTGTGTGGTCTGCATAGTCTAAAATATAGATGTAGTTTGAAACACACAGTAGGGAGAAAAAATATGCTTGAATTAGAAAATTACATTGTAACAAAGGATGGAAGAGTCTATAACAAGAAAACTCACAAGTTTCAGACCCAAAATCTGACGAAAAATGGGTATTACACAGTTTCTATCCGTGGAAAAAGAAGCTTTGTTCACAGATTAGTAGCTTTGTGTCACATTCCTAATCCAGATAACCTACCGCAAGTGAATCACATAGACGGGGATAAGACAAACAACAACGTGAATAATTTAGAGTGGGTAACACCGCAGGAAAATATAAATCACTCAATACGGACGGGGCTTTGCAAAAGACGTGAAAAACTGACAAAAGAAGATGTTTTATACATAAAAGCCCATCCCGAAGTCACTTGCAAGAAACTTTCAGAGAATTTTGGGGTAAATGCAACTACCATAGGTCATGTTAGACGGGGTGACACTTGGAAAAATATATCAAGCTCGCCCACGCTTTAAAGAATGTTTTGAAGATAGAAGAGTATTGCAAGAATGATCCGGTTGACTATGAAAAGTCAGGGTCAGAGGTTGTGGATGCCTTAAAATCGGTCATTGAAAAGATCGAAAATATGTGATACAGTTGGATTGCTTGATTATCCGTGTATCAAAAAGAAAGCCCCTGGCGTAATGTCAGGGGTTTTTCTTCATATCTTCGCGTATAAGCTCTTTTATATATCCGGTTTTGTTGTCTTTCGTTGCTAAATGGTTGATAATATCTCGGTCTGTGGTGATGTTTAACTGAAAAGCTAATGACTTAATGTTTTCTTTGTTGTACTTTGCCGATGCTCTGATCTGTGCATCTGTGGATTTCTTTGGCATATTGCATCTCCTTTAATAATGTTATTATATCATAAAATGTCAAGCTCTTTCAATTCCTTTTGCATCCCGAACCTTAAAGCGTATTTTTCAAATATCCGGACTTCTTCAAGTGGTGGTTTGCCTTTTGTCCTTGTCTTCCAGGCTATTGCACTAACACGGATCACTTCTTGTCTGATTTCATAGGGATCAGCACTTGGCCTTACGTTTATGTCAATGGGTTCGCCGGTTATAAGGTCTTTTGCTTTCATACTACATCCTCATATACAGAATATTTTAAGGGGTACTTTTCAAAATCCAGGTATTTAAGATCGTACATAGACGGGCAAAAAGCACGAAAATCATCATAATACCATGCGTTATAGATTTCGGTGTAAGGGCCTGCCTTGTGGTAATTCCTAAACGATTCCCTTACAGCATCCGAAAAGCATAAATTGTATTTGTTCATGCTTACATAAATTCTATTGATAATTGCATAAGGTACTTTTCTAATAAATTTTGCCTGGATGGTTTCTATACTCATTTCGTGTTCTCCTTTCGGCTTACAAAATAATCAAGTTCACACTTTGAAATATAGACTTCGTTTGATACAAGTGCCTGCAGTTCATCGGCAAGTTCGTCACTTTCGGTAGGTAAAAGATCGTTTCTCTGGCAAAGGGCTATAAGTTCAACAATAAGTGCTTTCATCTGTTCTCTGTTCATGTTTTCATTCTCCTTTCAATCGTTGCTATCCGGAAAAAGTGCATAAAATACAGTTTCAAGTTCGGTTCCGATGATCTCATCAAACCAGGTTTCAAGGTCAATAGAGTTGATAAACTCTTTTACTGTGCATCCCTTTTTCATATTCTGAATATATATTCTTGCTTCCTTCTTGCTCATGTTTTATCCTTTCTGTTATAATGCCTTTGTGGGCTGTTGCTCATAAGTTAATGTTAGGGGGGCTATGGTTTCGGAGACTATAGCCCCTAACAATTCAGTGCTTGGCTTGTATGTTGTAGCGATATATTTCTCCATTATCCTTAAACAGATTTCCGGTGCTTACCATCTTGAAAAGAGTCAAGTGCCTTCCAAAAACGTCAGTTTCTTCAACCTTCTCAAAAATAGGGTCGTTCCATCCCTTTTTTATAAATGCGGTTCTGATCTCTTCAACGGTTTTAAATTTCATTTTGTTTCTCCTTCTGGCGGGTTGTAGGGTTGCCGCTGCCCTTCTTGATTAGTTGGTTCTTATTGAGTACGGGATGTTATAAATGTCTCTTATATCATCCGGTAAAGCTCTGCACATTTTTTCAAGTTTGTCTATTGACTGTCTTACATATTCGCGGATGTTGTCGGCCTGGGCTGCGTAGGTTTCAATGCTGTATGCCTTCTTTAAAAGCTCTTCACGGGCTGTTATAACCTGGTTGATGATCTTCTCTGCATCTATCCGCTTGTTTTTCAGGTCTTCTTCCTTGAAGGCTGCAAGCGTGATTTCGTGGTAGTTTGTCATATAATGTCCGGATATATAAATAAATCCGTAACGCTTATATACTCCGATTTCGTTGTCGGTTGCTTCCCTGATTGCCTTGTCAAGCCTGCAGTTAAAAACCTTTCCATCAAACTGCTTTAAAATCTTAACGATTGCGGGGGTATATCCTGCGACTCTTCTGTAAGACTCGATCCGGCTGTCAAGGTCTTTTTTCTGATCTTCCTGGCTGTTGTAATATCTCATTGTTTAAACTCCTTTCATTTATTTGAGAATCCCGCCGCCGGTGGTGATCCGGTTTCCGTTCTCCGCGGCGGGCTGTTTTACATTATCCTTGTTGCGTTGCTTGTTTTGATGTGGTCTATTTCGATACGGCCCCAGCTTTCCGCTTCTCTGTTGTTGTAAAGGAATGTCTTTTTATAGAGTGCGTTTAATATCTTGTTGAAGTAAAACTCCATTTTAAACATATATTCGTATTTTTCGGTTTGATATATTGCAGAATCGAAAAACATTTGAAGTTCTGCGACTATTTCTTTAAGGCCCTGGCGGGTGTAACCGGCTGATTTTCCGATTTTCTGCATCTTCTCAAAGTCTTTCATGTATTCGTTGGAATCTGTAGAAGGTGCGCCGACTTCATCCCCGTGATACTGTTCCTTGACTGAAAGCGCGTTCATTGTGAAACATCTTTCAAACTCTCTGTAGTAGCTCGCCGCGGTGCTGTTGTTGCCGTCTTCATAGTCGTAGATCCACAGCTCCAAACTTTCCGCCAGGCCTGCCACAAGTCCGGCTGCTTTGATATAATCCTGCTTTGATATGGTGTAACTGCTCATAGTTTCTGATCTCCTTTCTTAATGAAAATTGTATTTTTTCCTAAAATTTGCCTGCTGTGGTGAGTATCTAAAATAGCTTGCCGCGTTCTGCAGCTGTACGCTGTCAACGTTGTAAAGGGCTTGAAGGTTGTTAAAGTTGTAATTGTATAACTTTCCGCCCTGGGCGATGATCGCATCTTTTACAAGCTGCCTGACTTCCTTCTGTGTCATATTTCCGGCCCCCTTTCTTATTGCATTTCAGAAAATGCTGCTATATAAACGGTGTCAAGTAGTGAAGTTTTAGGAAGTTCGTCAAGTGCTTTCAATTCAGCCTGGATGCTGTCAGATGCTTTCACAGTTCCCAAAAATTCATCTGTGATTATGTTGTAAATGTAGTATGTTTTCATTGCTTCGGCTTCCTTTCTGCCGGTTTATAAGGGTTTCCGGCTCCCTTTGTGGGTTTAATTGTGAAAAATCATCCAGATTTGAAAACTTATACAGCGGAAAAAGTTTATAAATTTGTCTTTCCGTGTGGGCTTCTTTAACATTTTGTTTATCCTTTCCGGCCTTCTGACCTTGCTTTATTTGGTAAAACCTGCCGCCGGTAGCGGGCCGGCGTTCATTCTCTGCGGCAGGTGATTTTTTTAGGCGGGTAACAAGTCCATCCCGTTGATCTTCATTTTTTCGCCGGTGGTCTCTGAATAACTAACGCCCCAGTGCTTTTGTAAGTCGCTGTAGTTCATTTTTGAGTGGGTGCGGCGTTTCTTTGTTTCCCCGTTGAAATACCAAGCTGTTTTTTTGCTGCTGTAAAGGAAGCCCAGGCCCTTCAAAATCTCTTTATAATTGCGGGTGTCACCAGTTACCCAGATCCAAGAACCTAAAATCTCAATCGTGATATTTTCAAGGCCGCGCAGCTTTTCGATGATCTCTGTAAACTGTTCCGGCGTTGTGGTGTTTTCTTTTTCGTAGGTCTTGCCGTCCGCGGTTTTGTGGGTGTTCCATACTTTAGAATGTGAAAGCTTGTTAAACTGGCTCATCATTTCTTTAAAGGCTTCAGGATCGCCGCCGCAGTCAGGGTGAAGGGCTTTAGCAAGTTCATGGAATCTCTTTTTAAGTTCTTCGGCTGTGGTAACGTTCTCAAAATAATTTTTAATCATGTTGTTTATCCTTTCCGGCTGTCGCCTAAACAATTACTATAATAATGTTATGATATATTATTTTTGGTTCCCGCTGTCTGGCGTTCAACTAATAGAAAATTGTTTTCAACTGCCTATTAGCTTATTAACTTTTGTTGCGGTTCCCTTAACTTGAGATAAATATATCATAATATTATTATATTGTCAATAAAAAGTTTCATTTTCTGAAAGTGGCTTAAATACTGGCTTTCAATAGGTTAGCACATGATAACTATATAATCACATTATTATATAAAACTCTGAAAGTGGCTTCAATACTGGCTTACAAGGGATCACAACAAAACGAAAACTTTTTAAAACTTTTTTCAAAATATTTTTATCCGCATGGAATAAGGCTTTCAAGGTGGTTAGCATATAGCAACTAAAACATTTTATTATTAGTTAGCAATAGACAACCGCGGAAAAAGTGAAAATATTAAACTCAATTATAAAAGGAAATCCGGCAGCAGATCCCAGGAAGCGAAAAAGGGCCGGACGATATCAGGACGGAAAAAGAAAAAGCTTTTCAAATGATCCGGATATTATAGAAAGATAATTCGCCAGGGCGGGAAAATATAAAAAGAAGTTTCACAAGATCAGCGGAAAAGATTTTTCAATCATTAAGAACCGGAAAAAGAGAAAGCCTTAAGCATGGGTAAAATATTACACATAGTATGTTAAACTTTTAACAAGGTGAAAGCATTTCTGTTCTTGCCTTTCTCTATACACTCTATATAGAATAACAATTTATTTCCTGCAGATCATCCCAGAAGGAAGACAACCAAAACGAAAGAAGGGATCACCGGAAAAGAGAAGAGAAGGAAAAGAGAAGGACGAAAAAAAGAAAGCCTGCAGACACACAAAACAGCACAACAGAAAAAGCCACAGAAAAAAACAGTTTACCCGCTGCAGAGATCCGGACGATATCAGGCCAGACAAAACCCGCTTTAATTATCCGGTTATATAATCCGGTAGTTACTGCAAAGAGAATTAAACCCACTGATTATACAAGGGATATAAGATATTAGTTAAGCAATAGCTAAAGCAATAAGACCTTATTTCAAAGAAGTAAAGACATAGTGTTAACCTATACCAATGGTATATACTAAAGCCTTTTATAGTATAGCAAGCTATAGTATAAAGCATTAAGCTGTAGATTATATATATCTATAGCCCTTTATAATCGCTCTATTCTATAGCGATCTATATAGAGAGTACCCCTATACCCTTGACTACCCAGGGGCATCGTTTACCTCCTATATGTCCGATAGAAAATTTTTCTCCCAAAACCTTTTGGTGGATAACTCTTCTGGAACCCCATAATCAGGTATAGTGATTGTCCTATATATAGCTGATGATCTAATAAATTTTTAAATAAATTCCCCTGACTTCCCTTTTACTTCACCTTTATTTCCCCTTTATTTCACCCCTTTAAAATTGTATAGACAATTTAACTTTGGCTCAACCATGCACGTTTGGTTTGGGTGTCTCCACGGGCCGGATACAAACCTAAAATTAAATTGTGTCTGAAAACGTGACAATTTAATGGTTTACATAACATAGCGATTTATGGGTAAAATTTTACACATTATCTATTGCAAACGTATGTTTGATGTACTATATTTAGTGTGAAAGGTGGTTTACATAATATGACAGAGACGGAAAGACAAGCAATAGTAGAAAAGACGTTAGCAGAGTGTGACCGAGATGAGAAAGGTCGTGCTTTAGTTTCTGCTGAATTTTTTGACGAATACTTTGACTTGCTTCCGGTAGGAACGTTTACCACTGATAAGCGTTTGTGTAAGGGCCGTAACGGGCAGAGGATGAAACCCTTTGTGAAGGGTGAAGTCACGGAGATCCAGAGAATGGGCGGCAAGGCAACAATGGCAGCCGCAAAAGAAAGACGTACTTTCAGGGATGCGATATTAGTTGCCCTTGATTCTAAAAACCCGAAGACCGGCAAGACCATCCGTGAAGAAGTTGTTGAAGCACTTGTAGAGAAAGCAATGGACGGATGTGTAGGAGCTTTTGAAGCGTTGCGTGATACCGCAGGAGAGAAACCCACTGAACAAGTCAACATGGATATCATGACGGATGCTGACAGAGAGTTAATGAATAATCTAATGAGCAGACTCAATGACGGAAATAGATAAACTACGCAGACAAGAGATAGAGTATTGTGCCAATCATATCGAGTATTTTATCGAGAAGTACGGGCATATCGAAGTCAAGAAAGTCGGAGTTGAATTAGTACAGCCGTTCAAACTGTGGGATGCACAAAGAGATGCACTTCATTCGATTATAGATCATCGACTTAATATCGCGTTAAAAGCACGACAGTTGGGATTTTCATGGTTAGCGGTTCATATTGCTGCACATTTACTGTTAACGAGAACCGGAAGACTTGTAATCTCAATGTCACGTTCAGAAGAAGAAGCAAAAGAGCTTATAAGACGAGTTGCATTTATTTTCAATAATATGCCCGCCTTAATTCAGGACGAACGTAATAAGCCCGCCGGATGGACGGGGCCTACATTTAAGGCTAATGCACTTGACCTTGTAGTGAAGTATAAAGATAACCCCGTGTCAACGATGAAAGCATTTGCATCATCACCGAACGCGGGTAGATCATTTACCGCTGATTTACTAATCATTGACGAACACGCTTTCCAGGAATGGGCAGAAGAGATATGGACTGCTGCATATCCTACTATCAATAGCCCTGATGGTGGAAAAGTAATACTCATTTCCACAATTAAGCGTGGAACGTTGTTTGAGAACTTGTTTACTGATCCCGATAACGGGTTTAATAAAATCTTCATCCCCTGGTATGCAGACCCTTCAAGAGATGCAACGTGGTATGAAGAGACAAAACGAGTCCTGGGAGACTTAATTACCCAGGAGTACCCCGCGACAATCGAGGAAGCGTTAACAATCCCTGGTGGATCATTTTTTCCCGAAGTCAATGAAGTCAATACGATAACGACAGAACCTTTATCCGGACACACAAAGAACTATGTAGCGATTGACTACGGACTTGATATGTTCTCCGCACACTGGATACGGATAAACGAGTACGGCGAAGCACAAGTCTATCGTGAATATGACAGCCCGAATTTAACGATAGGGCAAGCGGCAGAAGTCTTAACTGACCTATGTACGGAACCCGTAACGTTATTTCTTGCACCGCCTGATCTTTGGAACAGAAGCCAGTTAAATGGTAAGAGTAGGGCGGAGTTGTGGAGAGAAGCGGGGGTTAATCTAACAAAAACAAGCCGTGACTTTCCTGCCGGATGCGCGGCAATGAAAGAGTGGCTACGTCCAAGAGAAGGTAAGAAGAGCAGACTCACCTTACTAAAAGACGAAGCACCGAATTTATACAACTGTTTGAAGAAAATCCAGAAGGATGATAAACAGCCGAACGTATATGCAAAGAAGCCCCATGATTTGACCCATGATCCCGACAGTTTACGTTATTTCTGTGTATGGTGGACTACCGCAGCGGAAGTACCGAAGACAAAGGGCAAGAAGTGGAGAGAAGACCTTATTGAAGATTATCTGAACGCTGACGAAGAAACAAAGAAGCGGATGATTGAGATTTACGGAGAACCGAGATTATGAGGTGGTTCAAAAAGATGAAAGAAGCCATTAAGCAGCAGAACAAACTTGATGAGTGGAAATCTAAATACATTAAAGCAAAGGATGCGTATGCAGATCAGTTAGAGCGTATGCGTAATCAGGAAATGCTTTATGATGGTGATGCTTTCACCCGTAGATCAAAGAATAAGGGCGGTGGAATCGCCAATAAGCAGTCAGAGAACGTCAGAAATATCGTCTATGAGTTACTTGAAACAGAAGTAGACTCTTCAATCCCTATGCCTAAAGTCACGGCAATTCATGAGGAAGATCAGGCACAAGCACAGATAATTGAACAGATGTTATTAAATGAGATACGTCTACTCCGGTTTAAGGAAATGAATGACGTGTCTGAACGTGTTACTACTGTTCAGGGTGGTGACTGGTATCACACAGAATGGGATACCCGTAAAGGCTCACATTGTACCATAGGTGGCCTTGAAATAAATGAGCGTAGTCCACAGACAGTAATTCCCCAGGCGGGTGTTACTGACCCTTATAAGCTCGATTATGTGTTCATACTCATTACCATGACAAAAGATGCAGTTAAACGTAATTATGACGTAGATGTATCTGACGAGAAGAACACGGAAGCAGAAGGTAACAAGGAGATCAATGACGAGCTTGTTACTGTTATAAAGACTTATTATCGTGATAAGAATGGTGAAATCGGTATCTTTACATGGTGCGGTGATACCATTCTTGAAGATATGGAGAACTATCAGGCACGCAGACTTACCCGCTGTAAGAAGTGTGGAAGAGTTAAAGAAGGTGACGTGTGTGAATGTGGTTCAAAGTCTTTTGAAACTTCCATTGAAGAGTACGAAGAAGTAGAAGAAGATATCTTAAGTCTTTCCCTTGATAAGAATGGAAATAGACTTACTATCCCCGCGTATGAAGAAGAAGAAACTCCGGTTGTCGGAGAAGACGGGCTTCCTATGGTTGACGAGTTCGGACAGCCTAAAATGGAAATCACCCGTAAGCATACGCAGATACCTTACTATAAGCCTAACGTTATGCCCCTTGTATTAAGACGTAACGTTTCTAAATCTAAAAGTCTTTTAGGTGTATCCGATGCTGCAGTAATTGAAGATCAGCAGGATGCAATTAAGAAGTATGGTTCCAAACTGCAGGAGAAAATCTTGAAGGGTGGTTCCATCGTTACACTTCCCCAGAATAAGAAAATTGAAACTACTGACGAAGAGTTAAAGATTGTCAGAGTAGAAAACCCTAATGATGTATCCATGATCGGTGTGCATAACCTTGTTGCGGATATTTCGTATGACAGAATCGCAATGAGTGATAACTACGAAGCTGCAAGGTCTACTTTGGGTATCACCGATGCTTACCAGGGTAAGTACGATGCTTCCGCAGTTTCCGGTACTGCAAAACAGTATTCCATCAATCAGGCAGCAGGCCGTATGGAATCAAAGCGAATCATGAAGCAGGAAGCATACTGCAGACTTTATGAAGTAATGTTCAAGTTCATGTTAGCGTATGCGGATCAGCCCGTAGCGTTATCCACTAAAAGACCGGATGGAACGTATGAGTTCACCCACTTCAATCGTTATGAGTTCTTAAAGATGGACGAGAGTGGAAACCTTTACTGGAATGACGAGTTCATTTTTGAAGTTGACCCTACATCAACAATCATGATGAACAGAGAAGCAATGTGGCAACAGATAGACCTGAAATTACAGACGGGTGCTTTCGGGCCACTCGATGATCCCGACACATTACTTAACTATTGGACTTTCATGGAGAAGAACGATTATCCCCATGCTTCCGAGATCAGACAGATGTTTGCTGACAAGATGGAAGAAGTCAGGAAAGCCCAGGAACAGCAGATGCAACAGCAACAGATAATGCAGATGTTACAAGGAGTACAGAATGGAACACCTATGCCCCAAATGTAAAAACCTTTTGAGAGTAAAGACTTCAAAGTATGTAGTCAGGGATCAGAAGTTGTTTAACGTTATGGAGTTCATCTGTGTAAATCCCAACTGTGAAAACAAAGATCAGGTTGTGGAAAAAGCAGAGTACGAACAGCCCGTAATATTTGAATAAGACCCATAAGGGTTTTATATAAATTCGCACTAAAAGCGTAAAAATAGGAGATGAATATGGAAGAAGAAATTATCGGCGTAAACGAGTCTGAACCCGCCGAGCAGACAGAAGAAGTCAATGCCGAAGTTACCGAAGGTGAAGAGGTAACAACCGAAGAACCCGAAGTGACCGAGGAACCGGAGCTTGACAAGAACGCGATTTTTGCAGATGCAAGACGAAGTGCAGAACGCAGACAGAAAGCGATTGATGCGCAGTTTGCAGAGAAGTTTAAGGGTTATACCAATCCTATAACCGGAAAGCCTATCACAAGTGCGCAGGACTACTACGAAGCGATTGTTGCACAAGAGCAGATGCAGACAAAGAAGACTCTTGAAGATAAGGGAATTGACCCGAACCTGATAGAGAAAGCGGTTGAAAATTCTCCGGCAATGAAGACCGCAAAGGCGATCATTGAAGAACAGAGACTAAAGGACGTTCGTAATTATCTGGATACCCAGGTAAAGGAAATCTCAAAGCTTGACCCTGATGTTAAGTCAGAGAGAGACATTGAAACAAGTGAAAGATATCCCGAAGTCTTAAAGTACATCAATGAAAACCGCTTGTCGCTTGTGGATGCCTACAAACTTGTATACGCGGATAAGCTTTCCGAGAGAAAGACAAACGCAATCAAACAGCAGGCAGTTAACAACGCAAAGTCACAGCAGCATCTTGTTTCTACTGATACCGGAACAGCAACGGAAGATAACCTTGTGGATATCCCCCAGAACGTTCTTAACCAGTGGAAAGAGTTTTTCCCTAACAAGTCCAATAAGGAATTAAGGGAAATGTATAACAGATCGCTGCACAACTAATTAACACACGGACAACATAGTAAGTGAATGTTGCCCCTAACCTTCAAAAGTTAAAGGAGAGAAATTATGGCAGCTAATATAGTTTCCAAGAATGGTGGACTCATTGACGATACCTGGAATGTGAACGCACAGATGATGGAAGCATACATCAACGAAGTGTATGACAAAGAGCTTCCCTGGGATAAGTACGTTCAGGACGTATTCAACATCAAGACTTCCAAGAGATTTGGAGAGAGGATCGGTTCTGTAACCGAGTTTGGTGACTTCGCACCTATGACCGCTGACGGAGCTTCCGCACCTAAAGATGATATCCAGTCCGGCCCTACCAAGACCATCGAGCATACCACTTTCAAGAAGCAGTTCAGAATCACCCGTGAAGCAAACGAGGATGGTGAGATTGACTTCATGAAAGCAAAGGCTGCTAACATGGTTAAGTCTTATAAGAGAACCCGCGCACAGCTCGCTTCTGACCTTCTTACCGCAGCCGCAGAGGATGCTGCAGAGTCAACTTCCATTTCAATTAGTGGTGTAACCTTTAGCACTGCTACCGCTGATGGTAAGTGTATCTTCTCAAAGGATCACCCTGGAATCCTTAATCCCCTTGATAAGCAGTCCAACAGATTTACCAACGCTTTCGGTAATGACAGCTCAATGCTCGCAAGACTCGCAAACATCGGTGCTAACTTCCGTAACGGCAGTGGTAACTACATGGGCTACACCTTCGATACCATTATCGTTCCCGCTAACTGTGGAAGACTTATTGACCTTGCAAAGAAGATCATCGTATCCGAGCAGGTAGTAGGAAGCAACTACAACGACAAGAATATCGAGAAAGGCAACTGGAAGCTCGTTGTCGATCCTTGTTGGCACGTTTCTGATCCTTCCACTTACGAGCCTTATATCCTTATGTCAAGTGAAGCAAACGAAGAGCTTATCGGAAACAAGTTCTATGACAGAGTTAAGCTCGATGTAACCGCACACGTTGACCAGGATACTGACGATATGATCTGGAACGGCTACGCAAGAATGAGCGCAGGTTTTGCATCATGGCAGCACATCCTTATGGGTGGTGCAAGATACGGAACCACTTTGACCTGATAATAATTATTCCCCCTGGTGTAACAGCCAGGGGGAGATTATAGGAGTGATTATGTTGAAAGACTACATGATGATAGATGGTAGAGTCTATGAAGTCCTTGAAAAAGGATGGGGCGGTTATCCGGTATGTAGACTTTGCCCTGACCTTAAAGAGATACCCGAAGACAAGCCTTTAAGGGAAGTCAGAGAAGAAGTAACCGAAGTTCAGGAAGAAGTTAAACCCAAAAGAGGAAGAAGAAAAGCATGAGCTACACATGGGGAGATATTAAATTAGCAACCTTGCAGAAGATGTTTGCTGCAGATGGTTCAACCATTGTTAACGATGAGTCAACAAAAGACTATCTTGCAGGTATGCCCTATGCTGCAAATGAAGGCCTTGTAAGACTTGCCACAGCAGGTAAGTTCATTACAAAGCCTATTAGTCTTAATCACATGGTTGCAAAAAACTTCATCCCCGAACAGACCGCAAATGCACTTAATGACGGAAGATCGTTTACGTTTAAGGCGGGTGCGGTTAAGTCGTTCTATTTTCAGTATTCCGGTATCGGTACTTGCACGATATCAAGAGAGAATCTGACTACTACTTTTGATATCGACTCTTATGGGAAGTTCACGGAGTACAGAGCTAACTTTGATAATGACTCTAACGAAGAAGTTACTATCTCATTTACTTCTAACTATCCCGCTACTGTAAAGAATATCGCATTGTATGATACTTACTTCCCCGAAGTAGACGGAGTTGCATTAGTGCCTGAATACGGACAGTACGTTAAGTATGACCTTAAAGCACTTGCATCTGACTTCTATAACCTGGGTGAAAATGCAATAGCTTATGAGGGTGGAGATAGAGTTAAATACTTATCCACTACAGACTACTACAGAGAATCAGACCATATACTTGTACTTCCCGCGAATATGCCTGGTATGTATACCATTTACTACCATGCTTATCCTACAGAGATAACCATTGATACACCCGATGATACTGTACTTGCGATTGATCCTGACCTTGCTGTACTTCTGCCCCTTTACATGGCTGCAGCACTTTATATGGATGATGACCTGGCTATATCCACAACTCTTCGCAATCAGTTTGAAGTCGGACTTGAAGCATTAACTGACACATCACAGTATTCCGGTAAAGAAAAGTTTGAATCGGAGTGGGTATAAATGGCGGTTCAGTTTAAGGTTCCTGCTTCACCTTCAAGAAGCACACTCACAATAGACACTTTCAAGGGTGCTGATTTTACTAATGACCCTGCAAGTGTTGATATAGATAAATCCCCGAACATCCTGAACATGATAAGGGAAGTGCCTGGCAAAGTCCGTAAGTCAATGGGCTATCAGACCAAAGCGACTTATGAAGGTGCAATCAACGGATATCATACCATGCACGGCAAGGCGCGTGGTTTAATTCACGTTGGAACAAAGATAATTGAGACAGACTTTGCGGGTAATGATACTGAAAAGTATTCAGGTGCAAATGATAGCCGTTCAAGATCATGGCAGTTCAAAGACAAGGTATGTATCCTTGACGGAAAGAAACTTCTTATATGGGATGGTACTGACGTTGCCCCTGCGGAGAATAATGCAACTATCCCCGTAACCTTAATCGGTGGTGCGCCTACGGGTGGTGGTACAACCTATAAGCCCCTTAATCTGTTAACCCCTGGATTTACCGAACAGTTTTTAGGAACAGTAGGTACTACTGAATATCATCTGTCCGTAACTGACCTTGACGATACACCTTGTAAAGCCGAAGTCATGCAGGCAGACGGAACCTTTAATACCCTTGAAGAAGGAAGTGGATTTTCAGTAAACAGAACAACCGGAGTGGTGACTTTTGACTCACCCCCTGGAGAGTCCTATGTAACCGGAGAAGATAACGTAAAAATAACTGCATATAAAACTGTAAGTGGATATGCAGACAGAATAAATAA
>Ga0326513_10001237_pt1 | contig 20725 bp, 23 predicted proteins | sample 2_2465_0518_D_FD_203654 | JGI IMG/M metagenome (GOLD analysis project Ga0326513, IMG submission 203654) | Bovine rumen microbial communities from UC Davis, California, United States - 2_2465_0518 | ecosystem: Host-associated > Mammals > Digestive system > Stomach > Rumen | place: USA... | reverse complement strand
TTCTTGTACTAAAGCTGCACCAATATAGCTAGGTGTGGCACTTCCTTCTGTGTAACTGAAAGTCCCATTGACTTTTTGGTATGTCCAAATTTTCTCTGATGTGTCTCCGATTGTATACCAGTTGTTTGCATCAATGTACAAACAGAGTCCAATTCCACAATGGTTACTGCTTTGTGAATGAATAATCATTTTGAAACTGTCTGTAACTCCTTCAAGTGCGGGGATTTCGATAAATGATTGCCCCTGCTTTGTGATTGTCAATTGATGCTTTGTGCCATTTTGTGTCATTGCAGAACTGCCACTGCTTCTTAAGGTGATTGAACTTTCATAGTTGCTCAATGTTGTTGCACTATCACAAGCATCGTAGAATAGGTAGGTTTGTACTGTTACTGTACAAGTATCAGTCACATTGCTATAACTGGCGGTAAAGGTTGTAGCAGTGCTAACATTACTAATAGTCACACTTGCTATTCCCTGACTATTCGTTATACCATTGTATACGGAACCATCACTGCCAGTAACTGTGACTGATGCACCGCTCTTCGGAGCATAATTCTCTTGAAGATAAACCTCTAATGTGGCACTACCTCCAACCGCTGTATAACTCGCTTCACTAAACTCTATATGATAACAACTGCCACCAGTCTGAATATCGAGGATTTTCCCTGCTAATGTGGTTAATCCATCACTAGCCAATGCATCACTTACTCCCATAGTTTGCAGGTTATCAGCCATTGTTTCGCCAAGTTCCTGCAATGCTCCATTCAAAGTATTAGTATCATTAGTCATCATATCACCTATTGGTTTATGTATTGGATTGCAGTTCCTATAAGGTCTGCTAATGCCTTTCCTTGTCTAGCATCCAACACTTTCCCTGCAGCAGTAGTAGTCAGATTATTAGCAATATCATTGCTTGTAAGCATATCCGCAATAGCTGCAGAAGTGATAAAACCACTATCATTAGTCAAATCACTAGTATTAGCAGGGATATCGCTAGGGTCGGCTTTACTATTCGCAAGGTCATAAGCTGCTTTTACTGCAGCAGGAGTGGCAGCCAAACTTCCACTTGTGCTACTGGTACTGCTTGACAGTTTGGTAACTCCATAATATGAGGTTGTGGCAATTCCAGTATTGATCATTACGAAGTTTGCTCCATCATACACGAATGTTACTGCTTCGCCTGCGGTCCAATGGTATCGGCTTGTCTTTGTTGTGCCTACAGTTGCTATGTCAATAGCTGTGAGTGAGTTGATTTTCAATCTTGCAGTACCATTGTAAGTGTTTGCATTTGTGAATTTGACAACGATCACCACACCAGTTTCAAGTGTGAAATCAGTGATTGTCACTTCCTTGTCCTGTGTTGCGGCAGCTGTTGCACAAGTAGCATAATAATACGGAACATAACTGCTTGATGGGAGATAAGTTGTAGTGTCTACGGTTCCATCATTCTTTAATAAACCTGTAGTGGATGATTTCTGGACATAATTAGACAAGCTTTGGTGTTGTGTCAGGAATGCATTAGTTCCATCACCATCATTAGTTAAATCACTTGTTTTACTAGGGATTGTTGGAAAATCAGTGATGTTGCTAACTGTATGTGTGTGACTGCTGTTTGCTTTTCCATCCACCGCTTGTTTAAGCACGTATCCTTGATAAGCACTTAATGCTGCACCATTGCTGTGGCTTGACTGAGTCAAATCATTTATGGTTTTCACGTGGCCGTAATTGGATGTTGTGCCAAGGCCATATGTTGAAGCTGAACTTGCATGGCTTGTTGGAGCCTTTGCATCCAAGCTAGTTTTTGCCAGTTTCTCTGACGGAACTTTTGCATCTGATGTTGTAGTGTTCCAAGCAGTGACTATGTCTACACTTGCACTGCTTCCATCTGCTCCATCAGTTACTTGGAAATCAAAAGTATCTCCATCAGTAAAGGTTATTCGGTAGGTCTTGACTTTTCCACTTGTGCTTCGGAGTACAATGCTTTGTATACCGTTTCCAGTATCTCCCTTGTCTCCTTTGTCTCCTTTTGCTCCAGCATCTCCGACTACTTTTCCTAGATCGTATTGTGCTATCCTATCAATCCTCCATTGTAAATATTACTAGTATCATATACTAGATGTCCGTTGTCATTTATGAAGTAAGGGTTGTCTGTTGCTCCTGGGAATTCCACTATAAGGTGGCCTTCATTGTTGATTGTGAAGCTTCCGACTGTTATTATTGACCCGTCTCCGCCTCCGCCTTGTACTGTTTTCCAACTTCTTCCTCCTGCTCCGTCGGTGGTTAGTACTTGTCCATTTGTTCCTTCGTTGATGGGTTCGTTGATTTTTTTCTGTAATAATGCATCGGTTTCGGTTTTGGTGTAGGCTTCTTCTCCACCTGTGAGGATTACTGGATTGTAGATGCTGTTGTCTACGAAGCCTAGTACTACTTTGTCACCGACTTGGAGATTGTGGGATAAGGTTAGTACATTTTCGTGTGTTAATCCATCCTCTTCATCTTCCTTGGCAGTGCAAGTACCATCACCAGTAAGGTTTGTGATTGTTGCATATCTTGTGAATGCAATGTCACTTATATTGTCTGTGACTGCTTGAAGATTGCTGAAAAAATCGTCAGCCATTATCATTTACCTCCTATTTTTATTCTTTTTTTGTCTATCTGTCATTGTTCTTTTTTCACAAGTATAGCGAACCTTATCCAAGTGCAAGATGTAACTACCAGTCAAGCATCTTGTCAACCGAACTACTCAATCGACCGTACTGCTACTGTGCAACCTTGTCCAAGTGGTTATAGTGTCTTGTTCATACCAAGGAATGGTTATAGGAGTGTTACACGATATATGGAATTAAATGGTACTACTGCGAGTTTCAGTGTTACGAATATTAGCAGTTCGGCACAGAATGTTGGTGCAAATGGGTGGCTCGTGTATTACCCAAGCACTTGGAATATTTAAATTACTGGCTTGGAGTAGTGTCATTTGTTATCCAAGTCGCTCCAATCATCACACCGACATCTTGAGTAGTACTGTTAATCCACCATACTCTTGCACTTAACTCTCCATTTGGTTGAGCGATAAAGGTTATTTGATGCTCTTTCTCATTGTTCAGCCAATACATATTCTGCATATACATACTCTGTACTGGTTTGAAACCATCTGGAATAGTCAAGTAAGGGTATGTTGCACCTCTTGTAGTTGTGTTTAGTGCTTTGACATTGTCGCCCATTTCAAACTGCACAACCTTACCTACTCTACGAAAATTGCCAAGATTTGTACGATAAGTGAAGCAAGTGTTTGTGATGAATGTTCCACTTGCTTCGTAGATGTTCGTTATACTGGTGCTTAACGAACCCACCATCTCATCAACAGCCCCATTAACCACAGACTGACTAGCATTAACACTTGTACCAATATTAGGTAATCCAGTACTCTCTGTCACATCACTACTGCTATGGGTATGCTCAGTATCTGCCTTACCACTTTCCAAACTACTCAAATCATCAACTAAGCCAGTAACATTACCTTGGCTTATGCTTGCGGATACTCTATTTTGAGAATTCCAATTATTAACAAAAACAAGGCTTAAAGTGTTCAGGACCCCATTCACAGGGATTGTTATTAACAAATCATACTCCTTCAATCCTTGAAGATTACTTATTCCATTCAATAATGTTTCATTATCAGGATTAGTCAATGCTCCTGATGGTAGAAGACTTGTACTTGTCCCAGCATCACAAATATTAACTGTCACATCACCGGTGCAGGTCCAGTTTAGTCTCTTCCATGCATAGAAATTATTGAAGTTTGGATATATTCTTAAACGAAGCATCTGGGATGAATTAGTATTGTTTGTTATCGCTTCATCCCCGATGGACAGGCTTCCGCTGCTTATGAGGGTTATATCAGCTACTCCTGCCTTGTAAGTATTATTGTTGCTTGGGTAGTGATGGTTGGAATACATTGAAGGGATGTTTACTGGAACTTCATAATCGAATGCATTCGCTATCAATATGGCATCATTAAGGTTCTCCGCATAGGCTTTGTCATCATGTTTGAAAAAATTCTCATTACTCATTTTTGTTCAATCTCCATTATATCAAAATTACGTACTTCATAAGAGAATGCATCAAAAATAGCTGTAAAATTTGACCCAGTACATTTAATGCATTCTCCATCATTAAATTCAACTCCACGGTTTGCTATTGTTTCAAAATCATACTTCTCCCAGTAGGACTCATCAAAACAATCCTTAAGAGCATAATACAATCTTTCCCTATCTATATCCACCATGTTTATGCACCTTGATTGATTCTCACATTTCCTTTTATACTGATGAATGTTTCCAGAAAGTCCAAGAAATGCTGATCCAGGTTCTGATTAGGGATATTAACCATGTTTATTGAACCTGGAGTTTTTTTATCTGATATGATATCATAATCGCTATCATTGATGAAATCAGTTAAGGCATTTGTGTCATCAGGATTCATTTTTTCAAGACTTGGATTTGTGAAATCATCATAATGGACATGATCAACAAAAGTGAGTATATCTGCTCCAGTCTCAACACTCAAGTAGACATCATCTTCGTCATCAGATAGGCTGAAGCATCGAGTAAATGCAACAGTCAAATCTTTTTTAGTCATTAAGGGATGGTTTTTCAGATATAAGTAAATCTTGTATTCTCTGTCTGTCATCTGTCTCTTCTGCAAGACTTCATTCTCATCCAAATATGAAATCGTAATCCTTGGGAGTTGGTAGCTTTTGCCCCAGAAAGTGTCAAGTGTATTGATGATTTTTCCGACATGAGAAGATTCCACCCATTCATCATTAACATAATCATATTTTGTGAAATGATATGATTCCTCATCATCATAAACTGGAATATAATATGTTTTTTTAGTGTCGATATCCACATCATCAGGTAACGAATTCACAATCTCGGCTTTCCCTACGTTAGAATTCAATAAATCCATGTCTATCTTGAACTGATTTATCAAACCATCAATATAATCGAAGCCCCCACCGATTATCTTATAGATGAAATAACCGAATGGGGATTCGGGATTCATGAAATTATTTTCGATGTCATAGTAGTAGTCGCAGATTTCATCACCTGTGATGCTAGTTCCATCATAAGCCATAATTATCTACTCCTCATCAGTTGTGGATGGATCTATGATTAATCCAGTATCCGGTCCTCTATCGATAATATTAACATCACTGCTTATCTGATAAACACAATTATATGGAATCTCAATATCATCAGATACGATACCCCATTTCACATTAGTGGAATCGGAAGCATCAACAGCTCTTTGATAGATAACAGCATCAGAGATTTCATCAATCTCTTCAACAAGCACGGCTAATGTGTTTGGAGAGAATGCGATTCCAATCTCCGCGTCATAATTCATATTTGATACGACTTCCTGAATCTTCGGAGTTACAGTCTCAAGTGTGGCTTCAGGATAATTAGTCTGGTCTATATTGATGTAAATATTATAATCAATATTATATGTTGTACCACTAATTGTTGTGCTGATATCCGCGAAGACCCATTTAACAGTTGCTTTCTCATAGGTTAAGTTGATTCCGACAATATTGTATTCATCTATTGCAAAGAATTGTCTAAGCCTGCACTCACTTGGAGTAACTGTATAATCTGAGAGGTCTGTCATTCCACTACAAACAATCTCCTCCTCGTTTTTATCGATAGGATTGAAAATGAGTTTCAAATCATAATCCTCACTTACATCCAATCCCTGTTTGGAAGCTTTGATGTCATGAATGCATTCTGCTACATTCTCATCCACAAAAGCGATTTCCTGGAACCAATTCAAGCTTCCAGTCGGATGGCTGTTAGGGGCATCAAGTATTCTCATCCTATACTCATCATCAGATTCGATATCTTCACCCTCGGTTAATGCTTCCGGGTTTAGGACTCTGATTTTTGCATTGGTTAAATCATCAAGAATCAATGTGATACTCTCTGCAGACACATTAGTGTATGCCCCCTCGTATTCGCAAAGGACTTCCACATCAACATAATATTGTCCAGTCTCGAATTTGACTTCCTCAGTTGTTATGAAGCTGATTGAATCTGATGTTGACAAGACTGTATCTTCTGGGATGGTGATTTCCTCAGTTGCAGCTTCGCCCTCTTCAGCAATGACTTCTTCATTAGTCAGCTTGGTAGAATTTATGTAGAATCTCACGATTCCTGTTGAAGGACTGGAATTTCTCCTATAAACTCCTCTAAGGTCTCCGAAATTATCAAGGAACTCTCCCTCGCAAGTATGGATCATGCTGCATAAGTAATTGTCATCAATGTATTCTCTATATTCCAATAATAATCCTGCCATCACATCTATGAGGTGGTAGGCTTCACTACCGACATTGAAATCTGTGATTTTTGTCATTCCATTATAAGCTGCATTCTGATAGAGAGCTATGAGCATATCAATATAATCCTGTTTTTCAACCAGGTCTCCATCGAATGTTTCTAGATATTCTGTTTCCTGCACCATAAATAATCACTTTTTTTATCCTAGTGTGTTAATCTCCTCTTCAAAACCAATCTCGCTTCCATCAACAAGCCTTAATGTCAAATTCATAACCAATGTATCTATCCCATCCTTCTGTAATTCTAAGTCAATGATTTCATAGACACGTGGTTCGTTTAAAAGACAATTCCTTAAATAAATTTCAAGTTCGGCGAGCTTCTCATCAGTTAATTTCTCACCATATATTTTATGGATTTCTGAGCCGTATTCATCATCAATGGTGGGATAAGTGCCGAGCCTGGTTTTTGTTCTATTTTTTATTGCCTGCACTGCATTGTCAAGGTCTTCAACACATCCTGCATCCCCATTAGATGCTATGAATCCCTTGCTTGAGTAATCGATTCCAAATATTTCTGGATTAACCATTCATAATCACTTCTTTTTCTTGGTTTTAGTTTTACTATTCTTTTTGACAGTCACTATTTTAGTTCCGTCTACTTCTTGTTTCAGATTCTGTGAAACATCGTAAGTTTTTCCTTTATACTTGTTGTACATATGACTTCTCTTTACTCCATCAAGACCCTCATATTCGGCTTTGATAATGTCTACTGTTTTACCTGCTCCCTTGCACATTATGTAGAACAACCAGGATGCATCAACACAATTATAGGTCTTCTTAGACCAGCATTTCTCCGCACTTTTTGCTCCGAATTCTTCTTCTTTCTCAGATTTGACTTTATGGCCTATATAATACTTGTATTTGAAGCCTGCGGTTCCACCGGCTTCTTTAACTTTCAAGTATTTGTAAATCTTAGAGACAGTTCCGAGCTCCTGGCCTTTCAACATTATCTTCTTGATTACACCATTCTGCTCTTTAATACCACCAATTGATGGATTAATACTAGTAGGTTTCCCCTTAAATGGGTTTTTCTTGCTCCTATTGGTAGCTACGATCTTCCCATTCTGGTTTGTGATTATGTAATCCCCATTGTACTCGTTGCCAAGAGCCTGTGTTCCTTCTAATAAATCAAGAGATAATAGGTTATTATCAATATCCAAGCTGCAAGTATCCACGAATAATGTCTTGTTCTTTGTTCGGTCAAACTTGTCCCAGTCTTTGAAATCAAGTGATAATAAATCATTAACTGTTATGTTCAAATCACCAGGGACTTCGAGTTTCCCCTTGAAAGATGTGCCGGTATTGAGGATGCTTTTCGCTTTTTTCTTTGCTTCGGCTTTGGATAAGTTGCATTTCTGGGATTGTGTCTTACTGCTTGCAACCTTTGTCTTTGTCTTAGTAGTCGGTTGTTCAGTAGCTGGTTTGAGTTTTCCCCATGCTTTTCCCGCATGAGTATCCAATCCACTTACACAACAGTAATCAGCATCACAGCCACCACCGTAATGTGGAGGGTGGCCGTTTCCGCAGGTGAGTTCAGCTTCTGGTGCTTTCTTTGGGTTGAATGTGAGTGTCCCTTCCTTCTTGCATAATGGGCAATAGTTTTTCCATGTCTTCTTTTGAGGCTTGTATGCATAGCCTGGTTTCTTGGGATAAGCGACTGTTGTGATGGTTTTCTTATCTTTAGAATAGATGGCTTTCTGCCCTTTCAATACTTTTGCCATAATCATATCCTCCTTTTAGCAGTTGAATCTGTTAGGGTCATAATGGTAGGCCCAGTGTGCACCACTGCAAGCATGACCTCCCCATCCTCTGCGTGTAGTTGTATCGGTAGGGAACCATTTTCCATTCAGTTTTGTTTCAGGGAAGAAATGTCCGTCAATATGGTTGCATCTAACCTCCAATCCAACAGACCCTGCAAGACTCATGTACAAGTGTGTTTGGTCTGCACAATTGCCTTTTCTTGCATTGAGTGTGCCTAATGCTCCCTTCCTTGTACAAGCATAATTCACCCACGGGATGTGGTTTCTCATCCAATTCCAAATCTTTTTTGCCTTGTCCCTGTCGCTCTTGGAATTACCCACAATGGATTGAGCTTGTTTCACAATCTTTGAATTGATATGGTATTTACTAATAAAAGCTTGTGCCTTAGCATCTGTAGTGGTTGCTGTACTGGTTGATGTAGAAGATGTTGTTTTAGCAGTACTGACTTGCTCTGTACAGTCAAAACTTTCACCCTCAATCAAACCCCAAGTAGCCACAAGACTAGCACTTGACTGAGCATAAGCCTTTGTTTTACCATTATAAATAACTCTTCCCGCTGTCACAACATCTTCTGTAGCAAGCTCATCCTCATAATCGATGATCTGATTTGTTCCTGATGTGGTGGTGCTGAAATTATACCCTTCCTTTGTATTAACACTTTTTCCAAAGACGAGGATTCCATCAGCATTGACATAGCATTCTATGGCGTTTCCTGCTTTGTATTCGAGCCATTGGAGTTGTTGTGCTATTTCCCAGATACTGGCTTTCTCCCATTTCACATAAGAATGTTTATTTGTGGTTTTTGTGATTCCAGAGGTGCTGAGGTTATTAGGGTTCGCTTTTAACAGTTTTTTAATGATTTGTGATGATGTCAGATTGCTGTATGAGACAGTGATTGATTTGGACAGATACAGTCTTGTGTAAGATATGACATCATAATCATAAAAATTATTCACAGATTCCTTGGTTTTGTAAACTTGACCGCCGAAGCTATATTTGCTACCTCTTGGATCAACATATTTGATTCTTGTTCCATGAGATAGTTTTTCCGGTGAAGTAAATGACAAGGTGCTGGCTTCATTTCGTTTATATTCAATCTTCCCATCAGAGAATGGTATTTCATGAAAATGTGTCTCTGCGAGTTTGGGAGTATCTGACGCGTACATCATAATTGAATCACCCTTATTTGATTTTATACTTGGTTCTGAAATATTTCCTAGTAGTCTTATCCCATTCTCCGGACTTGCATTTTTTTATCTTGTATTTTTTTTGAAGCTTGGCAACTGCTTTTTTTGTCTCGGACTCGTATTTTCCATCAATTTTGCCTTTGGAGTAGAATCCTTTCTTTTGCAGGAATTTCTGCAATTTCTTAACACACTTGCCATTACTACCCTTCTTCATGGTCTTGCATTTAGTCAGGAGTTCTGTGATGTATTTCGCGGTTTTTTTCTTTGTTGTCTTGGTCTTCTTTGCAGTTGGCTTCTTGCCGAATTGCTTGAATGTTTTCTGGACAACATTAGGCTTTATGTACTCGGTGAATTCCCATTCGATTTTGTATGAGCCATTAGTTAATTTCTCTTCCTCAAAATTTGTAAGATAGTAGTTCCCGTTGATTCCGAGATCGCTACTTCCTACAAGGACGCCAGATTTCTTTGTGTAAGCATCATTTAGTTTTCTATATTTCTGGATGATTGCGGTGTCGACTACTACACTTGTGAAGCTTATAATTTTTCCATCAGTTGATATATACGAGAGTTTGTTTGAAGGGGATGTTCCAATGAAGGTTTGAGTATTATAGTTCTTGTCCTTCTTAATCTTGATGCTTTCAACAATGTACTTTATTTCCTGACCCGCAAATGTAAATACTGCCATGGTTATATGCCCCTTATGACTCTTTGTTTCTGGAGTTCATCATTTATGGAATCCACGATGAATTCTGATGCTGATTTTTCAATAATACCTGACATATTGATGTTAACACTTCCACCAGTTCTATTACTATTAGTTATGTTTGAAACAAGATTCCTGTTGCTGCTTCCAACATCTCCAAGGCTAATTCCTGCAGATCCAGAGACTATGCCTGCTGAGCCGACTGAAATTCCGGCACTACCTAGGCTTGTGATACGGTCCCATAACCCTTTTGCAGTATTGTATGCATCACGGAAAGGCTTGGTTATAGTATTCACAACACCACTTAGGGCAGAACTAATCCTAGACTGTATGCCTGAGAATGCACCGACAATCCTACTTACAACCCCACTAGCGGCGGATGCTCCGGCACTAGCCCAATTAGCTATAGTACTGATAATCGTAGCCACAACCCGTAACAATGCACTCCTGATTCTAGCATATAGTTGATTGAAGTATGAGATAACACTTGTAACGAAAGCCATAACCTGTGCAGGTATTGTCTGAATATAGGCTATGAAATTCCAGAATGCCTGGACTAATGCATCGATTCCTGCCCTGACACTCTCATTAGTGTTGTACAAGTACCATAATGCCGCTATCACAGCCACTATGATTATAACAATTAATAATAATGGACTTGCCAAGAGCCATTCCGCTATAGCCAAAGCATAAGACGCCACAGCCGCAGCTCCCTTGGCAATAGCCGATGCGGCTAATTGGATCTTCTCTGCAAGCCACATTCCAGCAGCCTTCACAGCATTAGCCCCCGCAAGTAATGTCTTCTTACCCAAATCAAGAGTAGCAATCGCAGCTGATTTAGCAGTAGTAGCCACACCAGTCAATGCTGATTTCATGGAGGCTAATGTTCCAGGCAAACCAGTAGCAACATCCTTCAATCCTCGGAAAGTATCGGCAGTGTTCTTAACGGCCAGGGATAAATTATTAAATGTTTTTAATGCAGGGTCGACGCTCATAACCAGACTGCCCGCAGCCATCGCAGCACCTGCGAGTTCAGATGCTAAAGGAACATCTGTAATGGCTTGTTTCAAACCCTTCAATCCCTCATTAGCCAAACCGAGTACTGCCTGATTCATTCCTGTAGTGGATTGTCCGACCTCTATTTCTATGCCTGCCCAGGTCTGTCCTAATTCTGTTAATTGAGCGGATGTTGTGTTGTTCATTTCTTCAACGAGACCGGAATTTTCTTTCATGGCATTGTTGAGTGCTTCTATTCTTTCATCCGCGGTCATATTAGCCCAGTCAGAACTAATTTGTTCTGTTGTAGTATTATTCGCTTCGGCTAACTGGTTGAGGCTTAATCCTAATCCTACAAGTTGTCTGCTTCCAAGACTATCACTATTTGCGAGACGGGTCATCTTTGACTCCATCTGCTCAACACTACTACCAGTAATAGCAGATTGCCCCTGCAAATACACAAGACTATCAGCTAATGCATTAGTATTAGTAACTCCCATATTCATCATGAGACTGAAGAAGCTCCTGGCTTGTCCTCCACTAATGGTTGTAGCATCAGTAACCTTCTTAATACTGCTTGACACATTATCCATGGAGACCCCATTATTCTGTGCGACAGTATTCAAAGCAGCCATACTGACATTGTAATTATCAGCTGCTGTTGCGGTGTTCTGGAACTCGCTAGCTAATCCAAGAGCACCTATGGCCATCATCGCATCACCAAGTATGCCTACTTGATCTGCGGATTCTTCGGATTTCTGACCCAGACCATCAACCTCATCCTGGGTCTTTTTCATAGACTCGTCAAGCTCTTCAGAACTCTTCTCCACCTCATCCTCAGCCTCTTTAACATCAAACAATGAACTAGCCACGTCATCAAGTGCTGAAGGGTCAGCGTCGGGAGCAATAACATACTCGCCGGTTTCCTCTTCGAGTTGGACCATTGATTGAAGCTTCTCAATTAATTCCTCAAGAGCGGAAGCATCGGCGTTTGTTTTAAGTTCTAGTTGATATTCTGCCATTCTTTGTTATTCCTCCAATAAAAATTTTAAAATGATATTTATGATTAATTAAAAAATCACAAATGGCTTACTGTTTTTCCTGAATCTTATAATCTCTTCTGAAATCACACTTAAAGCGAGCTTCTGGTATGGTGTGAGATTATTAAATTCATTTAATGTCAAGGAAATCAGGCCCTGGTCAAACATTCTTGTGATATAGGCAAGTTTCCCATGTTCATATTCAAGATTCTCGCTCAAGAAAGGAACGAGCCTCATCCAATGCCTTCTCATCAGTCTCGATGCCTGAAATTTCATAGACTTTTTTAGTGACATCAACTGCGAATCCAGCAGGCATTTCATTCAAAAGAACATCAATTAAATTAGATGGATAATTATTACCTTCATTATCTATGAGGCATTCTTCAATTATCTGACGGTTCAAGGATTCGATATCATTCTGTGTTCTTTCATATATATTCAAGAACTTCTTTTGACTGATAGGTTTGAGTATGAAATCATAATCCTCACCATCATAACTTAGAGTAAAGACCTTATGAAACTCATTATTCAGGATTTTCTGCTCGGTTTCGACCAGTAATTCATCTAATGACTTGTTTTTCTTAACCATGAATATCATCTCCTTAAAAAAAAATGAAGAAAGAGACTAAAAAAGGATTAGCCTCTAGTAGCGGTCTCTTCCTTATCCTCTGCTGAGAACTTAATAGTCTCGGTTGTTAAAGTATCTACAGAGATTTCCTGACCATAACTGTTGACAAGACAGTTCAAGAATAATTGCTTAACAGTATAAGTGTTACCTGTTTTGTCCTTAACAACCTCTTGAATGGTAATAGGTTTTTTAATGGTTTCCATTTCATTCAGTACTGCTCTTAACTCAAGATATGATTCTAAATCCGGAGCGATGAGCTTACCGATTTCAATGGAATAACTTACTTTACTCTCACCATTAAGAACTGGACCATCGAAAGTATTCTCTTCAGACACATTCAAATTCTTATCAATCTTGATACTAGTTCCACGACCAACGAGAACTCCATCTATTAAGATAGTTTTTGCTGCCATGATCTAAACCTCCTTCTTATTCAATATTGTAAGTCACATTAGCGTTAATGCAAGTGATGATTCCATCGAGTTCGATTTCATCAATATTAACTCTTACACAGTCACGATTGACCTTTTCAACACTATAAACAATATCGTTCACTAAACCAAGCTCGTTAACAACATTGTATCTGATTTGAGCCAGTTTCTGCTCGATAGCTTCTAATGTGATATTGTTGTTCCTTTCACCGAAAAATTCTTGAAGCTGGAACAGGTTTATGATGTAATTGATTGTTCTTTCATGAGAGACATCCAAGTTGACTGTGTCGCCGTTTACAGCTGTTATAGTGTGTGGTAATCTGCTGTTTACGATTACATAGTTCTGGGATGCTCTGTTCAGGCATTTTGCGATAGGGTAACCTGCCTTGACTAATTCGTAACCATCGTCACCAGTTCCTGTACTGGTTGCAGGCTCGTTAAAGGTGAGTTCAGGAGTGACTCCATCAATTTCAATCTTCTTCATAGTTAAGGATTGGTCTACTCTTTTCTGAGCAATCTGTCCTGCATAATAAGCTGCTGATTGAGGTAAGGTTAATGTGGTATCGTCAACGCTGAACTGTTGAGAGATTAAACCTAATAAACCGCCATCATTGAAGATTTCCGCTGTGGTCTTATATAATGCGACAGTATCCCTGTTAATTGGTGCTATTAATCCAACAGGCTGGGAAGCCTCGAATCTATCATCAATATAAGCCTTAATAGCAGTTAATGTAACATCGGTTAACACATAAGGTATTAAAAGGATATCATACATCTCATCTAATGATGTAGCAGCTGTTATTATTTCAGCACTGGTTGGACTGCCTGCGGTATCAGCATCAATACTGATTCCTACAACCTCGGTAGCTCCTCCTTTGAATAATGCTTCCAATACCTGGTCTCCAACAGGACTGGATTCGGTGATTGTTCCGGTTGTTAATTCAGAGACAGCATCAGGATACTTCTCAACGAAAACCGGAGCAGATAATGTCTTGGAAAACTCAGCTACTAATGCGACTTTCCCAGCCATACCCGGAATTCCCTTTTTGACATTATCCACTTGAGTAATTCTAATCTTTGGTATAATTGCCATGTTATCTTATTCTCCTAAATATTCTTTTAGTAGTTTTTCTGCTTCTGCCAAATTCTTTGGATCATCATCCAAGCTTGCCAGGAAACCTACCTTCAGGTATTTGTTCAGGTCAAGGTTTTCCATGTATTCCTGGAAGTTGAACTTTGGCTTTTTACTTGTTTTCTTCTTAGTGGTCATTCTATATTTTACTCCCTTCCTTTTTTTTAATCTTCAATTACATTATCAAGGGTTAATCCACAGAGCCGTTTCACTTCTTCAATATCTGCACTGAAGGTCTCTTCTTCATCCAAGTATACGAGCAAGCTTATGCCTTTCAAGGTGTAAGTGCTCCCATAATCGAAGCTTTGCCTACCAAAGCGAATATTACGATTATCAAGGACAGGGTCTGCCTTCAAGACTTGTTTTATCTCTTTAAGGATTGTCCGGAGTACTTGGCTTGCGGAGATATACTCAGTCACCTTTGTCTTCACATAAATATTCACTACGCTCTGGTAGATTACACCATCAAACATTTCAGTTCGTGGATTCAATTCAACATTCGCCACATAAATAGTATTATCCTCCATCGCAGGCACGCTCCTGTCAATGAATTTCACATTACATAACCGTATAAACTCATTACTAGTATTACGGAGAGTGTCATAGATAAGGAAATCACTAGTCATATCAGTATCATTACTAGTCATATGAAATCACCTAAAACATCATCAATCAAATCATCCGCCATCTCATCCAACTCATCAATAGTATCCTGCACATATGGATCCCCCGCGTAGTATTTGCTTCCATACTCGATAACTTGTGGGTATGGGTATCCTTCAAGGCTGTGACTGGTTGCTCCGGTCTTGAATACTCCGACACCAGGATGTTGGCTCATGACACTATCTGCCATATGGCCTTCGCCACTTCTTTTAAGTGGTTCTGGGGTGTAATGCCCACGAGAGAGGATAGTGTCTTTTTGGATAATCTCTAACCTTTCACCTAGCCTTGTTGCGAGCTCATCACTCTTGGCACTGCATTCATTCTTTTTGGATTCCAGGTCGCTTGTTAGGTCTGTGAATAGGCTTCCTGTTGGGTCTTCTTTCAATGTGTCAATGACTTCTTCCAATCCAGTAGTGTCGATGTCTACTGTTATTGTTGTTTCGATGGATTCGATAGGTTCGGATGGCATAATTTTTAGGCCTCGGTTAAACGGGTGTGTGTTGTCAAGTTTGTTAGGATGAATGGTTTAAGACCAGTGACTGCTTGTTTGTACAATACTCCGCCATATGATGGTGATGGTGTGGCTTCCATATCGGTTTCGTTCACCATTATATTGTACTTGTTCCATAGGTCACTGGCTGTCCATTTGCACACGTACATTATGAAAAGGTCGCCTTCTACTTGTGTCACCTCGTCAATGTTTAAACGGTTAGTGAATACAAGTGCCTTATTAAGAGCGTTAAGGTAAAACTTTTCAATCTCCGCCCTTGTGATGGTCTTGTTAGGTGAATCGGTCTGGAACTCTTCTGTGGTGATGAATGGGTTAATGGATTCATCAACTTCACTAGTGTCTGGTTCGTCTTCGATTCTCCAACCATCCAACTCGGAGAGTATTGCTTCCTGTCTATCCGTATTGAATGTTGCATCATAACTCATAATCTTTGTACCCCCCCTTATATAAAAAAGAAGTAAAACAAAATTGGGGATAAGGAAAAAAAGAGTGTTACCCCTTTTTTTTAGTCCTTATCGACAGATACATCCAGGGTCTCGGCTTCATTGTCAACTACAAAATCATCATAAGACTCTAATGCAGTATAACCAGACGGAGCAACCACACTTACCTCGTAAGTGCCGTATGGAACATTTTGTAATGTTGCTCCACCACTTGAGCCGGTATTAGCAGTAGTGAAAGTAACAGTACTGTCAGTTTTTTCAGTGAGTGTTACTTTAGCACCAGATACTGCTGCTGGAGTAGTTTCTGTATCTTTTACACTAACAGATATTGTTGAAGTTTCAGGATTCTCCTCATTCTTTGGGAGTGTAAGCCACATCCGCATAAAGTACATCTTCAGGGAATAATAATGCAATGTCGAAGAAAACATCGAAACTGGTTACGTAAGATTTCTTCATAACACTGTATTCTCCTTCGCTAGTGATGTCTTCCACAGGAGCGTAACAGATTGCATCAGGGTCACACAGGATAGCAACATCACCATATGAGTTTACAGGGTCGTTAAGTACATCAAGGGTAATGAATTTAACACCATGGAGCACGAAGTTTCCATCTGCATCATATCTGAAGTAATCAGAACGGTCGGTTGCTCTTAAAGCACCTGCTTCCGCTAATAATCTTGCTTCAAGGATAGATGAAATGAAGAAGACGGCATTAGCTCTTTTACCTTTCTGGTAAACGAATTGCTCAATCATAGCCTCTAATTGTGGGATTATTTCGTAACCGGTTCCTGCATTGATTCCAGTAAATTCACCCATAGGGATTCTAGGATTAGTTGCGTGACCTGCGGTGTAAGCGGTCTTGACATCATCTAATTGTGCAAGTAATCCTTTTAATGCATGAATACCTTTACTATCAGCGAGGGTTCTCTTTCCAAAGATAGCGATTTGGTCCATACTGTAAGCAGTACTTGGAGCCATTAAGCCTTCCATCTTGTTCATGAATGCTTCGCCTTCAATATTGGTCTCTAAGAAGGTCTTAGGGACAATACTGTAATTAGTGAATGGTTTAGCATCAAGGGTCTGTTTAAGGAAAGTAGGTGTAGCTTCAGTTAAAGAACTGATGTCAGAGACTTGTTCTCCATATGCAGCGCCACTAGTGATTTTCTCCATAGACATTAAAGGACTGTTCATTCTTAAATGTTGAATATCCTTTTGTTTGGAGCCTTCCATGCTAATGTACCTGATTTGACTAACAAATTTAGCCTCATCATCAATACGGGTTAAAAATTCTTCAGCTGGTGCGTGTTTAACACCATCAGTCACATCTCCACTAGTGGAGTCTACAAGGGTCTTACCCCATTTTAAGATAATAGGTTTGTTCTGTTCAATATGTTCACGGGTGATCATAAAAATATCCTCCATTATTTTCTGATTTTTCTTCCGAAGCTGTCACGACCGGTTAACTCGTTAAAGGTTTTCCTTGGTTCAGGTGCTTCTTCGGTGATTATTTGTTTTGCGGATTTCTGTATTTTTGGTTCTTCCGCTTCTTCTTCAGTGGTTGCTGGTTCTTCCGCTTCCGGTTCTTTGGTTAATTCCGCAACGATTGCTTCCAGTTTTTCTAAACGAGAAGCGAGGTCTGCGATTTCATCCGCTACTTCCGGTTTGGCGGTTTCTTCTTCGGTTGCTGGTTCTTCCGCTGGTACTTCTGCGGAGTCTTTTTCCACAACCGGCTCATCATCTTCTTCTTTGTCCTTTTTCTCTGGACATTCTTCTTTCATGACTTCGGCCTCAGGTTGTTTTTTCGGCTCTTCTTCACTAGTTAATGGAGCCTCAGATTTCTCAACACTTGAAGCATCAGCCACATCAGCATCATCGTATTTTCCGATGAGTGCTTTGAGTTCAGACATGAAACCCAATGTATTACCTCCTCTTCGATTTTTTTTCACATAAGTCGGATAATTCATAACCTCCAAGGGATACCCATTACTAGGTCCTTCATCGGTTCCTAATCTGCCGACAAGGCTGATAAAGGCAGGGTTAATGCACTCCATATCCCTTATCATACTATAGGTAGCCAACTCCGGCAAATCCAACTTACAAGACGATCTAACACTTGAGCTAAGAGAGACCCCCTCAAACTCGTGTTTTTCTATGGACAAGCGTATGTCTGGATTGTCCACTTTCATTGTAATAAGCCATGACCCCACTGGTGCTTCTTTATCTCCGATGGGTTCTGTTGCCTTATTAATGTAATTTTCTAATAAACTGACACCTTCTATCTTTTCGCCTTGGTGCCATACTTCGAAATTGTTTTGGTTGTTAAAACTGGTGAATATTCTTTTAATATCCTCAGGGGACAATCTATCACCTTGACTGTCCTCTTCATTGGCTGCTATTACACAAGCTTTAACATATAATGCTTCTTCTTTATTATTATACATAAATATCATTCTTTATTAGTAGTGTAACTGCACATACAATTGCAGGTGTTGCTGCAGTTATGGTTCTCGTTTTCTATGTCTCCTGGGAACATCAGGTAATCCACTTCGCCGGTGACTTCGTTCAGGACCTCGAATTTACTGTCGAGTGGGACTGTTTGGTTGTCCATGTTCTCATGCCTTGTATTTTCGAGTGTGGACCATATCCAAGTCTTACTGGTTACGTAGGGTTCGTTGCCGTCTCTTATTGCTTGCCAGTTTTCCATCCTTGCAGCTTCAAGGTCGAGCTTATTGGTTTGGTACTTGGCCAGGCCTTTGTGGACATTCTTCATTTCCTTGTATGTGTATTGTCTGCCGGTTACGCTTGTCCCATTCTCCAAGCATTTCTCTATCATGGCTTTTCGGCTTGCGGTAGGTTCTAACTTGTTCGCGAGCATTGAATACTTTTCTATGTTGATGTCTGCTTGTTGCATTACTCTCTCGGTCCATAATACATTCTTTTGTATCCTTTCCACTTCCACATTGGTTAGGACTGTGGCAACATTATTCGCGGTCATCCTTGCTTGTAACCTGTTGACAGTATCCTTTCTTAATACTCCACGTTCCAGTATCCTACTGAATTGCCTACTGGTTTCGGCTTGATTGAGTGCCTGGACCTCCCCTAAAAGATAGGCTGAACTATACCTGGGCAGGGATGGCAATCTTGTCTCTTCATGATATGTTAAGATGAAATCATCAACAGCCTCATTCCCTATTACTTGCAACCGGTTACGGAAAGGCCTCTGACTCTTCTGAATAAGAACCAAGCGACGATTATGTAAGTAATCTAGTTGCTTGAAATTATACGGTCTGGTACTCATTTAATGCTTCCTCAATACGATCTAATTCTTCTTGACTGGTAGGGTCACTGAGCTCGTATAATCCAGGTACTTGGCGGTAATCCCATATGTCTTGGTTTACTGTGAAATCATAATCCTCCAGGTTAACCACTTCTAATACTTTGGATAATCCGGTAATGTATTGTTTAAGGTTTAGTCCACCATTCTCCCAAGCCAGTTTGAGTATATTCAGTTCGGTTTCGCGGTTATCGCTAAATTGTGGCACGCCCAGTTCAACATCCACATTCACATCATACAGGAAGTAGATGAGCTCCTTGATGAACTCCTGATACTTCTTCTGTTCTTGTATAAGTGCGAGAGTGTAAATCTCAAAGATTGTCTCTGACTGGTGACTGTTCATCGCCTCACTGGTTTGAATCATCAATCGTTGTATTGGTACTCTGTAAACATTGAGTACTGCTTCTTCACAACCTTTTTGCTGCTGGGCGAGGTAATCGTAGTTCTGGGCTTCGATATTCACATAGTCGATACTGATTGGGTTTTCGCTCCTTGTATAGACTACTGCTACACCGGAGTCCGCCCCCCTTAACTCCTCGTCAATCACTTCTTCCTCGGATGGCAATCTTACAGGGTTGCCTTCTTCATCATAGGTTTGCGGTATCCCGAGTTGTGGTGCCAGGTTAAAATGCAGTACACCATTTGCGATGTTTCCTTTGCTTATCTTGTTATAATTCTTGGATTGTATCGCTATCTCGGTGAATATTTTACTCCTTATGCTCATATACTTTGGTTCGGAGTAGAATAGGTAGAAATTGTCCCCGCCTAGTAGCATTGCAGAGTTAAGATTTTGGTTATTATATGTGAAGTTCTTCGGATACTCTTCCCCTACTATCCGATAGTAGGTGGTTTCGCTATTGATTCTCTGCCTCAACAGGTAATATTTTTGATTATCCACTGTTACTTGCACCACAGTTAAACTATGGCTTGGCATCTGCTTAATCTTGAAACCATCATCTTTAGTGGTTACTATTTCAACCGCTGCGAAACCGGAGTAATTGAAATCCACCGCGAGGTTGTAAAGTTCTTGTGTCTGAGTATCAAGCAACTTGTTGATCGCTTCCACCTGGTCCTTTACGGTTTCATCATCAGTATTGGTGGGTGTTAATGTTATCCCATTGAGTAGTGTGTCCTCGGCGAGTATTTGACTGCAGGTTGCCACATAGGTCGCATTATCATAAATGTACTTGGCATCCGCTGCACTGATTGGTCTTTTTAATTCGATAAGGTTTTTGCCCTCATCCATTTTCTTACTCTCGAAAAGGTTAGCATAATGGAGATTATCGCCTACGCTTTTCACTACTCTTGTTAACTTGTGGTTAATGTCATGTCCTCTAATAATCATTTTATTATCCTATCCTGTTTCCTTTATGTATCCTTGTTCCCCTGCCTAATACTCTTGTGTGCAGATAGTTCCGGCCTAGGCTTGCACTGTCTACAAGGTTTGGGCTTCTGCCTTTACCCAATGGGTCTAATTGTATGCTTTCATCAATAAAGTC
>Ga0326513_10001236_pt1 | contig 20758 bp, 26 predicted proteins | sample 2_2465_0518_D_FD_203654 | JGI IMG/M metagenome (GOLD analysis project Ga0326513, IMG submission 203654) | Bovine rumen microbial communities from UC Davis, California, United States - 2_2465_0518 | ecosystem: Host-associated > Mammals > Digestive system > Stomach > Rumen | place: USA... | reverse complement strand
ATACCTAGTGGGGGGATACTTTGCGGATACCCCTCCCCCTATGTTGAATCGCAGTCGTTCGACCATTTAAGTCTGTGAATTACCTAGCGTTTGACCTTCTTATATTCAATTAACTTTCCATCCTTGCTAATTGCGCCAGTTTTAATCAATTTGTCAATAGACTCTTCAATTGACTGAGCATTCTCTTCTTCACTCAATGCATCAGATAAGGTAGTAATAGATGCAAGTCTTTCACATGTCATATAACCATGTGTTACATCATAAGTCCACCAATTGTCCCATTCAGTAAATGGATTGTATGGATTATCGATTGTAGTAATTGCTATGTTGTCCATATATTACTCCTTTCTAACTCTTAATTGCTTTGGTAATTGTAGATGCAGAAACACCTAATGCATTAGCTATTTCAGCTGTAGTATAACCTGCATTAGCCATTGTTTTAGCTCTATTTATTTTAGCATCACTCATAACAGTAGTAGTTCTAGGCATTGCTAATTGACGTAGTGTATCAGCATCAATATTATTAATTAATTTGTCTAACATGGATGATGATATTGCACCTGCTTGAATAGCTTCCCATTCACGTGGTGTCAATACAACAGGTTGTCTCTTTGCTCCTACTTTTAAACGAGCTTTAGCTAACTCTCTTTGAGATAGCTTTTTTCTTTCTTCGTTTGTCATAGATGGATTAGCTTGTTCTTTAGCTTTAACAATACCATTTGCTAATGCTTGAGCATGTCTTTCGCGTGGAGCATTTAATAATGATGCATTAAGCTTTTCATTAAGAGATTGCACTTCCACAGAATATGCTTTCTTAGCACTAGGTTCATATTTGATGCCTTCTATTGCAAGGGCATCTAAACGAGCTTGATTTGCTAATGATTTCATATAGTTTGCATAATTAGCATAAGCTTGCTCTTGTGGAGTATTAAAATTACTAATTAATGTTCTAGCATCAGAAGTATTTTCCATACGAGTGACTTTTTCCATTGCATCTTTAGTTTTTACTTTCTCATCAGTAACTTTAATGTATTGTTTGTTTTCATTTTTATAATAAATGTTTCCATCTTTGACAATACCAGTAGCAGTTTTAGTTTTACCAGATGAATCTTTATAAGATACTTCTATGTATTTTCTATTAGTATTTCTATATAATTTTTCACCTGTAACTTTATTTACATATTCAGTTTTGATTTGACCTTTTCTTAGTAGTTCTCCTGTTTGAGTATCTTGGAAAATATTATTTTCTTCATCAAGAACTTCAACTGGAGCATTAGTTAATCTATTAAAGTAAGCACCTAGTTTTCTTTCTTTAACATCTTCTTTTGCATGAGATTGCGATATTAAAGTAGAAGCACCTTCTTTATAACGTCCTGTCTTAGGGTCAATATGACCTTGATATGTTTTAAATAATTGTTGAATGTTATTATCAATTTCAGATTTTTTATAATCCAAATGGTGCTTTGCAGCATCAATAACAACCATTGAATGTCTAACTGCTCTAGCAATTTCATCTTCATTGGCACCTTTTAAAGTCATATCTGTAATTAAGTTTGATATGATACCCATTTGTGTTTGTGTTTGTTGACCTTTAGCCATAACACGATATTCAACACCATTTCTACAATAATGAGTTTTGCCACTCTTATCAGTATATGTGGTATCATCTGGTCCATACTCTAAAGTAGTGCTAAATCCTTGTAATCCTTTTAATGGTGGTTTATTAACCAAATTAATTTTATTTGTTAAAGGAATACACATTACAGTATCTCCATCAAAGTCAGCGCCCGATAATCGTTCTGCAACAGCAGAATTTATACCAATGGCGTCGACCGGAGATGTTCCTAACATTTTCTTACCTTGTTCATTATTATTGTTGACAGTAAGAATAGGTATTTCAAATAATCCACCATGTGGATAACGTACTAAAGCTACACGAGAACCATTTTCCAAAGATGGATTATAAACTTCAGTCTCTTTCATTGTTGTTAATGGAAGAATAACTTTATATTTTTGTCCAGGTAATGACGCAGCTGCCAAATCAACAGCAGTAGAATCACAATCATCAGCAAAGCTATTTAATAATGATTTCTTAATGTTTGGATTTGTTAATGACATTATTTCATCATACTCTGCTTGCTTTTCAGATTCTGCTAATTTTAATTGTTTAGATATCAATGGTAAAGGCTGCTTAGAAAGGAATTGAGCTGATAATGTATTACTCCATTTGTCCCAATCTCCTTCATCTGCTCTTTTATTTATAACTGACATGTGTTCTTTACCATCATCACCAATATACCAAGATTGTCCGTTTGTTTCTTTAATATTAGAACCAAATGGGTTTTCAGGGTCTTTCTTAATTGGTTTTAAAACACCAGAGTCATTTGGATTTCCGTTTTCATCAAAACCCATCATTGGTTTGGAAGAACTCTTATTTGTATTAAAACAAACATCAATACCTTTAGGTAGGTCGTCTGAATAAACAGCCATACCTTTTAAATAGTGAGTTCCATCAACTAAGATTCTTACTTGAGCATATTGAGCTCCACCTAACGAAATATCTTTTACTCCAGGTCTTAATTCCATTACACCATCCATTTGTGTACCACCATCTTCAGCATATCTAATTTGTACACGTTTAGAAGATAGTGATTCAGGATAATGGAAACCATTCTTTGTTCCGTCTTCTGTTGTTATCATTTCTGCATATTCAACAGCTGGATGAATCTTATCGTATTGGAATATTTCTTTGTGCTCTACATCTGGAGTACATAATACTTTTAAAATAGTTTGATTTGTTGGATTAGTTACTTGTGGCATACGTCCACCGTAAACTTGGTATCCTTGAGATTTAAGAACTTCAAGTGCTTGATTTAATTTTTCTTCTGACACATGTAATTCTCTTTCAACACCAACACCAACATCAATCATTTTGTATTTATCAACTGCATTCTTTAATTCTTTTGCTGTTTTTTCAGCAATACTCATTCTTGCTGCAGCATCAGGATTTAGAAGTGAACGTGCTGAAGATTCTCCCGGTAATCCCATGATTCTTGCAATTTCAGTAGGATTCTTTCCATCTTCTTTTAAACTTCTAGCAGTTTCATACATTAATTTTCTTCTATCTGTAGAAGCCATCGAATACTCAGCTCTAAACTTTGTAGTGGACATATCCATAGAACGAGCGATTTCAGTATCAGTCATACCTTTATCTCTCATTTCTTGAACACGTCCTAAAAAGTCTAAACTGTGTTGATATGGATTATCACCTGAGCCCCAAGGATAACGTCCTGAATGTCTAGGTGTTCCATAATGTTTTATGAAATCTTCTTCATAATCTTCGCCTGTGATATAGACATCACCATTATCCTTCATAACTAAAATATCCATTATTCAATAGGCTCCTTTCCTTGACTTAATCTTAATAAATTTACGCTATCTTTAATTTTGTCTATAACATCTTTAATAATGTTAGGTTCAATTGTTACTTCAAGATAGTCTTCACAAATATCAATACCTTGCTCTTTCATTTTAGCAGCATTATCTTCTGTAAGAGTAAGATTTTGATAAATTCTTAAAATAGTTGTGTTTTCGAATGGATTCTTTTTGTATTCTAAATAAAAGAGAGCAGCATAAATTACTAATTGTTTAAAGCTTGCTTGATTTGCACCAGTCTTTAAATCATGAATACGTAATAAACGTTGCACTTCATAATATTGAATAGCATCTGCTGTGCCATAACATAAAAAATCAGCAAACAGTAATATTTCGCTGTCCATTCTAAAACCAATAGCATCTCTAACAAAAGGGACAAGAACATTTAAAAGATAATCGGGGTCATAGCAATTTCTAGGAATTCCTATTTCTGTTAATTTTACTTCGACTAAATGTTTATCTGTTTTGTTAATCTTAATTCTATTCTTAATTAAGAAACTTGCTAATTCATGCATTGCTGTTCCAACATCTGTTGCAAAATGATTAGCATATCGGTTAATTAAAATATCATTTGTATAATTTAACCAATGGTAATTACTTGCTCCAAGGAATGCATGTGTTCCTTCTAATATTTTATGGTCTTTCCATAATACGCTCATAAATATTTTCTCCTTGCTATTAAAATATCAAATCGTTTATTTGTCCATAAATTCTTTCAATTCTTTCAAAACTTCTTTTTCGTTTTCCGGATATATGAATCTTCCGAAACCGCCAGTCTTATTTGCTCTGTCAATATAATAATCTTGATTTGGTTGATGCTCAGCATCTTTAGTAATCTTGACTTCTAGATAAGCATGCTTTGGTCCAATTACCACACTCAAGTCTGGCACACCTTGTCTACACAACAATGGGTCATTCTTATTGACATCACAATCCGGTCCAAATATCAATGGTATCTTTTTCTGTTTAAGATAATTTTGATACTCGGCCTCGCTCTTAAATTTTTTCATCGCCTCTACCCCTTTTAAAAATGTAAAATATAAAGAGATTTGTGCATAATAAAAATGCATCATCCTCTTCTCCTCATTAAAGGAGATGTAATTTTTGCGACAAAAAATTAAGGAAAAAGTAATGTTTGAAAATATCAAAAATTTAGTCAAAAAATTGGTTCTGTGCAAATTTGCAAAAATTTTCCTATATTACGCTGAAATTTTTTTAAATTAAAAAATAAAAAAAAATATGAAAAAAAATATTTTTGCACAAAACTAACTTTTTCAACCTCAAAAATCATCTAAAAATGCCCAAAAATAGCCAAAAAAGGCCAAAAAACACCCATTTTAGCCCAAAAATGACCATTTTTACCCCTTGCAATTTTCATGCAAAACTTGTGCAAAACTTGTGCAAAAATGTTTTTTTCGCACTTTTTCGATTTTTCGCTCTTACAAATTTTAACGATTTTTCAAAAAATGTTCAAAAAAAATATTTTTGCATGGGTTTTTGCACAACTTTTGCATAACTTTTGCACAGCCAATTTTAGCACATTTTTTAGTGATTTTTTACACTAATTTTTAGTAAATTGTTCCGTTATTTTGGCAAGTCTTTACCCAAATATAAGGGTCCCATTCACCAGTATTTTTATTTATTTTTATCTTCTCATTGAAGCAAATAATGTTCTTATTTTTACCAGTGTTTCTCATCTTGTCAATTATCAAATCAATTAATTGAAGGCCAATAACTTTGGTATCAGCCTCGCTATTAATTACTAAATAATTATTTTCATTAAGTCCAACTAAGTCAAGACCACTCAAGTGAGTAGCCTCTTTTAACTCTTGTACCATACCGTTATAGGTAGCAATGATGTCTTCTCTCTTACGTAATTTTCCTTCTTTGTTGAATAATCTTATATTAATTAAATATACATTTTTATTATCAACAAATTCTTTATTAGTTTCACCTAATGCACGAATTATATAGCAACGTTTATTACCTGGAATATCTTCACCACCAGCTGGTTTAAAGTAATCAACATTAACTTCACAACCAATAACACGAACAATAAATTTTCTTAAATAATCTCCAGCATCAAATGGTGTTAAACCTAAACAATGCATACCTTCTTGCCGGAAGTAATCTCTCATTTGATCAAAATGATCACAAGATATAACAACATTCTTACACTTAATAAGAGTAGGTATATAGTTAGTTAATAATACAACTTTATATGTTCTCTCATTTATTAAATTTTCATAGTTCATTTTTTCAGTTCCCTTTTTCTTTTATTTTTTATCTATAAGCATTAATGAAACGCTTAACTTCCCCCATAGAATTGAATCTCTTAGTTGAATCAAATTCTACATTTAAATGTTTTGGTTGAATTTTATACTTACCATCCGCACATTTATATACAGCCCAACCATTATAAATCTTAACAAAACTATCCATAATTAACCTCTAACTTTCTGATCGCCACATTCACATTTTGGTTGGCTATCCATTTGTTCTTCCATTATCTTTTTATAAATATCAGGTAAGAATACCTCACCACTAGGGTCGTTTAAATCAATAAATTTTAAACCATATCTATCTGCAGCATTTACTTCAATCTCACAACCATGATATCTTTTACTTAATCCCCACATGCAAATTCTAGCAATATGGTCACAATAAGCCATCTTTTTAATTGCCTCTCCTAAATATAAAAGACTGCCATTTACTAGACCATCACCTACTTTTACACTGCAAGTGAAATTATCAATGAACGTTAAATCATCGTCTGGGTACATTGCTCTGATAACAGTTTTCATTTTATCAATTGTATTCATAATATCTTTTGCTTCCCTATCCTTCATTGGAAGACTTAGAAATATAGTTCTCTTCATATTTTACTTTCTCCTTAACTCTTTCAAATTCATCTTTGTATTCACGTTTACCGTTAAATACTTTTTTACGTTTTAATGCATTTTCTATACGAATATCAACTGGCGCCTTAGATACAAATTCGTAGTAGTATAGTTCTGTATATGGTGTATTAATACGGTCAATTCTTCCTCGTGATTGTTCCATCATTTTCCAGCTATAACTTAACGACCAAAATACTATTGTATCGGTGGTTATACAATTCCATGCTTCACTACCTGATATATATTCAACGATATAGGCCCATTTTGGCCCGTTTGGGACGTTTTCATGCTTATGACCATTCCATTCAGCAAACGGCCAATTACAATCGTTTAAAACGCGTCTTATAATATCCAACTCATAGTCAAATGTATAGAAGATTATAACCTTTTGATGGCTCATTAAAATATCAAGTAATGCAGTTTCTCTAGTAATATCACTATTAACAACTCTTCTCATACATTGATAGTATTCAGCAACTGTCTCTATAGGTCGATTTTCCCATATATTCCATCTCAAATCTCTTACAGTTCTGAAATCATTTTTATTATAATCAACAGGTATTTGAATAATGTTGCGATGAGTATGTCTATCGCATGTCATTGTTACTAGAATATCATTACGATATTTTATTAAACGCCCTTCATTAATCCAACGTTGTACACTCTTCCATTTCACGAATGGATTCCATACAACATGTTTATATTCGAAATCTGTTCTATTTTTAAAATATCCATTAGCTATGAATACTGGAACATAGTCCAACCATGTGTCACCTGGTGTAGCAGATAATAATATCCATTGATTATGTTTACATATCTCAAGGAACGATTTTACCCATGCACCCTTGCCAACAACACGCTGTTCATCAAATATAAAAAAGGAATTAGTTATATATTTCCATTTAGCTATATTATTCCAACTATCCACAACTACTGTATTTTTATAACCGAATAGATTCTTAATATTAGGACAATCCAAACCAAATGGTTTTAATTCATCAATCCATTCTTTATTATCACGTTTTTTAGCAGTAGTGATTATATATAAATTCAATGGGTTATTCATTTTGTGATAGAATTCAGTATTAACTCCTCCACCACAAACTTTATAATAATAGGCAAGGCCGGTCCTAGATTTACCAGAACCGACATCACCATTTAATATACACCCATTTTTCATTTTATTTAAAGCTGCTTCTTGATAATCGTATAAACTAACTCCTCCTGGCATGGAATATCAATTAGTTATTACCAAAGAAACGACTTGGGTCATCGTATCTTCCACCGAAATCAGCTTCTCTTTCACCTGGGTCAGTAACTGCTGTTAATGTACTTAAATAACCAGTTGCTCTTCCTGTCTTTTTATTAATATACTCTTTAATTGTGACAGATGCATCTAAAATAGTATCACTATCTAGTTCACTAATTGTTTGTAAATTAACATTTTCTTCAACTACTTTACCTTGAATAGATGAAATTCTCTTAATAACAGGTGGCCATTCAGATTCCATAGAAACTTTAATACGTATATAATATAAAGTAGCTGCTTCACCTTTTTCATCAACAACTACTGGTTGTACTAAATTACCGTCAATATCATGACGTTCAAGTTTTTTTTGTTTAACTGTCCAACCACGTTCTTCTAATATTTTAGCAATTTCAAATGGTACAGCTACACAGAATGTTCTTTGTGTTTTACCATATTGATCTGGTCTTGCTGAGAAGTTTCTCCAGAAAATTGCTGCATTAACAATTTCTAAGACATTATCCATTCTACCAAATATGTCAAAAGCACTATCCTTTACATCGATACATGCTTGTTCATCTTGTTTTAATTTATCCATAATTACTTTTCTCCTTTAATTTATCAATCATTTTTAAATATCAAATCGAATATAAATCACGAATATACGCTATTTTATATTATATTTGATTTATTTTGGCTATTTTATTATAAAAATATTAGAACGGAACCCCCGTTGAATAGTCAGGGACCCCGTTAATATAAACTGGTGCTTGATAAGGGTCATTTGATACAAACCACTCATAATCACCATATTGACTAATGTTCTTTATAGCATCTTGTACTAAATTTTCATAATAGTCAATATTAATATACTCTTCTAGATGTTCTCTTTCAACATCTTCAGATTCCATCCACAAATATCCATCAGTGCCGACTACAGCGTTCATACCCATTGTACCATCTGACTTAACTTGTTCTCTCAACAATTCACCGCCATGTCCTGGTTTCATTGGACAGAATAAACCGACTTTTCCTACAAACTTATAATCATGTGCTGACAAATCTAATTCTTCAAAGCTCATATCTTTATAAGCAGGATTTAACAAACCTTTCTTCTTTTCGATAGTATGCTCTAGTTTAGCAATCTCATTTTCATCTGTAGATGTATTCTTTTTAGATATCAATTTACCGATATCTTTACGTAAAGCAATTTCAGCTAACTTTTCTTCTCTATTTTTTACATTATCAATTAAATCGATATACATAGTTGTGTTAACTGACTTTGTTTCACACATATCCCTAAATAATACTGGCTTCTTAGCGAAACATGTTTTAAATACATATGGAACTTGGAATTGTGTACCAGTTGCAGTCCAACATGTGTTAAACTTTTCACCACTAGGTAATTCAAATTCATGTTCTTCATTGCCAGCATACTTAGCAATATATACTGCATCATTTACTAAACATAATCTATCATATGTTGCTTCATGTTCGAATGTATAACCATACTTGTTTGCAAATTCCATACAGAAATCGATGATTTCCTTTGTTGCATCTGGAATCTTGATAGAATCTGTTTTAATATGTGCAACTTTAAATCCTTTAGCAAGAACTTCGTCTTGTAAAGTCTTCATGAATAACGCACCACGTAGGGCAACGATATTGTTTTGATTATTAATAGCATCTCTGAATGGATTATCAAATGTAGCACTTGTTAAACCATATACAGAGTTAATTGCTATCTTTAATGCTTGAGATAATTGTTTAGCTGCCTTAATATCTGTTACATATGGTGCTAATGCTCCTCCAAACATCTCTCTTACCTTATCTAAATCCTTATGCTTAATATAAATACGAATTTGTACTAAATCAGCAAAGAACTTAGTGTACTTACCAAATAAGTTAAGTGCAATAATAGTATGAGGATGTAGTGATGCAACGTCGACTAATGCAACATTACCATACATACCTGGAACAGCAAATACATATCCACCGAATCCTAAATCAACACCTCGATATAAATTTTGACACACATATTTCTTAAGAGATTCATCCCATCTTTTTACAAACTTATATTCAGGGAATTCTCTACTTAATTGTTTTTGTGCTTCCAAATAATTTAATTCAGGCTTTTCAGTATTACCAAAGATTATCTTTGTTGTTAGCATATTTGTTGTATCATTAACACACATTGGTTTAACCTCTGGATGAATTACAGATACTAATTTAGCTAATATTTCTCTTGCCATAAAATCTGGTTGTGTCTTATTCCATACTGCTTCAGTAGCAATTACATCGTTATCACAGTACTCTGCAACTAAATTCCATTTATCTTTAGGTACTGGTTTATCCCAATCCATACCTAACTCTTTGTGATGAATACCTAACTTGATTTCCCATTTCTTTAAAGACATCTTATCTGCTGCATAATCATAAATATCAGTGTAAGATACATTATATGCAGGACCAAAGAAACCTTTCTTCCTTTTAATAATATCTTGTGAAAGTTTATATAAATCCATTTCAGTATATCCAAGATGTCTACCCCATAAGATGTGGTTATCATATTTACGACAGTTAAAACCTACTAAACGATTTTCTGCCATAAGTTTATCTACTTCTTCTGGTGTAGGATTTATCATACGAATTACTTTATACTTTTCACCAGCATATTTCCAGTTAATTAAGAATAAGTTAGGAAATACTTCAACGTCATAAAATGCAATAGGTTTGCCATTATCCTCAACAGGTGGTAACATATCATCTGACATGAAGTGCATTTGTGAAACTTGTTTTAAACAAAATTCAGCTTGATGTGTGCTAGCAGCAGCAAAGTTACGAATAGGTGTCTTTAATGATGATACGTCATATGACATACCTGATTCATAAGCATCGTCAAGCATTTTCTTAATAAAGTTAATTGAGACTGTAGTAGACCTATCAGTTTCTCTGTTTAGTTCTCTACGGATATAGAATATCAATTCATCTGAATCCTTATACCCCTTAAAATCAATCACCTTAACTTCCTCCTTTAATGGTAACCCTGAAGTTATTGTTACAATAGGCTCATGATTACACTTTGTTAATTTACGTCTTAATGATGAATTACCTGTAAATACTTTTATTTCAATATTAGGATTTTCATCATATATACGTTTTAAAGCCTGTACATCACCATTATAAATATAATGTAAATGTATGCCTCCACCAGACTTAGACAATTCTGCATAAGTCTTAGGCCACTTGGAAGCTTCAATTAAATTTAATTCAAATGATTTATTTCCAAATTTGTCACGAATATCAAAATCAATAACTATTAAATTTTCAGGTACTTTCAAATAATGTAACTGGTGTGTATTAATATCTTTTAAAGTTGTTTCTACATCTGACCAACGCTTACGTGGTGTTTCATCCACTTTAGCATATTGTGCAGGACAATCTTTACAATAACCGTCTAAGTATGATTCTTGTTCTTCAAATATCAAACCATATTTTTGCATTATTTCACCGATATCTTTTTTATCAGTTACATCTTTTTGTTCCGCTTGCTTTTGACCTAAAATATCTTTTCTAAAGCCACTAAAGTAGTTCCATACCCATTCATCTCCTATTTTTACTCTACTTTGATAAAAATCTTTAAAATAGTTTGAGAACTCAGCTTTAAAAGTTCTCTTTGTAAATGGATATGGCACATTAGCATCTTTACACCATTCATTATACTTGTACCATGCTTGATTTAGAGAGATACCATCCTCTTTTTCAATTTCTTCATATAACTCAACTACAAAGTTATAGAAGTCATTAGATTCAGACATCATTCTAAATGGTTTATAATCATCATAAATATCTTCATTTTGTTCAAAGACTTCTTTACAATGATATGCAATGGCACCAAGTTCAAATGGAATGTGCTTAAGTAAAGTGTTATACTTTGTTACAGGTATCTTAACACCTTTAGGTTGTACATCAATCAAACGTCTCATTTGACCAGATTTTGCATCTGTAATCTTAATAGGTTTATTAGTTGCAATAAATAAGAATGTTATAAAATCCATCTCATACAAAGATTTATGCTTTTCATTAACATTCATTCTTTCATGAGATATCAATTTATTTAATATTGCATTATTTTCGATTCTACTTAAATCGCCATCGAAATCAATAGAAACTAACTGATTATTCTTAAACTGTTCTAGTGCAAATGCATTATTATTGTTACCTAATGAATCAGATGAGAATACTCCGCAATATCCATCAAATAGTGTTTGAACAATTTCTAATATAGTACCTTTACCACATCCTGGAGGACCATAAAGGGCTACATACTTTTGTAATTTCCTAGATTCCCCTGTTACAACAGCACCAATAGCCCATTCAATCTTCAAACGTTCTTCTGGTTCATATAGTGTACCGATAAGTTCATCCCAGGAACTAAAGTCACCTGGTTCCAATGCATATGCTAAACGTTTAGTAGCATAATCTTTTTTAGTTATTTCTTGATTAGCAAATATCAATTTAGAATCCAATTGATGATACTTATTACGCATTTGTTTTTGACAATAATGATGCCATTTATCAATTACTTTGTTATCCGCATCCCATAAATGCTGAACATAAATATTATCTTCATATGGTAATCTAAATTTTCTTATATATTCATCTAATAATTTTTCTTTGTTCTCTTTCAAATATTCATCTAATAGAAAATCAATCCTATGAATCAAATCTTGTTCGTCAGTGCTCCATAATCCTTTTTCTTCATCCCAAAAGGCATAGAAGTCGCTACCTCGAATCATGAGGTCCTTGCTATTGCATACTATGAATTTAGGTTTTATCTCAATAAAGCCTTTCTTCATAAAAGGTGCAATCATAACGAAATCCATCTGATTTACCTCTATTCACTATAATTTTCTGTTAAATATAACATGGCTTGTCGCCATATTTCCAAACCTCTCATATCTTCTTTTGGATTATTTAAGGTGAATAAACCTCCATTTCCATCGTAAGCATATGACCTAGTTACAAATATGTTAATTCTGTCAGTTACATAAATATCATTATAATTAATATTTGTCATATGTAATAAATGTAAAGACTCTAACATCTTAAAGAACCATTTATTAGGTCTAAAACCTAATTCAACATTATACATAATATTTTCTTCGCAACGTAGAGCTAGTGCCACCATCATTTCTAATACAGAGCACACTCTTACATCTATTTCATTTTGTATAACAATATTATCGTATCCTTCTTCAGCACCAAATCTATAACGTAAATCTATACCGTCATCATATCTGTTAATATCCATAGGGATAATGTATTCAAACGGTATATTATTCAATTTAGATAATAATTTACTGTGATTGCGTCTATCTTGCTCATTAGGCATGGCGATAGAATAAATCCATTCATTATAATCGTCTAGAAGCATTATTCATCTTCAGGACCGACGGACTCACCTTTGCTTTTTAATATATCTTTAAAATCTTTTAATGATAAGTATATTTCATAATCTTGTTGTAATTTATGATTACGAACGCACACCCTATCATCTTCGTAACGTCCAAATGATCTTAATGCATCTGGACCTACTCTATCCTCAACATCATAAATTGGATTATCCATTTCATCTGCTAATACACCATCTTGATAATAGTATAATGCATCTGTATAATATCCATAAAGTTTGTCACCGAATTCATCTGGTGCAATAATTTCTATTTCTTCATGCTCTGTTTTCTCTTCTGCAACTAAGTCACGTCTTTTATGTGGATCCTTACTTACCTCCTCCATAGATTCTGATTTGTATGTTTTTGTATAATCTTTATACCTCTTTTGAGTATTACTTGTTGGTGCTTGAATAGAACTAACTTCTTCTACTGGCAACTTTGGTTTTCTACCTTTTTTAGATTTAGTTTCAGCAACAGGTGCTGGTTCAGTAGGACCTTCACTTTTAGAAACATTATTAGCTTCTTTAATTTGAGATATTTTTTGCTCATAATATGCAGTAAGTTCTTTTACTTCTTTATCAGCTTGTTTGTAATACTTTTTTTGCGCTACTTTATAACCAATCAAACCACTAGTTACTGAACTAATAGCAGCACTAACGATGATTTTAACTAAAGTATTCATATTTTCCTCCTAATTTTTCTTTTTAAAATAGTCCATATACGTTGGTCTACCATCGTTTCCTGTTAAAATATCTCCTTCAGGATTTAATTCAATAAAGAAACAATTTCTACCATCACGAATACATTTATAATAGTTATCAGTTTTATTATTAAGTTTATCTCTTAAACCAAAAGATATAAATGATGGATGCTTATCTGCGTCAAATAACCAACCTACAACTTTCATAGCTTGTAGCTTTCTATCATCTAGCATTAACTTATTTACACCCAATGCATCATAAACATCTTCCAAGAATAAATATCCATTATCTTCTAATCTTTGTTGTAGTTGAGCTTGAATATATTCAAGATATGATGCTTGACAAGATAAATTTTGTCCATCTTGCCAACGTTCACAAGTGTCATCATATATAATACTATAATCAGTATCAATTACATCTTGTGTTTGTTGATATGTAACTTCACCAGTCTTAGGATCTTTAACTAATTCAGCACCTTGACGAATAGCTCTTTCTTCTTCAACACCATATTTTTCAGCAACTCTTTCTCTATACTTAGCGAATGTTGTATTTAATGCACCGTATGCTGCAGTTAATGCAGCTTGACGTTTATACATAATGCTGCTTGCTGAAAGGATACAAGTTGTACCTGTAGTGAATAATATCAATGTAGGTAAATATACTTTGATTGTAGTACCTACTGCATGTAATGAAGTTTTTAACATTTCACGCTTAACGTCTTTTACAACTATTTCTCCCATGTTAATAGCTTCTTTATTTTTTAAATCATCTTTTAATGCTCTTAATTTATCCACATCATTTGCTAATTTAGCTTCAATTTTTTGTGTAGATTTAACTGTTGTTAATACAGCGCCTGCATAAGAAATAATACCAACTGCTGTTAAAATTTTAGGAGCATTCTTTACAACATAGAATTTGCATCTATTAAATAAAATATTTAAACTCATAAATATTAATCTCCTTATTTTGTTTCTAATACTTGTACACGTGGGAAGTTAATGATATATCCATCGTGCATTCTGCTATAGTTTAACCCTTCTAGATTTGTCCAACCATATCTATCATTCAAATAGTTATTACTTGGAATACATGCAACTTCACAGAAATCCAACACAGTTACATTTCCATATCTACGACAAATATCTTGTAACTGGTCGATTATCTTTTTTACTTGAATGATTGCTGATTCACCTGTTGCTGGGTCATCTTTAAATATAAAATCTGTTACTTCAAATGCATTTCTCTTTGCAAGACTTGAACTTGATGCTGAACTAACAGTTGTAATAGCTCCACTTCTTTGAGAACTAATTCTATTATAATTATTATATGATGTACCATAATCTATAGTTCTATATCCATTTCCCTTAGATGGTGTATCATAAAACATTTGGTCAATGACATTTTTACCTGTCTTTGCCATATTATCTTTTAAATTAGGCACTGTGACGTCAAATATAGCGTCCTTCATCGCACTAAATATATCTTTAGAGAATAAAATCCTAAATAATCCCTTAAGTCTACTTTGTTTTTTTACAACGACATTTGCTTTAATAGGAGTTATGACTTTCTTCTCTTGTTCTTCTTTAGGTTTAGGAGCATCCATACTCCCTTTAAATTGTTCCATATTTATTCTCCTTATAAATATCAAATTAAATAAACAAAAAAGAAGAGCCCTTGTTTCATTATACTAAAGGCTCCTCTTTAAATCAAACTAAGCTATTATTTTTAATTATTCAGCTTGAGTTTCTGTGTTTTCTGTAGTAGCTTCAGCCTTTGCTTCTTCAGCTTGTGTTTCAGTTTTAGCTGCTTTCTTAGCCTTTAATGCCTTAAATCCTTTATAGCCTAAGTATGCTAAACCTGCAACTGCAGCAGCACCACCAAATCCTAATGCAATCTTTGCTGCAAATGGTAAAGTTGCCACCTTTGTTAATAATTTTGGTGCTGTCTTTTCAACAACAACTGCTGCTCCTTCTTCAGCTACCTTTTGTGCTAATGCACCTTCTAATACTACATCTACATTCTTCATTTTACTTTCCTCCTATTTTGCTTTTGTAGTTTTTGACATATATAATGTCATTATATAACCTGTTATTTTTGCGGATTACATTTCGCTTAATAACTTAGGTCCATGATTATAAGTGATAGCGGCGCATGGTCTGTCATTCTCGTCGTTATCTGCTGAGTGACTAATATCAATTAGCCATGTTTCATCTGGCGTTGCATACCAACCCATTTGTTCTCCGATTACTGCATCTACTTCTTCTAAATGTAATGCTCTATACCAATCATTTAAAGTTACGTAACAACTACCACTAAGAGTAGAACCTCTTTTTTCTAATAACAATGCATTCAATTCATTAACTGCTTTATCTACTGCAGTCCATGTAGACATAAACTTTCTTTTGGACATTGTCTCAATAAATGTTACAGTATCTTTGTCGCTAATAACATTTGTATTAACTGGTTTTGCATCTTTACATTCAGATATCAATTCTTTATTAACTTCATCCTTAATTTTAGTTGCCTTTTGTGTACCAGCAATCTCTTTAGTTTTGTCTTGCAATCTTTGCAATTGTGTTTGAGCACCAGCATATGCACTTAATAAAGCTGCGTTACTCTTCATATTTAAATATCCATTACCTGCAATGCCAGCAATAGTTAATGTTTGTGTTGACAAAGGTAAAACGAATACTTTCCAACATAATTTAAATTTTTCTTTTCGTGTTAAAGCACGACCTAATTGACGTTCTTCGTCATCTATCATTCTAGCACTTTTAGCTCCAGCTAGTGTGCATGTCACTCCTGACATTACCACACCAACGATAGCTCCTCCGCTAATTAATGCATTAGAATGTAATTTTATGAACTTGATAACTGGATTCATTTTATACTACCTCTTTCATATCGTTCTAAGCAACGATCTATAGTTTTTAGAATATCATTTATGCTAGCTTGATATCCATTTTTATTAAATTGTAAAATGCCTTCATCATCTGTTGAGAAGTCACTTTTAATATCTCTTTTGATTTTTTCAACTAATCTTTTATTATTCTCTTGTGGTGCCACATCCGCCATATTCTAGTTCCTCTTCCATCTTCTCTCTAAATTCTTCTGGTGTTGCTAATAAATATCCTTTAACTTCAGTTTCATCTCTCATTGCATCTTCAAAATGTAATGGGTCATAAACTGGTGGATAATCCCATTGGATGATTCTATATGTATTTCCATAATCATCAGTTACATCTGTTGTTAACATCTCTTCATCTAAATCAACATATTGACATCCTTTAGTTTTCATAAGGTGTTCTACACCCCAACCAAATGCTGTATATTTATCAGATAAATTAATATTTAAATATTTAGCTCCAGCTGCATCAAAGAATTCTTCTAATGAGAATGTCCATATATCTGAATCTATTGGTTTATTCAATCTATGATTTAATGCATCCTGTGCTCTACGAATATCATTTTCAGTAGTTAACACGAATCCAACATGCTCTTCCCAATAAAGAGATTTGCCTTCACCAATATCCTTAAGTTTCTCTTGTGGAATATTTTTCGCTTCATCTTTAGAAATTGCTTTAACAATTTTATTATAGTTATCTTTACCAATAACATCTTTAGCTTTTTGCTTAAATTTCTCACTATTATTCAATACTGCGGTTAAGCCTGCTACTGAAGCTGATAAGCTAGCAACCATTTTTGCTTGCATTACTGCCGAAGTAACATTACTTCCTATAGTTAAACTTCCAGCTGCTAAAGTCCATTTGTAGCCCTTTACAAATGTTTTTACTTTTTGCCAGAATGTAGGATTCTCTCCTAATTTGGACATTGCCTCTTTTGTTTTTGGTGCTTCTTTTACTGCTAAATAGCTAGTACCTATAACCCCTGCCGCACCTGCAACGGATAGGATACCGCTAACTATTCGCATCGTTTTAATAGTCACTTCGTCCTCCTCTTTTCCTGTAATCTACTAAACTTATTATTTCTTGTAATTCTTTCTTTGCTTGACCGAATGCAATTTTTGCATCACTTGTTACCATTTGCATTTCAGATATACTTATATCTAATAGCATATCATTTAAAATATCCATTGGGTCTTTTTGCAAATTATCAAGACATCTGTTTATAGCCTTATCTAATATCCATCTTCTGGAAGATATGGCAATATAATGTGCATGTCTTGGATTAATATCAAAGCATACTCTTGGCTCTTGTTTACATTTAGGTATTTCATTTAACAATTCATTATAAACATTGACCAACAATGCCATATCATCTGCATAAAACATAAGGGTCTATGCGACCCCTTGTTGTACTTTCTTAGTTTTTGCAACCTTCAAATCTTTCATAGATTCTTCAGCTTGTTCTTTTAGATCTTTAGTTATTTCAGCCACTTCATTAGCATCTTTCATCATTTTAGCATTTGTTTCTTCAACACTCTGCTTAAACACTTTTTGTTGCTCTTTAATTGCTGCTACTTTCATTTTATGTACTATCACACTTGAAGTGATTTCTACACTTACCAATGCTGCTAACATAATACCTTCAATAATTCTTAATGCTTTAGTTGTTAAAAACATTATTTAATCTCCTTTCTGATTAAATCAGCATACTCTTTATTGATTTCTTTTTGTGTTGGTGTTACAACATTCATTTCTTTATGTTGAATTACACATTCACTTTTATACATATTTCTTCTGTCATGTCTCCATAACATAAATCTGCTAATACCTAATACTTCACCAATACCGTGCCATAATGCACCCCATTTAGCTTCTTTAATTCTAGTTTCACAATCTAGTTCAAATTGTTGCATATCTTGCTCCAATTGCTTACCCTTAAATTGTAACTCTTCTCTCTTAAAATCAATTTCTGCCATTCTCACGTCGAAATCATTTTTAATTTTGTTTTCTTCATTAGTTAATTTTCTGTCATTTTCAGACCGTAAATTATTAATTTTTTGTTGTTCCAATTCCATTTTTTCAATGGTTTCTAACATACCAACTTTAAGTTTTAAGTTCTTCAACTTTCCATTTTCTTGTTCTTCATCCATTTCTAGATTACTAATTACTGTTATTGTTTGATTAATATCTCCTTTCAAACTTTCTAAAATTTTTTCATTCATTTCTTTTGTCCTCCTTGTGCCATATCGGCATTATAGCAGATGTGAATTATGCGACTTTATCCGTGTCGACATCTCTTACTTTATTATTAAAATTTTTTACATATTTTACATTAACATTGGCGTTTATACTACCATTTTCTAATGTTTTATTAATAATTTTGTCATATGTAGACTCGTTTGGTACAAATATAATATCCAACTGTGTACAGATTTCACCATTTTGTTCTGTATAGTCACCATCAGATACCATAATTGTACCAACATTCTCATCTAAATTAACTTCTTTTACTTTTTTCTTCAATATATGTTTATCAATCACTGGCTTAGATGCAATACCTATAACTGCACCAAATACATAAACAATACCATATTTTAGAATATTTTTTAATAACAAATTCATAAAATTACCTCTAATTATAATATAATACCCATGTACTAGCAATCATCCATGTAAGTAACATTAAGACTACTATACTCCATCTTAAATCTTTTGTGTTTTCTACACAATCTATAATATAAATAATTACACATAATATAAAGAACCCAATAATTATGGTAGTTAAAATAGGAATCCAAAGCATATTATTTTCCTCCAATAGTGCATTCAAGTGCTAAATTTTCTAATACAATTTTAGTTGTCTGCATTCTTTCATAATTGGCAATAATTTCACTTTTATTATTCAATACTACATCCGCCTTATCACGACTCATTGAAAGAATCATTTGTTTAATAATATTCGCCGCAGCTTCTAATGCATCCGATTCAGCTTTAGTTATGGTGAATTTACTAGCATGAATTTGCTCACTGTACATACTATTTTCCTCCAATAATAATTTTAATAGTTTCGGTTGCTGCAGCGCTAGCTACTTTAGTCATATGGCTCATTCTAAGGCTACAACCTAATATTATCAAATTAGATATAGTTGTTATGACAATGCAACCTGCTATAGCCCAAATCACAGCATTTGTTTTTTTACCAAAATCACTAACTTGGTCATTAGTGTTATTTAATAATTTAGTAGTGGATTCGCCAACGTCCATTAATACGGCATTAGCATTATCCATAGTTTTATTTAACTTTTTAAATGGGTTAAACATTATTCTTCATCCTTCTTCTTTCCGAAATTATCAATTGCAGTTTTAGCAACTCCTGCAAATGCAGTAGTCTTTAAATTTTGACTATCTATTTCCATCTTCTTAATAGTTTCTAGATGCTCAAGATAATCTTCATATTTTTTATTTTCTTCTCTTTTAAGAGCTAATTCATGCTCTTTTTCTCTACGCTTTTCAGCTTCAAGATCTGCTTTAGCTTTAGCTGCTGCTCTTTCTTTAAGTTCTTTAATTACCATCTTGGCAAATAATATAGTGTTCTTTTCATCATTACTGCATACTACATTATTGTATTTAACTAATGCTTCATGATATGTGTCGAATGTACTTTTATGTTCAGCAATATACAAATTGCTTTCTTTTACAATCGAATTGTACATTCTAGTATATTCTGTGATTAATACAATTTTTAATTCATCTTCCATTTTATAGCGATTCACAAGAGATATAAAATTATCAGTTGGTGTAATATCTTTTAAATATTCTTTCTTTAATAAATCACCATAACAACTTTTGAATTTAGCTAGTTCATCGCAATTCTTATTGTTTATTTTAGATAATTCGTTTTGCTTATCGATTAGCTTTCTTTCAGCTTTCATAACTGCTGCTTTAACTTTGTTACGGCTTCTGCTAAACATAAATCCGCCAGTTACTGCCATGCTCATACCAGCAACAGCACTAACCCCAATTACTAAATCTTTTAAAGTTAATGTTACTGTCTTTGTTAATAAATTAATCATTTTTACATTGCCTCCTAAATTTTTTCACTTAATTCATTTAC
>Ga0326513_10001235_pt1 | contig 20761 bp, 5 predicted proteins | sample 2_2465_0518_D_FD_203654 | JGI IMG/M metagenome (GOLD analysis project Ga0326513, IMG submission 203654) | Bovine rumen microbial communities from UC Davis, California, United States - 2_2465_0518 | ecosystem: Host-associated > Mammals > Digestive system > Stomach > Rumen | place: USA: California... | reverse complement strand
ATCCTGAAGAAAATACAAGTGTAAATCGTTATATTAATGATGGTTATTATACTATATTTAAAAGTAAAAAAATAAATGATCCTGAAAGTAATCATAGTATAGCTAAAGCTTATACGTATCAAACAATTTATGAAAAAGTAGACACATCACAACCTGTAGATAGTTCTGTCGTTTATTATAAAAATCCATATAATAACTCTTTTGCAGATCGTTATCATGACGATCGTTTTCTGTACGATTATTCTGACGTTCTTCAAGAAATACCAGCTGGAACGTTAACTGATTGGGAATATGAATATACACTTATAGATAGTACAGGTACTCCAGATCAAAATACAGAATATTTTAGATATGAAAATGGAATATATACTAGTACTGGTGCTCCTGGAACTTTGTATTCTTTTGGTTCTAATAAAAAATATTATACACGAAAATTTAAAGAATATTTTACTAAAATAGAAAACGCATTATATATGATAGGCGTTTTTCAGGATATTGAAAAACATGGTCATGAAGATTTTCAAAAGATTATGTCTTTTGAAGTTAAAGAAACTACTCGTAATAATAATGAATATATTTCTGAGTATTTGTACATGATTATAATGAAAAAAAGTTTTATCATGTGCAGTGTATTTAGTCCAATAATTACTGTAGAAGAGACTTTTGAATTTTTAAATAATAAACAAGATGGTAGTTTCGGTTTTGTCGAATTTTTTAATAAAGATATCGATTTAAATAAATGCTTTATAAGTATTACAAAACCTCATCGTATTTTTAATAATCAATCGTCGTATTATATATGTGATCGTATAATATATCTAGAAAATGTATATGAACCCGATTATGAATCAAATTCAAATTATATGACAAGCATTAGTTTACATTATGAAGATGGTAATATAAAATGTCATGGTAGTATTAATAAAGTAAATGAGTTTTATAAATCAAAACAATTTGATTATAACGATATTTATTTTATTCGTGATAACGGAAATGTTTATAAAACTTATAACTTCCCCACCGGTATTCCTACATATGATTATTTCTATAAAGATTATATAATTGATAAATCTGTAACAAATGTGATTGAATCTTCGGGTGAAATATTTTATACAACAAATAAAGGTATAATAAAAGAATACACATATATACCGAAATTAACTAACGATCCTTCTAATTTAACACCTGAAAAAAATGAGAATGTATATAATGATTCAAAACTTTATCTTACAAAAAACGAATATTTCAGAAGCGATATTATAAATGACGAAAGTATTTTAGATAATTTGTTGAAATCTGATGATCCAGATATAAAAAGAAAATTAAAGATTATTAATAAGTATATTAGAGATAATATTGTATTTATCAATAGTTTCCAAATTGGTATTTTTAAACGAAATACTAATACTGTTGATATTATTGTTATACCTGATGATTCTAAGATTAATAATGGTGAATATTACACATTGTTTACTTTAAATCTTTCTACAGATTATTATAATAAATCTTCTACAGAAAAAGTACTTGTATATCGTGGTTTAACAAAACTTGAAGAAGAATTCATTAATAAAAAGATTTTATGGCAAGAAAAATGGACAAGTATTGTATCTAATAATGTAATTACTCTTGCAATGGGAAGTACAGGCTTATTCTATTCATACAATAATGATATATTCCATAAATTAGATAATCCTATTACAGAAAATACACATGAACCAATTATTTTTGATGATTCATATGAAATAATGTATGATGGATATAAGAATTTCTTTGTAACTAAAAAAGAAAAACTTAATACTAAACACGAAGCTTATTTATCAGATAATGGTATCGTATGGAAAAAATTCAATATGGAACAATTACCTATTGAACTAGGTAAAAGTACATCGTTTATTCCACGTATTTATGTAACTAATCCTGGTGAAACATGGTTTATTGGTAATGATTATGTTAAAACCGTAATGCTCGATGATGTAGCTCTTGAAAATTTAGTTAATGAATATACTAAATCATACATGACTAAAAATGATTCTATATATAATGATTCTGTACATATTTATACATTACCGTTTAGGTGTACAGATTTATTCTATACTGATGAATATTTTTATGTGTTAGATATCAAGAATAATAGATTTGTATATGCTGTACAAAGTAATAGTACAAATATCAATGAATACATAACTACTTGGAATGAAATCACAATAGAAAATGTATCATTTACTAATGCTAATATTTACGATTTTAAGATTTATGGTCATGATCTTCGTGGTGCTATTTTGTATGGTTCTGGTGAACGTGATTCAACTACAAAAGGTATTTGGGTAGCTACATATGATAATCCAGGTACATTTACAAAGAGCAATCTTCCTTCTGGTGTAGGTGTTAAGGAATTCTATCCTTGTGTATCTATTTATAAAGAAGACAATGGCTCTGAATCATCTAGAGACTTTATCTTTATAAAAGGCACAGATGATAACATTTATAAAACAGAAGACTTTGGATTTACTTGGGAACAAGATACTTCTAATATAAATGAAGTTCTTCATGTTGGATCATTTAATAACTGGTATATGATTATGAACACTGATTCTGGCATTAAAGCTGGATTAACAAAAAATGGTATACCGACAGAACTCTCAAATTATAGACAAAAACTTATTAATCCTAAAGCATGTATTTCTAGAAATCTTATAAATACTGTAGGTTATAACGTTTTCCATGTAACTGATGATAGTTCTGGAAAAATTTTATTCTCTACAGACTTAATAAATTGGTATTCGTCATCTGTTGTTACTTACAATCCTATAACAGAATTAAATGATTCTGGTGATAGAATTATAGGATCTACAACTATGTATCCTATAGCCGTAAATAATAATTATGACGAATCATATTGTCCAACTGGTAATTCTAAAATTAATGAATCAAAAACATTAAATGGAAAGAGTGTATATACAGAAATTGGTGAAACTGGTAGAGTTTTACTCCATATTGATGATGAAGTATTCGATATACCAAATTCAGCAGGAATTAACCCAACTAATTTCTTAGTACTTACATCTTCTAATACAAAAATTAGATATGCTTTGTGCTCTGAAACAGCTAAAGGTTTATGGATTTCTGATGAATGTGATGTTGGTACTTTCTCCGGTGAGTTAACACATATCCAAATGGATATTTACGTAGAAAAAGGATTCCAAACTTCTAAGGGATTCTTTATTTATGGTAAAACATCAAGTGGTAAAACTAAGATTTATTTCACTTCTACTTCACAAATTAATAAAAACGAAATTGAATTTACAGAAAAATTATCAGTTGATTACTTAGACTATATAAAATCTCATAATGATTGCATCCTTATTTCTACTTATGATATCGATCATCCTTATGATAAATATTCATTTAATAATGAAACATTGTCATTTGAGAAAGAAACAGCAGTAGATATTTCAGATGTATTTAGCTTTAATAATACATTTGAGTATGAGGGTGATATATACTTTATTAATGGTTCAGGATCCAATGTAACTGTAAGAAGCGACAATAGTAATAATGAAGGTATATTTAGAATAAGAAAATCAATGAATTCTTCTGGTTCTATTTCATTCGAAATTACACCATTTGCTCTCAAAACAGATCTTTATCGAGATATTTCTGCAGCTAATGGACAGGTTTTTACAGGAATTCTTCAAACTACTGCTACTACAATGCTTCTTATTATATCTGGTAAGAATGAAGAAGGAACAGAATTTGTAGTTCATAAGTATATTATAGACTTTGAAGCAACTTTGGATTCTAATAAAATAAAAGAAATTAATAATGACAATTCAATTTTTAATAGATATAATGATCCTATTTTATACGATATTAATCTCATTGTAGATCATGAAAGTGATCATGCTTCAAAAATATATGATATCGATAGAAGTGGATCTTCAGATAATATTCCTAATTATGGATTTATTATCCAAAATAACTCTTTCAGAACAGATATAAATAATCTTACTGATAATACTCTTTCTCTTGATAACAAAGTGGATGAATTCTATTTCGATAAGAATAATAAAACATTAGAGTTAAATAATTATGGAATAACTGGAACAAATGATTTTAAACTCAATAGTGAAAAGGTAGCATATAATGCTTCCATAAATACTAATAAACAAGCTATTGTAATAGCTCTTGGTCAAGATAATGCAATGAGTATCTTCGATAAAGATTTTGATTGCTTAAAAGTTTTGACTACAGGTTATTACGATAGAACAACTGGTCAAGATATATTTGTAAAACTTGATCCAGAATATAATAACTTACAATCTGTGATTATAGGTGTAAATAATAGCGAAGTAAAAGTTTATGGTTTGTATTATGGTAAATTCCCGAAATTCGAAACAGATGTCGATACTGGAAAACGGTATCTTGATTATAGTAAATCTCTTACAATCTATAAAGTTTATTCTATAGATTATGAAATTCTTAAATCATCTGTAGATCAAGTTGTACTTAATGAAGAAACTTCATTTGTTTATGATGCAGCAAATAATAATGTAAGAACTGAATTAAAAGAATTTATTCGCTCAAATAAATATATACCTAGTAAAGATCTTGATTTAAACGATGACGAATTACAAGTTATTGTTTCAAGTAATAATATTCTTTATAAAAATACTTATTCATTGGTAGTATGGAATAGTAAAAAGAAATGTATTCAAGTATACACCAAATATAAAGCTGATGATTCATTAATTAATCCAAATGATACAACAAATACAAATGAAAAAATATCTAGTGCATTAGAAGGTTTAGATTTCCAAAGAGATGCATTGTATACAAATATTGAAAATCCATATAGTAAAGAAAATAAACTTTCATTTATAAAATATAGTACTGATTTCGATTCTGATTATACTGCAGAAAATGTTAATTATGCTTCAGAAAGTATTAATACAAAGAAATTTGTAGCTAACTTAACAAATAGAAAGAATTTATTCTTAACAAGTGAAAACGATTATAAGAATGACATACTCTTTGATCCATCTAAATATTTGAAATACATGCAGACTAGATATGGTGTATTTAGATTCCTTACCGAAGATTATGTAAAAGCAGTAAACCTTAGACTTGGAACAAACTTTGTTTATGATACTAATAACTTTAATAAAATTTCTGGTATTCCTTTAACTTATAGATCTTTAGAGAATGTTATATACTTTACAACTGAAGGCTCAAATTCTATTATACAAATAGCTATTGGAAATAAAGGAACAGTTGTAAATATATGGGAAACAATAAACTTCTTGTTTATACAAACTAAAGAATATATAAATTACTTGGATGAAGAGCAAGAAGTATATAAATTGTATAGAATGGATAATATTCCTGATACTAATAAAACCGAAATAATTTCTATTCATAATAAACAATACTTTACAGAAATGGATACAAAATATGCTAGAGTTTATGATATGTTAGATACTCTAGATGGTTTAGTTTGTTGTGCAACAGAGCCTAAAGGAATTTCTAACGAAGTAGAAAATGATCCTGATATCTATACCGGTCAAACATATATATTCGCTTATAATGGTGAAGATTTTGTTACTGTTAGAACATGGGATCATAATGATCCATCAACATGGGTTAAATTTACTAATATCATTCAAACTAATGGTCATCCATTATTCATAGATCCAATTCGTAAAAAAATATTCTCTTATGATGCAGCAAATAATAATGTTTACGATGCAAATTCTAATCAAAAGTTTGATATTCATACGGATAATAATCAAACAAGTTTGTTAGATCTTTTTGAAAGTTATGAATATGGAAGGAAATATAATCCAAATTATCCTAATCCTATACCAGATATTATACAATATGATAATGTTATTTATTTACAGAAAATTCAAAGCGATGATGCAAGTATACATTGTATTACATATGCATGGAAAGAAACTCATGAGAATAATGTAAGTAACATGTCATTAAAACGTGTAAGTGATGTTGCTATAAATAGAAATAGTGATGATTCATACACAAATATTGATACTACGATAGATAAACGATATAGTACAACAAACTTTGTAAGATATCCTATAGTTAAGCCTTCAGATTCATCTAGAAACTATAATAATGACTTTATTCAAAATATTCTGGCAAAGAATATTCCTTTGAATAAACCATTGAAAGTTATGGGTTCTTTAGTATGTAATGGTGTAAGATTCAACGTTTCTTCAATGAAAGTTGAAACACATTCTGGAGAGAATAGCAAAGAAGTTAAATCATTATTATTTAATGTAGATAAATATTTCCGTTCTAATATAGCAAAAGATATCTTTACAGATGAACCTGGAGTTATTAGAATTGGATATGGTGATGTAGAACAAAATATACAAAAAATTAACATAATAATTCTTTACTAAAAATAAAGTCTGGGGATTTATATCCCCAGACTATTTTTTAACGTTCTGCTGTAATTTCTAATTTCCAGTCATCAAATACATATTTATCTTTTGTAAATACAATAAAATCTTTAGTTTCAGTATTTACTATTGCAAAGTTATATGATTTGTTTTCGGAGTCTTCATTTCTTGCAGATAAGAAATATGTATTTCTTCCATCAAAAAATGTTATAGGAATAGTTACATTATGACTTATACAATCAATATTTATGTTGAACAAATAATTATTATTCGATATATTATCATCCAGTGATATTAGAAAATTTCTTGCATGATAACATGTTAATGGTTTCTCCATATGTAGATTATTGATCGAATTTGAATAAATATATAGTGGTTCTGAATCAGAAATTTCACATATTAAATTAAGGATATATTTGCTTATATCAGTTTTGAGAGATAGTAAATGATATTTGCTATAATTTCTATAAGTAAAGTTTTCGTTAACTTCTTTTTTATTAGTTATGATCATAATAACTTCGCTAAATAATGTTTTTAATATATTTCTAGTATTTACGTTTTTGTCTTCTATAGCTTTAAAAACTTTTTCAAACTCTTTCGCACGTTTTTCTCGACTTTTTTCATCATTAACGTCTTCGTCTATTTCGATTTTCTCATCATCATCTTTATATTCGACATCAGCTTTTTCATTTATTTCGACTTTTTCATCTTCAACATCAACTTTCTTATCTTCATCTTTATTTTTTAACAAAGTGAGAATGTTATCATCATGATTTATATACAGTAATTTATGTGATTTGTAAAATAATACATATTCCTCAGTAATTGGATCAAATAACATAAAATTTGGGTTAATGTCACATTCAATAATAGCATTTCTTTTATGATATTTAAGCTGAAAAAACTTTGTATTTCCTTTAGCATCAGTAATTATTATTTTGATATTGTCATCATTTTCAAATGATGAAGCTTTAGTTACGACACATACTTTTGGATTAAATAAAATTGTTGTTGGAGTAAAATATAAAGAATTACTTGATATGGTATTTTTTGGGTCCGTTTTTTGTCTTCTAGTAATATAAAACGCATTAGAATTAGAATCAATTTTCACTGAATTTATAAGTTTATCAAGTTTGTTTTTCAATACATGACAATATTCATAGAAAGAATTTGTAATAAAGGATGGTACATTTACAAACCAGTACACATTATTATCTGCTTCAGTCAAGGTTTTTAACTCTGTTTCAAAGCTATTAGTTAATGTGTCTACAATTGTACTTTTATATTTATTTTCCTTTTCTAATTCTCTTTTGAGAACGGATTCTTTACATGATTTTTCTTTGTCTATATCTTCATTTTCGTCTTCATCAGTGGTTTTTGGTGGAAATGTTTTCTCTATTTGAAGTTTTTGAATTTTCGGAATCAATTCATCCTTTAATTTTTCATTTCTACTTTCTATTATAGCATCTATAGTAGTCATAAGAGTTCCAAATGATAATTGTGTAACATCCCAATTTTTAAATGGTTCAATTAACTCTCTAACTTTCTTATCCATATACTATTTACACTCCTTAAAATATATAAAGATATTAGATCGGAAATAAAAATAAATAATTTTATAACGATCAATAAAATAATATATAAATATAAAAAAAATTATATTTTGTGACTAAAAATACATTCATAAAATAAGAAATAAACAGAAATTATTTTTTTTTTTGTTTTTTCTGTTAGAGAAGGAGAGTTTTAATTATATATTATATTAATGAAGTAACCTGTATAGGTGAAACATATTAAATAAAGAGTCATAATAAGAGAAATAAAAGACCACTAGAATAAAACTAGTCTACTGAAAAGAGATATAAATTGAAGGAGAATTAGTATGGCTTATAATATATTAAAAGCATACGTTAAAATTAGCGATCTTAAGAGAGAAACATTCGAAAAGATCATAAATAAACTTGGTTGTACTTATTCAGTCAAGGAAGAAAACGGAAATGAATATTATACCTTCATTGTAGAAAGACCAAACCATAGTTCTATGCATAATGGAACAACAGCAGTATTGGATTTCTGTGGTGTAGGAGATGATGACGTCGATTTAGTTGTCAGCCAGATCAAAGAAGATGTTGACAATATCGCTTGAATAAGAGAGTGGCCATTTATTGGCCACTCTCTTTTATTTTTTATTTGTTTAAAGAATTAATAATTGTTTTCATTGAATTTAATTTTTCTTTTAATAATGATTTATGATACAGTTTACTTGTTTTATCTGTAGAAGTATATGATCTAGCATGTTGAATTATATTTTGAACAATCGTTTTTACTTTTTGAGTAAAATAATTCATATCCAATTTGAAATTAACTATGATAGATTTCAAGAAATATTCTATATTTTTGTCAAATTCATAATGTGTACGTTGTGTGAAATATTCTGTATCAGGCTCAAATTCTTTTTTATCTAATAAGATAGACGATTTTTTATCAGTATCTTTATAAGTACAATACATAATTTCATTTTTTTCTTCTTCTAGATTTACATTATCTGTTAAATATATGAAATTTGTTACATCTGTATCACCAATTATATGATCACTAGCATTATTTAAATCTATATACTCACTATATGTTTGATCTAAATTTTCAAAAACAAGAGGTTTAGAAATTTTATATCGTTTATCAACAAATTTATTATTTCTAATATCAAATAATACTAATTTATCATTGTATATAAGACTTATCGATCTATTATCATAACGATTTAATTTTAAATCTGTTTTATTGAAATATTGATTTGTAAAATAAGCCGAATCATCTTCAGGAATAGAAATATTATTGAAATTATGCAACCTCAAATGCATTCCATTATTTTCTTCTTCGGTAGCATTTTTACCATGTGTTTTGAAAATACAATAATTATTATAAAATGTAAGTTCGGTGCATTGTACAAGTGAATGATTATCAATAATTAACTCTTCTAATGTAACACCTTCATATGGATCTTCATGACTCCATACAAGTTTATTAGTATCTATAAAAATATTAACTTTACCAAAGAAAGGTTTATCTGTATCTACATTTGGATAATTAGGATCATTTTCTTCATCACAATATGCAAATCTTATAGCGCAAGCTAAATTTCTACCTTCCCACATATTTTCATTGAATTGTGATAAAATATCACTATTGTCAATATTGATACCTGCAATATTAATAAAGTTCATATTATATCTTTTAGAAGTAATAGTACCATTATCAACCAGTTTATCGAAAATATTTATCTCACGTTTTACTATATGCATTTCGCTTGCAACAGGATTAATATTTTCGGGATCAGCATAAATAGCTGTTGTATATATATTAGATTTTGAATTATCATTTTTATCACTAAACTGTTCGTATCTACCATTTACAGGAATATGCATGAATAAGTAGCGTATTCCTACACCATTAGTACTCATTCGAGGATATTCAGATTTAGTATATTCAAATTTAACAGCATAAATTCCATTTCGTTTATTATCATAAGTATTAAAACTATAATGATTAAATGGAGTAGCTTTATTTTCTACATCTATAATTTTTAATACACCTGGAGAATCATAGCCAATAGTATAAACTTTGTCGTTTGTTACAATATATAAAATACCATCGCTATTTGATTCAGTATTCATAAATGAACTATAAAATCTGATGATATTACCAACGCCATCACGTGTAATTATTTTAAAAAATGCTTTATCAACACATGATTCTATTTCATTTCCATTATTAAATCCATTATAAAGATTTGTATTTTCTAATCTCAAAGATCCAGAACTAGTTATTACTCTATTACATTTAAGATTACACAAATAAACTTCGTGTGTATCTGAATTACTTACAGTATTATCTTTTTGAACTTCTATAAGAATAGAATTATTTTCTGATTTTTCCCATTTATTATTCCCATAAGTATCATTTATAAAAGCATCTGTAGGATATGTATCGAGAATTATATTAGATATATAATTAGATTCATCTTCTATTTCTGTACATTTTGTAAATGCTCTATTTATATAATCATAATAGAATAATTCTTTTACATCCTTATTGTTATTATCTTTATGAGATCTAATTAATAAACAAGTATTATTTTCATAAAGTATAGCTCTGTCAATTTTATAATTATTATTTTCGGACATATTATTTGATAAGGCTACAGCTTTCCAACTTGCATTGTTATCTTGCATCCAGTCATATACAGCATAACCAACATCAAGATCAATTATATTCTTTGTACCAATTACAAACAGTTTACCATTTGTAGATAGTAAGAAAGAATTGTCATAAAGTGTATCAGTTATAGTAAATAGTTCATCAAATCTATGATTCTCATATGAGTATTTATAAACTTTACTATCGTTTTGTTTAAATCTAAACGCATAAATTGCGTCTAATCCTGTATATATATCTTTACACTTAACTATATTTAACTTATTTCCTGAAGTTTCCGAAGTATATGTACAAATTTCTTTTTGTTTATAATTAGAATTTTGTTCATATTGATGTTTATCAAAAATTCTTACTTCATGTTTTAAGAAATAATCCATATCCGGTTTAAACGGATCATATGTTAAAAGTTCATAATAATTTTTATTTGGTTTAAATTGTACATTTTCAAAATCGCCAGTATAGTTATAATCATCTCTAGTTGTTTGTACATATTCTAATGGTGCTTGTAATTCATAATTTACTGCTAAGTATTTAAATACAAAATCTTTATTAAGATCACTTAATTTAATATATGGTGTATAATAACTTGCAACACGTGTTGCTGAATCAGCCCATTCCATCAATAAATGTTTTTTATGCGAACTATCTTCGTTTATTATTAAATAAAGTCTATCGTCATAATTACTTTTTCTTGGAAATTCTTCAGTAGTATAAGGTGTACGTGTAATAGAATCATTTTTATCTGTATAAATATCAATATTTTCTAAAGCCGAAATATCGAATGTAGAATCAAAACTTACTGTACTACAATTTAAATATTTTTCATTAGAAAAATTAAGATCATTTAAATTGATAAATTTTTTATAATTTGAATCATGATAAATATCATTATTGGTTCTAAATGGTATATTTATAACACTAAAATAATCTTTATTAGTATTTCTTTCTGTATCTTGTGTTTTTACATAAGTTTTTCCATATTCTTTGTAAACTGGAAAACCACCATAATAATGCGTATCATAAAAATCGCTGTCAAATGGCCAAGATTCATCATTAGTATTTTGTATTGTACTAAAATATTTATAATCTGGTGAAACATAATATACTTCTAAACTATCATTATCTCTATAAAAATGATCATCCTGATCCTGTCTTATAACATTAGATACCAGTTCATATTTTTTTTCTACTTTTTCATAATATTCTACGTCTTGAAAAGATTTTGATGAATTAGAAATATTGAAATCGCTAGAATTACATTTAATGAAAGAAGGATTTATTGGTGTATAATAATTTATAGAATTAAAAGCGTAATTCATAGAATAATAAAAAACGTCATTCATATTATAAATAAATGATACTTTTGTTATTTTATCTTTTAATTTAACAGTTTCATCATCATCATCAAGTATTATAAAATATTTTTCGGTTTCAAATCTTTTATTCTTTTCATCATAATCACTTTCATTAAGATAAATAATATCGTTATTATTTGTTTTAATTACATAAGATAAATAAGCTTCATTATTAATTCTATAATAATGTAATAAATTAGCATAATATTTGTACATTGCATTAAATCTATTGTACAATATGCGGGTAGCTAATAATCCATAATGTGGCTCCCCCGTCATAAAGTCATATGGACTTATTAAAAATTTTCTTATATTTTGATTATTTTTATCAACTCTAATAAGATTAAGATTATTCTGACCTTTAAAATACGTTTTATTTGCTTGAGGTCCTAAGAATATATCATAAATTGATAATTGTTTATAATTATCGTATTCATAAGTATAATATTCCTCATTGTTTACTGTATTAAATGAATTCGTTAAACATACATAGATCTGAGTCAAATCAAAAGTTTCTCCAGTTTCTGGTTCTTTAAATGTATATCCTTCATCCGCGCTATTATTAGAAATTTCATCAAAATGTTCTTTATCTATTTGTTTTATACCAAAACTAGTATTTACAATAAGAACCCAGTCAGATCCATAATTATTAAAATCGAAATCTATCAATGGTTTAACATTATTATCATCATCTTTCTCAATCATATTTAATTCTATACTTTTATTTGTGCGATAATTTTTTATAGATTCAAATAATTCTTTTGCTGCATTATTATCATTAACAAATTCATACCATGACATTAATTTATTTAAACCTACTATATTTTTAATATCTTCAACTCGTTCATAAGAATTTTCACCACGTTTAATATAATAAGTTTTCCAATCAGGAGATATACATAATTCACTAAATGGAACTTTTACATAATGTCCAGTAGTTGGAGCACTTTCATCGAGTTTATAATATTCTTTTCCTTCAACAGGAGTTACGTCATCAGTTGATACATACTCATATCTACTTTCATCATCTTCTGATGGTTTAATATAAATATCTTTTATAGATGTATCATTTAATTCTTTCGTATAAGTAGCTTTATTTATTTTCTTATATCTAGAATCAAAATCAGTTGTTACTTCGAAATTGTATTCGCTATTTTCATAATCTATCGCATAATACGTTTTATTTGGATCAAATGAATTTAATGGATATTGAACTTCAAGATAAACGCCACCAAGATATTCAAAATATCTTTCATAACTTTGTGGTCCATCAACTATTTCATAATCATATAATTCTCTATATTCAAAATTACCACTAGTTAATTTATAATATGTCTCGTTTGGATCAGCTCCATTAGATTTATCATAGACTTTACTATAGCGAGTTTGTATACTAGAAGGATGAACAAAATAGTCTACATTATTTTTAGGTCCAGCAAGAATTTCTTCTTGAGTTAATTTATCATATTCATCGATTCTTTTAAAATTATCATTTGTTGCAAGATCATAATAAGCGTTATCGATAACGCGTCTTTCTTTAAAAATTGTTTTTATACCATCTAACTCTTTTAATTCTATATCATCTTTAATTTTATAATAACATACTTTTACATAATAATCTATATTGGGATCCCATTCTGTAATATCATGTACTACATCTTCATAATAATTACCATCTTCTCCAGCGTAAATTGTACCGTCAGGATATATAGGTGTATCAGAAGCACTATTATGTTTTATTTTATAACTACGCTCACTATTTGGAGTATTTTTTTCTTTATCTACAAGTATATATTCATCAATAGCATTGTAAAAAGTAAATTCTTGATTATTATAATCACGATGATAATTCTTAGTATCGTAATAATAATTTATATTTGGATTTAATGCTGTAATTTCAGATCCTTCATAAATACCAACAAACGCATAATTTCTATTTTCTTGATCCATAACATACAGAGATTTACCAATTTTTTCTTCTTCTGTAAGCGAAGAATCAAATAAAGCAAGTTCTCCAAAATAATAATCAACGTTATTAATCGAATCGTATTTTTTATTTTTTGCTTCAGGTGAAATATGATCGTATTCATAATGATATGCGTCTTCTTTACTTTTTATATAATAATCTGTACTAGGTTGTATACCTTGTTCACGTTCTTCGGAAGTTATTGGTGTATATTTTGGAGTGAGGATAAAATTATCATCATTTACTTCACAAGGAATCATTTTTGTTTCAGTTTTATCCTCATATGTTAATTCATAATAATCTACATTGCTCTTAAAATGATAAACTGGTTGATTATCATTTCCTGTCGTTTCTTGATCAAAATCACTATAATCAGTTAAACGATAAGTGTCGGTACCATTTACAATTTCTTTAACATAAATATTTCGTTCGTCAAATGAATTATTTAAATCGTATTCCATTTGTCTTTTATGACGTGGATTATCTAAATCTATTAATACATATTTATCTTTTTGAACAATAACTTCGCCTTCTTTATAATATGTAAGATCGCTATTATATCCATCGATCATTTCTGATCCATCAACTTTATCATAATAAAGTTCATTTTTAGTTACTTCTTCTGAAGCAATTTTATTGTTTTGAATAACTAACAAGTTATTATCACCGAGAACTTCATTACAATCTTCAGATCTAATAGTATTAACTATTTTAAAATTATTATCGAGTTTGAATATGTAATTCTGATTTGTTGCAAAATAGTAATAACCATTTATGTATATTACATTACGGATTTCATTTTCTTTATTATTTGGAATAAAGAAAATTAATCCATTTTCTATTTTAATAAAACAATTGATTTTTGGAAGAACTTCTTCTACAGTAATTTTCTTATAGATCTTATCAGGATCCATATTAAATCCATCAATAGAAGCTGCTAATGTATAATCCAAGAATTTTCCATCATCATTGTATTCGATATAGCCATAATTCATTTCTGGATTTTCTACACCGGTATTAGTTATATTATCGAAAGCATCAAGTTTTCCAATAAACCATGAACCTGTAACAGACATCTTATTACCAATGCATCCATAATAATCTTTTTCTGGATCTGGTCCAAGAAGTCTCTCTTCAAGTGTAACAACATGAATAGTTTTAATAGAAGGATAATAATATTTTGTACCAGGTACATATCCTTTTGCAATTTCTTCAGGAGTAAGTTTTACATATTTGTAAGTTATTCCAGTACTGTCAGAATTATCTCCAACAAGGTTAGAAAGTTTTGACATGTAATAATTTTTGTAAACAGTATTCCTATTATTTATAACTTTGGTATAAGTATATTGAACTTCGGAGACTATATTAGTATCCAAATCATAATAGTAATTACCACCTTCATATACAGTAAAATAAATCTTATTATCGAACAAAACTGCATCTGCTATATCGTATTCACGCATAGCTTCCACATATTTAAAATTCTTAAAATTCAAAGTTGCATCATTTGCAGCATCAGTAACAAGCATCTTATGACCATATCTAAAGAAGTAATACTTGTTTTCTATTGGATTAGGAATAACTTTAAATTCTGTCTGGAATAATCTTTTTGAAGAATAATCCAAAGCTCTTGTTGTATCAGTCAATTCATTATCTAAAGATGGATTATCGTATGTATAAGAAAGAATATCATTATTGAAAACAACTCTGATAACATTAAATACGTTATTAGCATAAACAGCTACACTTTCTCCATAAGAAATTCTTCCATTAAGTACTGAAGTTGTAAAATCCTTTCTAAGAGCTATAATGTATTTTTTATCGGTTGTTTCAAACAATGTTGACCATTCACCACCAACAACACCAGTTTGTGTATTTTCTCTATTCATAGCATTTTGTACAGAGAAATTGTTAGTATTAATTGAATAAATACCTTGATCTGTTGCTAAGAATACTAATGAACCTTTTACCAATGCGTCATAACACACATTAAATAAATTATCAGTTGGCAAACGTTCTGTATATGTACCATTTGTAGAAACATTCTTCTCACTATTAAATCTAAATATTCCATCAGATTTAATGATAAGAGTATTTTTGTCATCTACTTTAAGAACTTTATAAACTAAAGAATTCTTATCTGAAATAGGCGTAAGAATTATATCAGCATCTTGAGTATGAGAATTATTACTAATATTGATAAAGTTTTCATTATTGGTAAAAGTATTCTCAATAATCCGATTTCCTATTTCTGAACCATATTTAACTTGAGAAGGAACTACTTTTGTTTTAGAGAAAATATTCTCTATACCAAACATATTCTCATTCTTTGCAATAAGATTAAGATCTCCAATAAATGAATCATCAGAAATATCTACAAGATTTTCACCTTTAGTATAATTAATCTTATCTCCTTCTTCATACTTCTTATTCATCTTAACATCATCTAAATAATTACTTGTGCTTTTTACAGATGAATTAGAAATAATATAACCCGATACTATATCCATAAGATCAACCATTTTGGCTTCTTCTGGATTGTATACAGATTGTACAAAATTATTTTCTGAAGTACTAGAAATAGAAGAATAAAATACTTTTTCATTTGTACTTGTTTGGAAGTCTTTAATATCTTTTGTATCAGCATTTAAAATCATCGGAGTTTCTTCAGCCAAAGATGTCTTCTGATTAACATCAAATATGTTTTCATCATCATGCTCGAAATAAGCAACATCTTTGTTATCATGATACATCAAACCTTTAGAAAATTCCGAAGTACCTTTTTTAACTTCGCTATTATGAATAAAATCTTCATGCTCATTGACAAAGTTAAGGAAGTATCCTTCTTTTCCAGATTCTGTATTAGAAGGAATATTTGTCTTTATTTTCACATAGACATTTCCTCTGTTTTCGTTACCAATAAGAGTATCAAGAATCATATCGAAATCAAAAACATTAGTATCGAATTTCTGTCTAGTATTATATTCTTCTGAAGCAATCTTCATTTTAATTGCTGAATTAGGTGAACGATATTTGGTTATAATATTATAGCCAAAATCACCATTCTTACCAAGAGATAACCATATAATACCTTTTACAGTATAAAGGAAGATTTCAAGAATGAGATTTGAGTTGATATAATCTTCATTCTTTTTTCCTTCATATGTATTTACTTTAGTAATATGGAGAAGATTGTTTACTTCAGAAGAAATAGATTTGTCAGAAAGCTTTCCACCAAACCATCTAATTCCGAGATTAGAAGCAAGCATATTTACGCTTCTATCCCAATCTTCTACTGAATTAGGATTAAGACTTGAAGTAATTTTATCATCAGTGATAGCACTATGATTAAAGAGATTCAACTCATAAGGAGTAACAAATGTAGTCATCCTATTTTGGAAATTTTCAATAGCATCGTTGAGTCTCTCTAAAATATGTGCATCAACATCTAATCTAAAATGATCTAATACATATTTAAAGTGCTGTGTTCTCTCATATATCATGAGAAGTTTTTGTTTCATAGATTCACGTTGCTTAGTAATATTATTGAAATTTTTATCAAGTAATTCATAAATATTATTAAAGTAATCTACTAATTCATTTAACGTCGTAAGAATGTTATTTCTAGACGCAAGTTTCGTTATCGGGGTTCTATAGAATTCCCCTTTAAGTTTATCATTAATAACCATAAAACAACTCCTTATGGATTTTTGCAATATTTATAAGTATATAGAAATGTCAAAAATTGAAATATATCTGTAGTACCTTTTATAGGTACTACAGAATTAAAATATTTAGTTAAAAATTAACCTTTTACATAATATGTTACATCATCACTAAATGATTTAGTTACAGATGGTGCAGTAATCATAGTGAAATAAGATTTATTATCTGTAAACGACACTTCATTTGTTTCTGGATCTACATCAAAATCATTACCTTCAACTGTAGCAATTCTATAACGTGATGGTGTTTCAGGTCCAAGTACATCTACTCCTTCTATTTTTACATAATATGTTTTTGTTGAATCATATGCTTCTGTTTCGCTATCAATTTGTTCAAATGTACCTTCATTATATTCAACAACGAATTCTGCATCGGTTGCTGGTATATATGTTACATTTCTAGTTTTATCTTCGAATCTTAAATAATAAGTCTTCTTTGGATCAACTTCACCAGTGCTATTTACTTTAACAAAAGTCTTATCCATCTTGTCATCATAATACTCGGAATATGCATCAAGTAAATATGCGATAGTAACTGATTCATTTGTAACTCTTTCGAACTTTAGTTTTCGCTCTACTAATGCGGTTTCAAGCTCTCCAGTAAATAAACTCTTTTTCTTATTCCTAATACCAATAATATGGTTAGTAGTATCAAGAACATCAAGAAGTTTATTATATACATCATTCATTTCTTCTGTATATATGGGATCTGGATAAGGATTAAAAGGAGTTTCTCCTTCTTCTGTAGATTGATCCATAGGGGGTGGCTCTAAAGAAGGACCAGCATCAATCGTATTACCAGCACCAATTGTATCAATTTCAGGTACTATATGGAATTCCCTATTGAGTTCATCAAGATATACTTTAAGTGTTGAAGCATTGATTTTAAGTCTACCATAAGACTTACTATTTTCATCAATATTAATACCACCCTTCCTAAGATATGATTCAGGTATAGAAGAACGATTACGCACAAGTTTGTTAACCATTTCAACAATAATTGAAACTACTCCATTTACGTCAACATCGATTTCTTGCTCTGAAAGAACTTTAAGAACAGGATAATTATTTGATCTCGCTATAGCTGCTTCAACTGCTGCAGTATTACCTTCAAATACAATAATATTGTTATTGGCTTTAATAGGTGTAACTGGAATACCGTTGATTTTAAATGATGCATCATTTAAAGTTGTATCAATTGTATTAGCAATTTTCTTAAGATTTACATCTCTTTCTTGTCCATAAAAAAGAGTGATAAGTGATTTACCATTGTCGGTTTTTGAATATTTTACGGCATTTGGATGAAGAATCACGAAATTTTTAATCGCGGTATTCATTTCGGTGACAAATGCAGTATATTCAGCACTAGATGTTAAAACGCCCATAAATTTTATCTCCTTATTAAAAAGATTAGATTTAAATATATTTGAATGTCCACAAAGACATTTAAATATACTATAATAGGAGTTTTTATATGCCTATTAAATACAAAAATACTGGAAACGATCTTATTAATAACGTTCCGTTTGTAGAAAAATTAAAGGAGAATGAATCATACGATAAGATGGAAGATATGATGTCGGAAATAACTGCCGAACGTCTTAAAATGAAAGCATCTTCCATGATAAATATGGTTGGAGTATTGACTCCTGTCTTATATTATCAAGCAGTAGCCGATTCTAGCAATAACTATAATTCTGATGCATCGGGACCTTCTGATATCGCATATGATATCAAAAAATTTATAGAAATAAAAAACTTTAAAATAAAATTAAGTGGTGCTACAAATTTAGAAAATGAGAATGATGAAGAAGAGAAATCGTATATAAGTGGTGGTTCTTTTATTGTACTTCCTAGAACTATTCAACCTAATATAGGTGATATGTTCATGATGGAGTATTATGGAAGAAAAATGTGTTATCAAGTTTCTTCTGTAAATACCGTTACTTATGAAAATGATTCTGGTTTTGAATGTGAATATACACTTTATAAACAAGACTATACTGTTCCCGAAAATCAAATAGCTGCAAGGCGTATCTATAGACATGAATTAGTTGGTACAACTTATAGAGCAGTATTTGATGAATATGAAGTAGAGTTAATTGGAAAATTTGAAAAGCTGTATAATCATTTGCAAACTGTATTTAATAATTTATTCTATGATAGTTCTATTGACGGTTATATATGTAAAAATTATGACATAGAACGTGATAAAAAACAAATTCCGGACAATATTAATATAAACACATTAAGTAAACGATACGGTGTATTCAAAGCAAACACTGCGGGTGATGCTTCTGGATATGATCTTATACCTAGGGAAGTTCCTACAGAATATCAGGTTTATGATAATCTTCTAAACAAGTTTATTAGTAAAAATCGTATTTTTAGAGACTTCAATGGGTTGTTACTATCTATAGAGCCAAAAATGGGTATTGATAATGTGAATTATAGACGTTCTATCTTTGGTTGCTTGGAAACTCAGAATATATCTAATTATAAGAATAGCTTTGTTTTACCAACTAAGATACAAATCTTGACTCCAGAAATCAATGCTTATTTTGTGGGAAAATTTAACGTTATTCACGATGATGAATTATCCTCATTTACTGAATTACCAGATTTCTTTCCACAATCTCTTATAGAGCAAGTTAAAAACGGGAAATCTAAAGATCTAAATGTCAAGTTCAATGGATTAATTTATAATTCTATTGAAAGCATGATTATAGATACAATTATGAGATATGTTTATAAAAAAACAGATGATTTTGTAGACAGATTCTTGTATTTGTTTGATAATATGGATAATTTGTATGAGCATAACATCTCATATGCTAATATTTATTATCTTTTCCCCATGTTAGGATATGTCATCGAGAATAAACTCGAAGAGATGTATAGTAGTAACACGGTGCTTAATATGTGATTATAATTAAATTTATATAAATAGGAGAAATCTTATGGCAAGAAGAAGTCCTTGGTTTTCATTAGAGTCAGATAATGACGAGATTGATCTTGAACAGGATGTACTTGGTACTGATACAGAATTAGATGAAACAGCTGTAGATGATGCAGGTG
>Ga0326513_10001233_pt1 | contig 20775 bp, 18 predicted proteins | sample 2_2465_0518_D_FD_203654 | JGI IMG/M metagenome (GOLD analysis project Ga0326513, IMG submission 203654) | Bovine rumen microbial communities from UC Davis, California, United States - 2_2465_0518 | ecosystem: Host-associated > Mammals > Digestive system > Stomach > Rumen | place: USA... | reverse complement strand
TCTGATTTCTTTAAGAATCTGTTTTGAGTGAGGAGCAACCATCATGAACAACTACCTTTCCCACCATGGTATAGAAGGTCAAAAGTGGGGGCAAACTAATGGTCCTCCTTATCCCATTGAGCCTGGTAAACACTCAGCTGCTGAAAAGCGAGCAATGAAAAAAGACCTTAAATGGGTCAAGAAAAACGAAAAGAAAATCAAAAAGAAAGCGTACTCAGAGTCCGAGAAAGAACTAAAAGAGTATGCTTCTTTACTTTCTCAGAAGTACGGCCTGACCTCACGCGGTAAAATGAGCCGATCTTTCATCAATGCCTACAACCAGGGGATGGCTTCTCTAATGAATGAAAAAATTAAGGATTTAGAGGCACCCTCTGGACGAGTCGTACAATTTGTAGCCAAAAGAGGAGAGGTCGGCGTTTATACCGCGCTGGCAGACAGAGGTTATGACATGAATCAAGTTAAGAACGGCATATGGGGTTCCGGTAGGATCGCCTATAAGAAGACCACGGTCGAGAAAGCTGAATAAAGGAGAAACTTCATATGGCAAAAATGTCTTTTGGTTCCAGGCTTAGGAATGCTTGGAACATTTTTTTAAACAGAGATCCTACCGCGAACTGGAATACCGGAGCTGGATACTATTACCGTCCGGACCGATCTACATTGGCCAGAGGAATCGATCGTTCTATTGTTACTTCCATTTTTAACAGAATTTCATTAGACGTGGCGAGTATCTCAATACAGCATGTAAAACTGGATGAAAATGGAAGATACATTGAAACGATAGACAGCAATCTAAATAATTGTTTGACCCTGGAAGCGAACATAGATCAAACAGCAAGAGCGTTTTGGCAGGATGTTGTTTTGTCTATGTTTGATGATGGCGCTGTAGCTATTGTTCCAGTTGATACAGACGTTGATCCAAAGAACACCTCGTCTTACGAGATTCTTACAATGCGTACCGCGAAGATCGTTCAATGGTATCCGCAGCACGTGCAACTAAATGTGTACAACGATAGAACAGGTCAGCGAGAAGACGTGACTGTACCGAAATCAGATGTATGCATTATTGAAAACCCGTTTTACGCTGTTATGAACGAGCCTAACTCAACTGTTCAGCGTCTTATCAGAAAGTTGAATCTTTTAGACATTGTAGACGAACAGAGCAGTTCTGGAAAGCTCGATCTTATCATTCAGCTTCCATATGTTATCAAATCGCAGACTCGTAAAGATCAGGCTGAATTAAGACGTAAGGACATTGAAGATCAGCTTAGAGGTTCTAAATACGGAATCGCTTACATAGATGGCACAGAGCATGTTACGCAGCTCAATCGTCCAGCCGAGAACAACCTTATGGGACAGGTTGAGTACCTTACTAATCTTGTTTATTCACAGCTTGGCATAACCCAGTCGATTATGGATGGCACAGCAGAAGAATCTGTAATGACTAACTATTTCGACAGAACAATCGAGCCTATCGTGTCGGCAATCGTCGACGAAATTAAAAGAAAGTTCTTATCAAGAACAGCCAGATCTCAACGTCAGTCAATCAAGTTCTTCAGAGATCCGTTCAGACTTGTACCGGTATCTCAGATGGCAGAACTTGCGGACAAGTTCACGAGAAATGAGCTTATGACGTCTAACGAATTTAGACAGATTATTGGGCTGAAACCATCAGACAATCCAGAAGCGGATGAACTAAGGAACAAGAATCTATCTAAACCCGCGGGCGAAGCTCTAGACCCAGAACCAAGTCCATTCGCTGACGAGAAAGATAAAACCAACGGAGGAAGAATTCAAAATGAGCAAAAACTATGATTTCAGTGGCTGGGCCACGAAAAACGATCTTCGTTGCTCTGACGGAAGAATTATTCGGAAAGACGCCTTCAAAGACAACGACGGCAGAAAGGTTCCGCTGATTTGGAATCATGATCATACTTCGCCGTCTAGTGTTATTGGACATGCAATGCTCCAGAACAGAGACGAGGGCGTGTATGCTTGGTGCTCTTTCAATAATTCAAGGTCTGCCGAAGATGCAAGAGAGGCGGTAATGCATGGCGATATTGATCGTCTTTCAATCTATGCAAACCATCTCAGACAGAGTGGTAGTGATGTTCTCCATGGAATGATTCGTGAAGTGAGCTTGGTGCATGCCGGCGCTAATCCCGGCGCTCGAATCGATAATGTTATCGAACACATGGACGGTTTTGAGGACGAATGCATTATCTCTACCGGAGAATACATCGAACTTTATCACGCCGATGGCGGAAAGCCTGAAAAAGATGAAGACGATGATAAAGAAGAAAAGAAGGAGGACAAAGAAGTGAAGAAAGATGACGAGAAAACCGTACAGGACGTTATCGATTCAATGAATGAAGAGCAGAAAACAGTTATGTACGCTCTTGTAGGACAGGCTTTAGAAGAAGCCGGAAATAATGAAGCAAAACATTCCGAAGAGGAGGAAGACGAAGACATGAAACACAATTTATTTGAAGGTGCAGAAGAGCAGGGTGCAGTTCTTTCCCATTCTGACATTGAAGATATTTTCAAGAGCGCAAGAGAGCATGGTTCTCTGAAGAGAGCAGTTGAAGATGCAATCATTCAGCATGGTATTACTGTTCCGCAGGGCGAAGTGATTGACGATTATCTGTTCCCGGAAGCTAAGAACCTGAACGTTCCGCCCGAATTCATTAAGAGAGAAGACAGCTGGGTATCAAAAGTTATGAATGGTACCCATCATACTCCGTTCTCTCGTATCCGCAGCATGTTTGCAGATATTACTGCTGACGAAGCTCGTGCAAGGGGATATGTAAAAGGCAATCAGAAGGTAGAGGAAGTCTTCTCCCTGCTTAAGAGAGAAACCACTCCGCAGACTGTGTACAAACTGCAGAAGATGGATCGTGATGACGTTATCGACATCACCAGCTTCGATGTTGTTGCATGGCTTAAGGGCGAAATGCGGATGATGCTGAACGAGGAAATCGCTCGTGCGGTGCTTGTTGGTGACGGAAGAAATGCTCTGTCTACCGATAAGATCAAAGAAGACAACATTCGTCCTATCTGGACCGATGATCCGCTGTTCACCATCAACAAAGTAGTAACCCTGGCTTCTTCCGCTACCGATAACGAGAAGGGCAAAGCTTATATCAAAGCTGCTCTTAAGGCCCGTAAAGATTACAAGGGTTCCGGAAATCCGACGTTCTTCACCACAGAAGATATCCTTACTGATATGCTCCTGATTGAAGATCTGAACGGACGGAGAATCTATGAGTCCATCACTTCACTGGCTACTGCTATGCGCGTGAAAGAAATCATTACTGTTCCAGTAATGGAGAATCTGACCAGAACCGTAAGCGGAGCTACCAGAAACCTGATTGGTCTTATTGTCAATCTGAATGACTACAACATCGGTGCTGACAAGGGCGGAGCAGTGACCACTTTTGAAGATTTCGATATCAACTTCAACAAGTATGAATATCTGATCGAGACCCGTTGCTCAGGCGCTCTGACCAAACCTTACAGTGCAATCGCGCTGGAAGCGGTTTTTCAGTAAACTCCGCCCCTAGCAATGGGGATACCGCTGGCGGAGAATAATAAACATAAGAGGTAATTCAAAATGGCAAAGTATAGTGGACAGATCGGCTTCGTACAGAACCAGGAAACCTATGAAGGATCCGGAGTCTGGATCGAAGAGATCATAGAAAAGACTTACCGTGGCGATGTATTAAATGACGTTATGAAATGGCAAGACAATACTCGTGTAAACGAGGATCTCAACATTAGCAATCGTTTCAGCATCGTCGCGGATACTTTCGCCATTCAGAATTTAGGAAACATGAGATATTTGACCTATCTCGGAGAGAAATGGAAGATCATGACGGTAGAAATGAATCGCCCAAGATTAACCATTTACATAGGAGGTATATACAATGGCACGACCGAGGATTGAGCTTCAGCGACTTCTTGAAACCACGGTTGGCGAAGGAGTCAAAGTATATTACCAAGCGCCTACAAAACTCTTGTTTCCTTGTGTGAAATATGAGCGCAGCAAGATTGACAATGATCACGCTGACAATAGGCCCTATATTTCCACAAAGCAATATACTTTGACTGTGATTTACAGGGATCCGGACTCTGATCTTCCAGATAGGATTTCGCAGCTTCCGTCCTGTAAGCACAGTACAAAGTTTATTGCTGACAATTTACATCATGATGTATTTACGATTAATTTCTAATGGAGGAAAAACATATGTCTAAATTAGTATGGGATGCTGATGGCGAGCGTTATTATGAAAATGGTGTGTCCAAGTGCGTGCTGTTTGTATACGATGCCACTCAGACAGATTATGGAAAGGGTGTAGCATGGAATGGTATTACTTCCATCAGCGATAGCCCGGAAGGTGCCGACGCAAACGATCTTTGGGCAGATAACACCAAATACGGCACCCTTCGTTCCGCAGAGAAAGTTAACGGAACAATCGAAGCTTATACCTATCCTACAGAATTCGAAGCTTGCGATGGCATCAAGAGCCCTGTAGCAGGAATGAAACTGCGTCAGCAGTCTAGACAGAAATTTGCCCTTTGCTACAGAACTGAGATTGGTTCCGATGCTGATCCGGAAGCGGGTTACAAGCTTCATTTCCTGTATGGTCTTACTGCTTCTCCTTCCGATCAGCAGCATGACACTGTAAACGACTCTCCGGACGCTGTTACTCTGTCCTGGGATTTCGAGTCTACACCGATCAACGTAACGATTGCTGGCGTAGAGTATAAACCCCTTTCTGCAATCACGGTTGATTCCAGAGATACAACGGCCGAGCATATGACAGCACTTGAAGCTAAGGTTTATGGAACAGATGCAGATGCTGTTGCTGGCACTACTGCAACTGATCCTGAACTTCCGACCCCGGCTCAGATTTATACTCTGCTTGGCGGAACAAGTTTGTAATAAACCCGGCTTCTGAGCCCGAAGATTCCAGGAACAATGATACAGAGGGCGAATAATTAGGGATAGAGCAGTATTCAGTTAGGCTGGCTGCTCTTTAATTTTAAGGAGGTAAACATATATGTACGCAAGAAAAATTGAATACGTTGATTACAACGGAACAAAGAGAGAAGAAACATTCTATTTCAATCTTTCAAAAGCAGAAGTCATCCAGATGGAGCTTGGCGTTAACGGCGGACTGACAAAGATGCTCGAAAACATGGTCGAAGCAGAAGACGGTTCCGGACTTTCCAAATTTTTCAATGAAATCATTCTCAAGTCCTATGGCGAGAAATCGCTCGACGGTAAGAGATTCATTAAATCCAAAGAATTGAGCGAGGCGTTTAGCCAGACTGAAGCATATAGTGAACTTTATTTAGAGCTTGTTACTGATGCCGAGAAAGCATCTGAATTCGTTAAAGGAATCATGCCTAAGGAGGCGGCTCAGGCCGTGGAGGATCATAACAAACCGGCTCTTGCGATGACGACCGTTTCTGAATAATGATAGGGTGAGAGAATGTTAAAAAACGGAGTCAACTATTTTACAGAGGAACTTCATTTGACCGTCCCCGAGCAAGAAATGTTTGACGAACGGACTAATACTTTTTTTACGTTTAAAGAAGCAACGATACGGGTAAAGCATTCTCTCATTTCTGTTTCAAAATGGGAGGCTAAGTATAAAAAACAGTTCCTTGACGGAAGAACTAAGAAAACTCCAGAAGAAACAAAAGATTACATTCGGTTTATGACAATAACTCAGAATGTAGACCCTATGTTTTACGAACTGTTAACAACGAAGCACTATAAAATGGTCAATGATTATATTTCCGAGTCCATGACCGGCACTAAGTTTTCCGAGCAAGAAGGAAAAGGAAGGAGCTATCTTAAGCCTATTTCCGCTGAAGAAATTTATTTTTGGATGACCGAATACAATATTCCCCCGGAATATGCCAAATGGCATCTAAGCAGATTGTTGACGCTCGTTCGGGTTTGTGGAATAAAGAAATCGCCAAAGAAAGGCAGAGGAAAACAGCCTGATTACAGGGCGATAAATAACGCACGTCGTAAGAAGCATCATAGCAGAGGTTGATAACATGATTAGATTTACCCAAAAGGGAGATTTTTCAAAACTCAGTGCTTATTTGCAGAAACAGACAAAGAAACAACACACGAGCGTTTTGGATCGGTACGGAAAAATGGGGGTTGACGCTTTAGTAAATGCGACCCCAAAAGACACTGGAAAAACGGCTAGCTCATGGTACTATGACACAATGGTTACAGACAACAAGATAACCATAACTTGGAGTAATAGCAATTTAAATAGTGGCGTTCCAATCGCAGTCATACTTCAGTATGGACATGCTACCGGAAGTGGCGGCTGGGTTGAAGGTCGCGATTACATAAACCCAGCAATGCGCCCAGTTTTCGATAAAATCGCATCAGAATTATGGAAGGAGATAACTGAGGCATGAGTCAGACAATTGACCAAAAAGTCGTTGAGATGAAGTTTGACAACTCGAATTTCGAGTCCAATGTCAAACAAAGTATGTCAACGCTCGACAAGCTTAAAAAAGAGCTTGATCTTGAAGGATCTGCCGAGGGTTTTAAAGAGTTATCTAAAGCGGCCAAAGAAGTCTCCTTCGATTCTCTTAGCAAGTCTGTTGATGAGGTTAAAGTACACTTTTCTGCGTTAGAAACCATAGCTACGACAGCTCTCGCCACGATTACGGCTCAGGCTGTTCAGACCGGAGTCGCTATGGCTAAGTCTTTAACAGTCGATTTAACTGGAGCCGGCTTTAATCAGTATGAAAAGAAAACCGAGTCTATTCAGACAATCATGAATGCGACAGGGAAAGACATTGATACGGTTAACGCATCCTTAGACAAGCTGATTTGGTTCGCAGATGAGACAAGTTACAGCTTTTCCGATATGGTCGACAACGTTGGTAAATTTACTTCCGTTGGCGTAGACCTGGATGACGCTTCGAAAGCCATGATGGGTATTTCGAACTGGGCAGCCGTATCTGGTCAGAATGCTCAGACAGCTTCTCGAGCAATGTACAACTTGTCACAGGCGATGGGCCTCGGCTATGTTAGCTTGATGGACTGGAAGTCAATCGAGTTGGCAAACATGGCTACTGCTGAATTCAAGCAGCAGGTAATTGACACAGCAACTGCAATGGGTAAACTCCAGCAGGGACAGGTTACCGTAGAGAATTTCCGAGAGTCATTAAAAGACAAGTGGTTTGACAATGATGTTCTTCTGAAAGTTCTTGGGAACTACGGCGATTACACTGAACTTGTTTACCAGAGAGTCCAGGAAACTGGAGAGCTTTGTGCTGAAGCCATGCAGAATGTCGCCGAGCAGATGGGCGGCAGTTACGAGGCCATTGGCGAGAAAGCCTTAAAAGCAGCGCAGGAAGCAAAAACCCTTACCGACGCTGTTGAAGCCACAAAAGATGCTGTAAAGTCTCAGTGGGCTACACTTTTCGAGAATGTTTTCGGAAATTACGAAGAAGCAAGAGTCACGTTCACGAATCTTGCAAATACTTTATACGAGATATTTGCTACCCCGATTGCAGACTTGAATGACACTGTCGAGGAAGCTATGGAACCGCCAGATGTTTCCCTTAACGATTGGCAGAATCTCAGAAAAGACATGATGCACGAGCTTGGTCTGACTTCTGATCAGTGGAAGCAGTTCGAAGAGGTAGTAAAGCAAGTCGCAAAAGATAGTGGCGTTGACATGGACGCCATCATGGAAAAGAATTACGGATCGTTTTCAGCGTCACTTTTGGATGGTTGGTTAAACACTGACATTATTAAAGAAGCGTATGATGAGATTGTAAACGGAACAGCATCGGCCGGTCAAAGCCTCGAAGCATACCAGGAAATAGTTAAGCAAGTATGGAATGGTGACTATGGCGTTGGAGAAGAACGTAGAACACTTTTAGAAGCAGCCGGGTATGATTACGAAGAGATTCAGCGATTAGTCGATCTTGGATATGATGCTGAGATTACGATGGACGATCTTAGCGAATCTGCTAGAAACCTCATTACATTGTATGGGGATGACCTTGCAGAAGCCTTTAAGAACGGTGCTGATGGAGTAGAGTCTTTTAGCGAAATCCTTAACACAATGTCTGGGCGGGAGCTTAGAAATGGAATTTGGGACAATCTTTTTAACGCTGATTATGGAGCCGTTGTCACTTATGTAACAACTATAAGAGAAGCATTTGCCGATATTTTCGGTACAATCGATAGCGGAGCCATTCATGACATGCTTGCTAAAATTTATGAATGGACTCTTAAGCTTCTAGACGAGGACAGGATCGATAGTTTTAAGACGACTGTTGAGAATATTTTTCATGCCGTACATTCTGGCGTAAATCTCATTAAAGGCGCTTTTTCTGTGGTTAAGGCGATTTATAGCAATACTTTAGGTCCGGTTCTTTCTGGATTATGGGAAATCGTTAAGGCAATTGCTAGAGGGGTTGGAGAACTTTTCGCAAGATTTGACCAAGTAACTGGAGAAACTACAATTTTCTCAACGGCCGTTGACTACTTAAATAAGGCGCTTGCCCCGGTCAAGAGAGTAATTGAAGCTATTTCGGATGGAATAGTCATATTTATTGACGCTTTGTTCAATGGAGAAGGCGTTTTAGAATCATTCAAAGATGCTGTTGACAACATAATAGATACCCTTTTCGGAAAGGACGCAGGATTTAATAAGAAGTATCAGTTCAGAGAGTTCCTTTCAAATCTGGTCAATCTTAAAGACACCGTAGCCACAACTTTCCGAAATATTGGCAAGCTAATTAGTGATTTCTGGAAAGCTATTCAAAATACAGAATTAGGCAAGAAGATTGCTGCTTTTGCGGACACTGTCGCAAATACGTTCAGAAAAGCATGGGAAGCAATCAAGACTTGGTTTAAGAATATTACTGGGAGCCTTGGCGGAGAAACTGATATTTTCCAAATCATTCAGAATTCATTGAACAAGTTCAATGGATGGATGGAAAATCTCGACATGGAGACCGTTGCTGAGAATGTGTCGTCAGCTGTACTTGGTTTTAAAGATCGAGTTAAAGATGCGTTTACAAGCGTAAGATCCTGGTTCGAGAATAATGAGACAGCCAATAGCGTAATAAGTTTTGTTAAAGAAAAGTTCCAATCGTTAAAAGAAGCAGTTGTTGGCGACAAAGAGGAGCAAGAAAAGAAGCCCTTCATCCAGCGAGTTCTTGACGGAATCAAAGCTGGTCTTGAGTGGTTTAAGGACAATCTCCCTAGTCTAATCGATACATTTAAAGGACTTCTTGGAGCCGGTGTTCTTGGTAGTTTAATTGGCCTCATTATTCAGATTAAGAGGTTGTTCGGTGGCGGCGGTGGCGTTCTAAAGGGAGTTACAAAGGTTTTAAATGGCCTCGGATTGGCGTTAAAAGGATTCGCATTCAAACAGATAGCAGAAGGTATACTCATGCTTGCCGGAGCCTTTGCTTTGATTCTTGGAGTTATTGGAGCGATCGCGTATTTTGTCGATCCTAATGCTTTAATGGCAACCGCAGAAGCTATATTTGTCATTTCGTTAGGCTTGTCGTTGCTTGCTGTTGCAATAGGTAAAGTGATCGAAGCTTTGTCCAAACAGGATGACGCTAAATCTTCTGGTAAAGACTTGATGTTCGAATCTATCGGTTCTGGCATTAAATCTCTCGCCGAAGGTGCCGGAGCCTATCTTAAATACAAAGGCGTTGCCACAATGCTTGTTGGCGTAGCGGTTGCTTTGGCTGTCATGACGGCCGCAGTGCTTCTTCTTGCAAATCTTGACACAGAAAAGCTTATCAAAGGCCTAGCCACCGTATTTGTTCTTTTGGCGATGCTTACCGCTGCAATGAAGATAATGACGGCTGGGAATTCGTCATCGTTCTCGCTCAGTAAGCAGGGCATATCGTCAACAAAGGTTGGCTCGCTTGGAAGCGCTGTTGGATTTATCGGAATGGCTGTAGCTATATTGATCCTTGTCGAGACAATAGCTGCCGTAAATAAGTACAATCTTCCTGAAATATTGAAAGGCATGGGGGTCATCACTCTCATTATGCTTGAACTTGCTGCCATGACCAGGCTGTCTTCTAAAGGGTTTGGTTTCAGTAATGGATTAGGAATGGTTCTGGCTGCCGTTGCAATAAAGTTGTTCGTAAGCACTATTGGCCAGATAAGAAAATACAATCTTGAAGATATTCTAAAAGGCGTTATCACATTAGGAGCAATCCTTCTTGAAGTATCACTGTTTAGTAGATTAGTAAGCAAATCCATCGATATCAAATCTGCGGCAGCTTTAGTTGTATTGGCTATTGCGATAAAGATATTTGCCTCGTCTGTCAAAGGGCTGTCCGAAATAGGTTTCAGCAAGCTTTCCAACGGCTTGATGTCGATGGTTATAATTCTAACAACCGTTGCCGGATTCACTTGGGTTATTAGCAAGATATCGAAAGATACCGAGAGCCTTGGCAATGTATTGCTTGGAATAGCCGGCATAATTGCCGCTGTTGCTGCCGCAATATGGGTTGTTTCTGACGCCATAAGTAAGGGTGTGAATCTTAGTGAAGTCGGGAAAGGCATCGGAGAACTTGCAGCATCTCTTGTTGAGGGGCTTATCACGGCCATAGTTAACTCTGCAGATACTATTATATCCGGTTTTATGCAGCTTTTAGGCACACTTGTTGATTATGCTCCGCAGATGGTCGACATGCTTGTGACGCTCGTAATCAATGTTTTAAACGCGTTGTCAACAAGAATGCCTGAATTAGCAGAAGCTATCGCGAACTTCTGTGGTGCGCTGATGGAGTCCTTTGCCGAAGCGTTCAAGGATGTAGACACCAAACCGTTAATAGATGCGCTTAATGAAATTCTATTTGCGACATTAGCCTTGACCGTAATCGGAAAATTTGGAAGCATTGGAAGCCTATCCAAAGGTCTTCTTATGATTGCCGAAGTCATTGGAGCGTTTGGTGTAATTATAGCTGCTTTTGGAGCATTGAATCTTATTGACGGATTCGATGATTTCATGGCAGGCGGCGTTGATATTTTAATTACAATTGCTAACGGTATTGGCGGATTCTTTGGAGCTCTTATAGGAAGCTTTGTTGGCGAAGCGGTTGAAGCATTTGCTAGTAGCATGCCGCAAATCGCAACATATTTGTCTGAGTTCATGACAAATTTGCAGCCATTTATAGACAACGCTAATAAGGTTGACGATACGTTTACGGATAGTATCAGCCGAATCATTGAAGCAATGCTCATGGTAACTGGAGCAAGCTTTGTTCAGACAATCACGGACGCTATGACAATATTTGTAGGCGGAAATGATATTGTCGAGTATATGAGCCATTTCAAAGATCTAGCGACCGCACTTGTTGAGTTCTCTGATATACTTAGCGGAAATATTGATACCGAGGCTGTTACTGCGGCGACGTGTGCAGCAGACGCTATCACCGAACTAACCAAAGCGGCACCTAAAACAGGTGGATTATGGGATTATATCGTTGGTACCTCAGACCTTGGAGATTTTGCAGTAAATATTGGTAAACTCGGCCAAGGTGTGGCGGATTTCTGTACTGATCTTCAAGGTATAGAAATAGATAGCGATACCGTTGGTGCAGCAGCAACCGCAATAGCAACTCTGTCCTCCGTGGCCCCAAGGCATAATGGTCTTTGGCAGTATATCGTTGGTGATCTTGATCTTGGTGAATTCGGAACGAATCTTGGAAAACTTGGTCAAGGTGTAAAAGATTTCTGTACAAAGCTTATAGGTATATCCGTAGATACCACAACAGTAACAGCTGCAGCCGATGCCATTGCTACGATTGTCGGTATTGCTCCGGCTCATAACGGCATTTGGCAAGATATTGTTGGAGAACAGGATCTTGGTTTATTTGCAGCTAACATAAGAAAACTCGGTAGCGGTTTAGCTAGTTTCTGCCAGATGATGGTTGGAATAGAGATAGACAAGACCACCGTTGAAACAGCTGCAGGAGCCATCGAGACTCTAGTTGGAATAGCACCAGCCGAGGAAGGCATTTGGCAGGATATAGCCGGCACAAAAAACCTTGGAAAATTTGCAGAAAACCTCAAAGATTTGGGTAAGGGCGTGCACGATTTCTGCGACCAATTATTAGGCGCAACGATCGACTCTACAGCAGGAGACGCAGCAGGCGTTATAAGCACTCTTGTAGCTATAGTTCCAGAAACAAATGGATTCTGGCAGGAGGTTACAGGCACTAAAGACATTGGAAACTTTGCTAGCAATCTTGGAATCCTTGGCCAAGGCGTAAACGACTTTTGTAGTAAGATTACAGGAACATCTATAGATGATTCGACAGTCACATCTGCTGGAACTGCGATTGGGGTAATTAAGGCAATAATTGATGCCGCTCCTCAAACGAATGGATTCTGGCAGGAAATCGTTGGCGAGAAAGACCTTGGTAAGTTTGGTCTTAATCTTTGGACTCTTGGTTTCGGTATTGAGAAATTCATCGATTCCACAAAGAACGTGACAAGGGTCATGGCCCAGAGAGCAAAAATAGCAGCTGAAGGCATAATTGAAGTTATAAAATTGCCTTGGCCTACTTCCGGAGGACTTGCTAACTGGATAAGCGGTGCTTTTGATGGCTCGGTTAGTTTCGAAGACTTAAAGACAACGCTTACCTCAATAGGCGATTTGGCAAAAACATTACAGACTGATTTTGCGGACGTTGTTGTCGCTGATATTGAAAGCGCTTACGAAGCAGCTGCACTTGTTTCGGATTTGCTAGCTCTTCCGTGGCCAGCACCGGATACAGATGGCTTTTTTGGATTTTTCAAAGGCCTATTTGTTGGATCCGACCAGACCGATATCACTTCTTTGAATTTATCATCAATAGGTTCCGCAATAAAAGGCTTTGCTGACAGCGTTGTTGGAATCAACCCGATGGCGGTCATGGGGGCAAGCTTATGCGGACAGATTATTTCTGCATTGGTGAGCAATGTTCCATCAGATGCGTCAATCGTAGCGAACATTTCGACTTATTGGACTTCTGTTGAAGAGATTGGCAAAAATTTAGTTGCTTTTTCTACATATACGGAAAAGCTTAACTACGCTACTATCACTTTGGCTTTGATTGCTATTGCGGCCCTTATTTCTACGATTAACTCAATGGCCAATGTGGACTTCGATAAAGCAACAAGCTTTTCTGATTCTTTGGGGTCGCTTGGTCAATCCGGTATAAATAAATTTGTTGGATCCTTTAATGACGCGAAGAACAAAGCTATTGGAGCGGCAGAAGATTTTGTTCGTTCAGTAGCCAGAGCTATTAAAAACGCATCGTCAGACTTTGAGTCAGCTGGTTCTAAACATGCATCGAGTTATATGACTGGACTTGCATCTCCGGTTAAACTTCTTGTGTTTGCGCAAACCGGTTTAGCCATTGCAAATGCAGTTGTTCTGGCATTAAATGGTGCTAAAAGCAATTTCCAGGCAGCCGGTGAAAACGATTTAGCAGGGTATGCTGTAGGATTCCTTCGTATTACAAATTTGTACATTGTTTTACAGAATCTTGCAATAACTGCTTCTCGTTACATGGATCGATACAACGATTTCTACATTTCTGGTCAGAATTGTATTGTTGGAGCTATCAACGGAATGGTTTCTTATTCTGTGGCTCTTAATAATACGGCGTACAATCTTGGCGTTAATTCAGTCAAAGCGTACAATAAAGGCGTTGGAGCGCACTCACCATCAGTTTACTTCGAGGAGTCCGGTAGGAACTGTATTCTTGGAGCTATTAATGGCTTTACCAAGAATACTCATTTGTTAACAGATACTGTCGAAGAAACAGGTACACTGACCGTTGACGCCATGACCAAGTCTCTTAGCGGATTGAACTTTACTGATTTGGATAGCACGCCTGTTATTAGACCGGTGCTTGATCTTAGCGCAATTCAAAATGGAGCTGGACGTATAGATCAGATGCTTCATACGGACACTGCTATTGGCATTGATGCAATAGAAGCTCAGAGAGTAGCGAACAGTATTAACAGATTGAATCTTGGCGATGCCGAAATCAACAACATTTACGATGATGCTAATGTGCTTAGGTCCATTGCCGATCTTGGGTCTCGTATAGACGACCTTAATACAGCGATTTACAACATGAAGATAGTCCTGGACAAAGGTGAGCTTGTTGGTGGAATTGTATACGATATGGACAACGCATTAGGGTCTTTATCGGCTAAGAAAAACGCGGGGGTATTATAAAACATGGAACGAATGTACGGAGTTACTTTCGGCAATAAACATAGTTATGATGACTGGGGAATCTATTGGAATGGTTATTCTGAGGGTTCCCCGGAACCTCAGCGTTTATTATTTGAGGTTCCTTATAAAAATGGTTTGTTAGATGCTACGCAGGCTTTAACAGACAAAATATTTTACAAGTCAAGAACAGTTTCTTTTGACTTTATAGTGCATGAGAACGACAAAACATGGCCAGAAGTAAGGTCTATGGTTAACAGCGATGTCCATGGAAAACATTTACACGTGACGATGGACACGGATTCTAATTATTATTGGGATGCGTACAAATGCACTGTCGGAAATTACTCCAATGAAGAAGAATTTATGAAATTCAATATCGAATGTGAGTGCTTTCCATATAAACTTAAGAAAGAGGTCACTACAAGATCAGTAGAAGTCACCGGTCAAGGCATTACTCTTACTTGCCCTAATTCGGACATGCAGGTTAACCCAACATTTACCACCGACCAAGAAGTTCAAGTTGCATTTACAGATTACAAGGGAACAATTGTAACAATTGCTATGAACGCTGGATCTCATACTTTTGACAATATTGAATTCTGGAAAGGTGACAATGTTTTAACCTTTAATAAAATGAGTAATAATGCTTCTGTGACCGTTTCATATCGAGAGGGGAGTCTATAATGGCTTATAGTGCTACTATAAATGATGAAGTATTTTTTAGTACTGATTCGATTAGCCCAGCGTTAGGTTTAGCTAGCGCAGTACTCGATAAAAAGGCTGGCGCTGCTGGTCTTTTTTCTTTTACAGCATTACCGAATAATAAATTTTATGATGATTTTCATCTCATAGAAGATTATATAGACGTTTATCGAAACGAAGACCTTTTATGGAGCGGAAGAGTTACGCATGTAAGCCAGGCCTTTGACCTTTCTAAAAAGATTGAAGCGCAAGGATTACTGTCTATTCTAAATGACACCATAATTAGGCCTTTCCTTCATGAAGGAACGCTTTATCAGCTTCTTTCTTTACTTATCTCGTCGCACAATAGTCAGGTCGAAGCGAAGAAACGAATAACCCTTGGCACAATTGATATTTCTGACGCTGCTTGTTATAGAGCTTATGAAAACTATGAGACAACCTATAGCAGACTCAGCGACCTTGTTGAAAGCTTTGGCGGATACCTCTCTATAAGGAAAGTCGACAGTACTTTATATTTAGACTGGAAAGAAATTACTGCACACAGCGTTCAAACTGTAGACTTTGGCGAAAACTTATTAGACATCACTAAGGCTAGTGATACAGAAAATTATATTTCTGTGCTCATTCCCTTAGGCGCTCAAATAGAAGACGAAGAAACAGGCGAGCGATACAGGGTTACAATCGAATCAGTAAACGAGGGCAGAGATTATATTTCAGTTCCTTATGCAGACAATAAAATAGTTGGCGTTCAGACGTGGGACGATGTTCATGAGCCGTTAATTCTGTTACACAAAGGTGAAGCATGGCTTAATGCTCAAAGCATTCTGAAAACAAAGATTGAGGTTACGGCAGTAGATTTGGCAGACTGCGGATACAACATTAATAATTTTGATGTCGGTATGGTCATCGGAGTTACATCTAGACCTCATTCGTTAGATGATCAGACCTTTGAATGTCTGGAGCAGTCCTTGGATCTACTTGCTCCTGATAAAGACAAACTTACGCTTGGCGGAGTTGTAGACGGTTTTACAATTCGTTCCCAAAAGGAAGCACGAATGAATACGCGGATTATTGAGCGTATAGATGCCAATTACACGACTAACAAGCGTCTCAATGATATTCGTACTTTACTCAATCAGGATATTCAAGAGAATTACACCCTCATTGAGCAGAATAGCGAAAGCATCACGTTATTGTCTGAGCAAGTAAGGAGCGTTGCTCATGTTTTCTATGAGCATCCTGTTCCGCCGTATTCGCAAGGTGACCTTTGGTATAATGGAAGAAAACGTTCCGCTATTCCCGGTTATGCTGTGCCGGGTTACGCCGTACCAAGTGAAACAGAAGAAATTTATATTTGTGTCGTAGACAGATCTGAAGATGAATCATTTTCAAGATCTGACTGGGAACGAGTTTACGATGCAAAGTTCAATATGATCGAGACTCTTAATACACGAGTCACAACAGCAGAAATCAACATTGATGCTGCGAACGGTCGTATTGATTTGAATGCTTCTGATATAGACAATCTCCATGGCGACATATCATCTGTAGAGATTGCTATGGATGCGTTGAATACCGAGTTAACTTTGAAGGTTGACAAGACCGATTACAATGCTGCTGAAATCGCATTAATGATTAACGATTCTGGAAGCACTATAAAAATACATGCGGATCATCTGCAGTTGGAAGGTGTTGTTACAGCTAACGAAGGATTCAAAATAGATACCGACGGATACGTTACTATTTCCGTTAACACCAGCGGACAAAAAGGAACATTGAGGCTTGGAAGTGGATCTTATTACGCTGGTGATGGTAGTTCACAATTTTCTGGTCCGGCATTAGTAATGAAAAGCACTTCTTCTAGTAACACTAGGGGAAACACTCTTTCGCTTTATACGAGTGACAACGGACCATGTTTGATAGAGGCGAATAATCGCGGATACGACGGACTCGAAATCGGTTCTTTGTATAAATCACAATCTAGCAGTCCATATTATACAACCAACGCGTTTTTTGGTAATTCGACAATACGATTTTCTTATGAACCCCAAGCGGGTCCGTGGGTAATAACGAATCGGTTGATGACGTTAGGCATTAGAAATGTTAATGGCGTGCGATCTGGAGGAAGTTTATCTACCGATGCCATTACTGCAAGCACCTTAAATGGTAGAGATATTTATTCGTCTGGATTCAAATCAAGGATAGTGAGCACGCCGGATTATGGTAACAGACTTTTGTATTGCTATGAAATGCCTCAGCCGATATTTGGCGATATGGGACATGGAATTACCGATGAAAATGGCGAATGTCTTATCTACATTGATGATATGTTTGACGAGACCATATGCACAACTATTGAGTATTCTATATTCCTTCAGAAGGAAGCTGACGGAAACATTTGGGTTGATGAAAAGTCAAATAGATATTTTGTTGTTAAAGGAGATCCAGATATTCCATTTTCGTGGGAATTAAAGGCGGCTCAGAGAGACTACGAAACCACTCGTTTAGAGACAGATTTCTCGCCAGAGATTGACGGCGACGAATTCGTGTTTGTAGACGATACTTATTGGGTCGATTTAACAAAATACATGCCCGAGCAGGAAGAAATATTACCAGATTTCGATACAAATCGGTATATAGAAGAACAAGAAAGATTATTGGAGGAGGGAGCTTATGAAACAGCTTAGTAGTTTTATGGTGTTGAATGTTAATGGAGGAGATAGGATCTCTTATACCTATGACGAGATCAATGAGGAAACTGGCGAACCAATTAGTCAGAACAATAAACAGAATTTTTATGTTGTCGATGACGGTCTTGAAGCGGATATCGAAAGTATTAGACAATACATTAGAGAGCATAAACTCCAAGATTAAGGAGGCGGTTTCAAAATGGATTTGAATAAAGCAATTCGTGAAACTAGAGAAAAGATGTTGAACGTTCTTAATACATCGGGTCTTCCGATCGAAGTTCTTCGTCTGATACTTAATGAGATTCTAGCTGCAGCCACAACCCAAGCTAATATGGAAATAGAAAAGAGGGACGCCGATGGCTCTAACTAAAGTAACGTACGTCGACTATGACGAACAGAATCCAATTACAGCCCAAAATCTCAATGATATTCAGGACAATATTATCAACACCACGTCCTATATTACTTGCGACACAAATGCCAATGTCGCAGCAAAAACAGCGCAGTTGTCTAGCTTTAGTTTGATAGTAGGCGCTACAGTACGTGTTAAATTCACTAAAACAAACACCGCTTCGAATCCCACTCTTAACGTAAACGGCACCGGAGCAAAACCCATTTATGCAAACACAGGATCTCCTGTAGGCACCACTCCGGATACCGCTTGGGCCGCAGGGGAAATAGTTGAGTTAGTTTACGATGGAACTAACTGGGTCAGACCTGCCGGAGCGATGGGTTCTGTTGGTTCGTTAGCCGATCTGCAGACCACAGCAAAGAACACTATTGTAGCGGCAATCAACGAAGTCAATGCGGAAACGGATGTCATTGATAAGCTGAATGCGGTTGTAGTGGTTACGCCGTCTTTTAGCTCACTTCCTCAAACTTTTACAGATCAACAGCTCACGTTTGAAAACGGAAATCATATTACTCCAGACCTTATCTGTGGTATGTACGATTTTCGCCTGAGCAATCCAAGTGTTATGCTGCCTCCCTGGACAATCAACACAGAAGTGCCAGGGCAGATAACTATTAGTGGAAATATGGCGACAGGGTCTACAACTGTAAAGTTATATTTACGTCACAAAGATGTTGCCCCGCCCGAAGGAGCCGTATCTGTTGATTACGTAGGTGTACATAGCATCATTAAGGTAGAACTGACCGACATCACATCACTGCCTGTAACCTTTACAGGACTTACTGGTGTGACCGCACAGCATGAAGCGTTGGTTGATAACTATGGTGTCATTACACCGAAGAGTTCAGCAAATGGTGACTGGTCGTTTAGCTGTGGAACAGAAAGCGTAACGATTAATGGTACGTTCAACGGCTCTACACCGACAACGGTCAAACTAACATTGTGCATACCCGACAACAAGATAACAGCATCTGCAACAGGAGGTGAATAAAATGGGTGTATCAGAAATAGGATTTCCACAGAATGTGGTTTACAAGCAACGGATTCAGACATCCGACACACTTCCTGTGACGATTGGCGCAAGTAAATACTGTGAATTTCTTTTTGATATTGACGCAGGCGACCGAATGACACCGCTCGGCATTGTCGGATGGGGATGTGATGATAAGACGCAGGTATTTCTTCTAGACTTCTACATGGACAACGACCTTCAGACCGCAAAGTTAATCCTGAAGAATCCGTATGCCACTACTATTGCCATCAACAGCCTGTACATTGATGTCCTTTACTCCAAACAAGGACTGGACATGAGCGAAGTCGATGTCGTGGATAACCTGACCACGGATTCTGCGATTGCGGCATTGAGTGCTAGGCAAGGGAAATTATTAAACGATGCAATCATGAATAAACATGTCGATTATTATACGCTCCTGTACTCTTCGATTACTCCAACGCAAACTACAAAGACAACGGAACAGAGCCGTAGCCTTGCAGAATGTAATATTTTATTTTTTGTCATCATGCGGGGTGGCTACATAAGAGTTACGCAGATAATACCATCCACACAGTTTAGAAATGGAGACTTCATTCCTAACTTGGCAGAGGTGGATTCGATTAACACGCAGCGATGGTACGAAGTAAGATTTGTGTCTGATACAAGTGTTAAACTTTTGAGCAGTAGTAATGCTACGGACGCATATATTTACATCTACGGAATTAGGCTTGTCTGATAAAACCAGTGCTATAGATTATATGGCTCAAAGAACAATGAAAGGAGCATTAAGTATATGGCTACACAAGGAGATGTTAAACCGCTTGGACAATATGTGGTTGAGCGTGTTGCATCAAGTTCAACACCAAAAACCGTTTCTGCAAACACCACTGGCGGGTCTTTAGATTTTCCGATTGCAAAATCAGGAAAAACGGCTATTGGAATAGTTGGAATAAGTGGAAACGGTACAAGTGCTCTGGCATTTGAAGATTTATATTTGGCTGATAATGCTACAGCAAGACTGTGGTTTAGAAATGTAACGCCCAATGCTGTAACCGTTTCTAGCATGTACGCAGATGTCTTGTATCGGGTAGATTCGTAAAGGAGGTATGCTAAATGGGTACTATAGAAAGAGAACCTGAAGTAATAGATAGCCTTACAAGCACTTCTACTATTGATGCGTTGAGCGCGAATCAGGGTAAGGTGTTAAAGGAGTTAATTCATCCAACAAAAACATCATCAACTTTGCTGAATCGTTCAGAACCAGTGAGTTCTGATGAAAACTGGCATTCTAATAGCGGAACTGTCGATATATCTGAGTTTACGAGTTTAGTATTAAAAGTTACACCGCATGGCTCAATCACAAATTGTGGCGAAATAGACATGCAAACCTTAAAAGCTATTGGCTCATTTTCGGTAAGTAGTTATTGGACAAATCACGATTTGGGAGTATTGTCAGTTGATAAAAACGGTAATTGGTCTATTACATGCAAGACATATGGTTTGGCTTTTGACTATGTACTGTTTGGTGTTAAGTAGAAAGGATAATGTGATAATCAACATCAAATAAAATCGACATTTCATTAATTTATAAACTATAAGAAAGGACGCTTCTATGTGGATCTATTACAACCCAAACCCAGCTGGAAGAAACGTAGGCGATTGTTCAGTCAGAGCTATTTCAGCCGCATTAAATGTAGACTGGGAAAC
>Ga0326513_10001232_pt1 | contig 20793 bp, 21 predicted proteins | sample 2_2465_0518_D_FD_203654 | JGI IMG/M metagenome (GOLD analysis project Ga0326513, IMG submission 203654) | Bovine rumen microbial communities from UC Davis, California, United States - 2_2465_0518 | ecosystem: Host-associated > Mammals > Digestive system > Stomach > Rumen | place: USA... | reverse complement strand
GGATGTTGGGATATAGCTAAAAAAGTATTAAATTATCTTCAGCCTGAAGATATCCTTTATTTTTTAGGTGATAGTACAGACAGAGGTCCAGATGGTATAAAAATACTTCAAGCTTTAATGTATCGTCCAAATACATTTTATATTAGAGGAAATCATGATGAAATGCTTAGAAAGGCTCTCCCTTATATTAAAGCTGAAGCAATGGATGATAATGAATATTATGGTAATAAATATGACCTTTGGTATTTAAATGGCGGACGCATAACAGGAGAAGATTTATTATTAAATTATAGTCCTAAACAAATGCTTGATTTTATACATTTTTTAGATAATACTTATACTGAACTTAGATATAAGTCACCTAAAGGTCATACTGTTATAATGGAGCATGCTGGATATACCCCATTTGGAATACCTTATAGGAGTCATGATCCTCTTTGGGATAGAGGACATTTTAATGATAATTGGAATAATGGCTATGAAAGAGAAGGACTTAATCCAGATACAACTTATTTAATTCATGGGCATACTCCTGTTCAATATCTCAAATATGAATATGGATATAAAGATCAACCACTTGAAACAAAAGAGGAGAATAAAGAAGCTTATAATTGGCGATATGGCGACGAAAGTTTATGTCCAAAACCAACTATTATTAGATATTGTGATAATCATAAGTTCGATGTAGATATGTGCACTGTTGTATCTAAACGTATTGCATTACTTGACTTAGATACTTTTGAAGAAATATATTTTGATAAGGAGAGTTAAATGATTAGAAACTATAATATTGAATGGTATCCAACAAAAGAAAGAGAAAAATTAAAGAGAACTACTCTTATTAAACTTAGTAAACCTACAGGTAAAACTGAATATGATGCAAAGGCGGCTTTGGATATTTTTATAGCCTCCTGTGGAAATCTTAAGAAGAATACTATTATAAAAATAGTTGAAATGGATGAAAATGGTCAGATTGGAGAAGATATAGTTCCTGTAGAAGGAGAAAATGCAGTCGTTCCTGCGGGAAGATAAGATGCGGAAAAGTACAAAATATTGTATCTTTTTTATTTTTCACTACAAAATATTTCCGCATTTTGACATTTTTAAAAAAATATATTATAATATTTATATAAACAAAAAGAACTTTGAAAATTAAATAAAAAAGGAGAAAAAGGAATGATTATTGGTTCTATCTTGAAAATGGCAGTTCCTATTGTAATTGCTATTTTTGTAATTCTGATTCTAGCAATGGGGTATGTAAAGGCTCCGCCAGATACTGCTTTTATCATTTCTGGTCTTAGAAAGAGAACTATTATTGGAAAGGCTTCTGTTAAGATTCCATTCTTAGAACGAATTGATAAAGTATCATTGAAACTTATTCCTATTGATGTAAAAACATCAAGTGCAGTTCCAACTGCTGATTATATCAATATTAGAGTAGATGCTGCTGTCAATGTAAAAGTTTCCGATCAGAAAGATAAGTTAGCACTTGCCGCACAGAATTTCCTTAATGTGAAGCCTGAGTATATCGGTCAGGTTGCAAGAGAAGTACTTGAAGGCAATATGCGTGAAATTGTTGGTCAGATGAAGTTAGAAGAGATGGTTTCAGACCGTCAGAAGTTTGCTGAAATGGTTAAGACTAATGCGGAACCAGATCTTGCAGGAATGGGTCTTGATATTGTTTCATTCAATGTCCAGAACTTTATTGATGACAATAGTGTTATCGAAAACCTTGGTGTAGACAATATTGTTCAGATTTCTAAGAAGGCTGCTATCGCAAGAGCAGAGGCAGAAAAGGAAATCGCAGTAGCTACAGCTAAGGCAAACCGCGAGTCTAATGAAGCAGAAGTCGCCGCAAATACTGAAATCGCAAAGAAACAGAATGAACTTGCTATCCAGAAAGCAGAATTAAAGAAACAGGCAGATATTAAGCTTGCTGAAGCTGAAGCTGCTAAGGGAATTCAGGCAGAGGAACAGAGAAAGACTCTGGAAATTACAACTGCTAATGCTAACCTTGCTAAGCAGGAGAAAGAGATCGAACTCAAGGAGCGTGAAGTTACTATTAAGGAGCGTTCACTTGAAGCAGAAGTAAAGAAAACTGCGGAAGCGCAGAAGTATGCTACTCAGCAGAATGCGGATGCTCAGCTTTATTCTACTCAGAAGAAGTCAGAAGCTGAACTTTTTGAAAGAGCAAAGCAGGCTGAAGCTCAGCAGATCGAGGCTGAAAGAGAGGCTGCTGCTAAAATTGCTCTTGCAGAAGCTCAGAAACAGCAGGGTATTGCAGAGGCTGAAGCAACTAGAGCTAAAGGTGAGGCGGAAGCCGCAGCTATCAAGGCTAAGTTGGATGCAGAGGCTGAAGGTCTTATGAAGAAAGCTGAAGCTATGAAACAGTATGGTGATGCAGCTAAACAGCAGATGGAATTGGATACTATTAAGGTATTCTTTGAACAGCTTCCTGCTATTGCGGAGGCCGCAGGTAAGGCATATACTAATGTAGACAAGATCTATATGTATGGTGAAGGTGGTACAAATCTCACTGGAGACATCATCAAGAATATGACTCAGGTATCAGAAGGTCTTAGCCAGTCTATTGGGCTTGATCTTAAGTCTATGCTTGCTGGCTTTATTGGTGGAAAAGCTACTTCAAGTAAGGATTCTACTACTGTAGAAGTGTATCCAGCTAATTACACAGAAGTAAAAGATTAATATATAATTATGAGGAATAGTTTATACTATTCCTCATTTTTTTTATATGCTAGATAAAAATTAATTAGTTGATTTTTTTAAAAAAATATATTATAATATATATATCAAATGAAATAATAAAGAAAGAGGAAAATAATGAGTAGAGATTATGATGTAAATTATGATTCACCAAGTGCAATGAATAGACAGAGAGATCTAGTACTTAGTACTAACGAGTTCTGTTTTTTACAGAGTAAGACAAACGGTGCAATTAAAACCTACACTGGTCCAATTACAATGACGATTAGTGCTCAGGAAAGTCTTGTTGTATTTAATCCTAAGACAAAGAGATTTGAGGAGACACAGGATTTTGAACGCGCTCGTCAGATTTTTGTATCTGCTCCAGAAGGTTGGTATGTTGTATTAAAGAATCCAGCAGAAGATAATACGCATCCAGAAGCAGCTAAGGCTGTAAATAGTGCTAATCTTCAGATTGGACATAAGATAAATATTCCTGGACCATGCTCTTTCAGTTTGTTCCCAGGACAGATGACGCGAGTTATCCGTGGACATAGACTTCGTTCAAACCAGTATCTTCTTGCTAGAGTTTATGATGCAGAAGCTGCCCGCCTTGGTAGTGCAAATGCAACAATGATTGATGCAGAAGGTAATGAAGTAAAGGTAAAGGAAGAGGACTATTTTGTAGGTCAGTTACTTGTGATTAAGGGAACAGAAGTATCTTTTTATATTCCTCCAACAGGTATTGAAGTTATTCCTGTCGATGCCAGAAATGGAGAGGGGGCAGGTAATTATGTTCGTGATGCTGTTACTCTTGAACGTCTTGAGTATGCTATTCTTAAAGATGAGGATGGAGAAAAGAGATATATTCATGGACCAGCTGTGGTATTTCCTAAGCCTACTGAAACTTTTGTACAGGCGCCTAAGGGTGGACTCATCTTCCGCGCGTTAGAGCTTTCACCTATTAGCGGTATTTATGTAAAGGTAATTGCTGCATACGATGATACAGATAAGAATGGAAAGAAAGTTCATCATCCTATTGGAGAAGAGCTATTTATTACAGGTAATGATCAGATGATTTATTATCCTAGACCAGAGCATGCAATGATCCAGTATGATGGTAAATATATGCACCATGCTATTGCTATTCCCGAAGGAGAGGGTAGATATATTCTTGATAGACTTAATGGTCAGATTAAGACAGTTAGGGGCCCTCAGATGTATCTTCCAGACCCTCGTAAGGAAGTTGTTGTCAAGCGTAAGTTGACTACTAAGGAATGCCAGTTAATGTATCCTGGTAATGTAGAAGTTATTAATTATAATAATGGACTTACTGAAGAAGCTACTGAAAGAGCTGCCAAGAAAGGTCTGCTTTCACCACAGGGGTTTGATGCAGCTATTAACACAGCTTATTCAACTTCAAATCAGGAAAGTACACTTGCTATTTTTGAAGCCAATGCTAACATTAGCCGCGGTGTAAGTTATACTAAGCCTCGCACAATTACACTTGATACCAAGTATGATGGTGCAGTTGCTATTGATGTTTGGACTGGATATGCAATTAATATTGTATCAAAAACAGGTAAGAGAGAAGTGGTTCTTGGACCTACAACTAGACTTCTTGATTATGATGAAACAATAGAGGCTATGGAGCTCTCAACAGGAAAGCCAAAGACAACTGATCACCTTCTTCGCACAGGTTTTCTTCGTGTAAAGAATAATAAGGTTGCTGATATTATTAATGTTCAGACATCTGACTTTGTTGATGCTCAGATTAAAGTATCTTATTGTGTTGACTTCCTTGAGGAGTATAAAAATAAGTGGTTTAATGTTGAAAATTATGTTAAGTATCTTTGTGACCACATGAGTTCTCTACTTAAAAGAGAAGTAAAGAAATATACAATTCAGGAATTTTATGCAAATTCTACTGATATTATTAGAAATATTATTCTTAATATTGATGACGAAAAAGAAAATACTGGTAGAATTTTTGAAGAGAATGGAATGAAGATATATGATGTTGAAGTTCTTAATGTAGCTATTGAACATTATGTATCTGAAATGCTTGAAGAGCACCAAACAGAAATGATTCAGAAAACTCTTGAACTTTCTGATGCGGCAGCTCGTATGGAAGTTATTACAAAACTTGCTGAAGTTGACCGTAAGGAAGCTGAACTCAAAAATGCAAATGCTCTTTATTCAGCAGACCTTGAGCAAAAAGTAAAGAAAGATAAGCTTGCTAAACAGGAAGAAATTCAAAATATCCAGAGAGCCGCTGCAGAAGCTGAAACACAGGCTAAAAAGGATATGCAGACACTTCTTGCAGAGATCCAGACAGCTGAAATTGCTCGTATAAAAGAGAAGAATGACCTTGAAATTGCAAAACAGAAAGAGATTGCTGCTATTGAAGAAGCTAAACAGAAAGCTTATGCTGAAACAATAGAGAAAATTATGGCAAGTGTAAGTCCTGATCTTGTAGCTGCACTTAATACAAAGGCAAATGCTCAGTTATTAACCGATGCAACTAGAGCAATGGCTCCTTATGCAATCGCAAATAATGAATCTGTTGCTGATACTGTTAATAAACTTATGAGAGGCACTAGTCTTGAGAATGTTATCAACACAATGGTAACAAAAGACTGATAATTATAAAGTGCGGAAGGAGGAATATCTTCCGCACTTTATTTTTTTAAAAAATTATGATATAATATTTATATAAGAAAAAAGGAGTTGATAAATATGAAGAATATTAATTATATGCCAGAAATTGCATCAGCCCATCAGTTTATTATCAATCATAGTTATGATGGAGATTTAAGAACTTTTATATATGAAATGCAACATAATGCAACTGATTGGAGTCATTCTGATAGATGGGGCGCTATTTATGATTGGATGCAAGAGCATTACCCTGAAGCTACTGGTAGTCTTATAACTGGGCTATGCTATTATTGTGAATCATAAGGAGGAAATATGAAATATTGTCAAAATAGTCATAATTGCCCATGGGGAAACGCAATTGTTCCAGATACATGCGCATACTCTGCTGATATAGATGAAAATGATGATTGCCCTATGATATGGCAAAATATAGAATATAATATGGATAGATTAACAAGCGGGAGCCAGCCTAAAGAATAATAACTCTAGGCCCAGCGCCCGCCATTTGATTTTTATTAAAAATTACGATATAATTTTTATATAAAAAAGGAGATAATGAATATGAAAAATTTTAAATGGGGAACTACTTCATTTGATAGTTCACCTATTCATGTTGTTTTATTTGTATCAAGAAATAAAGATAATAAAGATATTGAAAATTTTACTGAACGAAGAATGTCTTTTATTACGCATGAAGATATGGATTCAGAAGAACTTAAAAATAAATTTGAAGATTTTGTAAATCATGGAGTTCCTAATGAATTGTCAAGAATGTATTATTCTGTAAATGAAAGAAATGGAGAAAAAATTTATAAAGAAATACTTCATTTTTTAATTGATAATCCAAATTTTAATCTTTGTTCTATTATGCCTAAAATTGCAGGAATTGCTGCAAAAAAAGAATGTGCTTTAACTAAACATTGGATGTTTGATTTTGATTTAAAATGCTATTTAGCAGCAGTCAATTTTTGTAAAAAAATTAAAGAAATTGATAAAGATATTAATATTACAATTCATAGCACTCCTCATGGATATGCTATCGTTACAGATAGAGGTTTTGATTGCAGAGAATTATTAAAAAAATATGAAAAATATGTAACATTAAAACGCGATGATTTATTATGCGTAAAATGGAAAAAGAAAAATAATTGATTTTTATTAAAAAATATATTATAATATTTATATAAAAGAAAAGGAGATGATTTGTATATGTTGAACAAAGATAATCAGAGAGAGCTTGCATATATAGTTAAAATTGATACTATCGAGCCTATTGTTGGTTCTGATAACTGTGAAGCTGCTGTTGTTGGCGGTTGGAAAGTAATGGTTCGTAAGAATACATTCCAGCCTGGAGATCTTGCAATCTACTTCGAGATTGATTCTCATGTAGATACAAATAAACCAGAGTTTACATTTCTTGAGAAAAAGCACGGGAATGTTAAGACACAGAAGTACACCTTCGGCGGAAAGAATCCAGGTTTTTATTCTCAGGGTCTGCTTATGAGTGCAGAGGATTTTGGTGGAATTTCCTACCAAGATGGAGATGGACAGTATTATCTTCATTTTGGAAAAGACTCTTATTTTAAAGAAAATATTGACTTTAAAGAAGGAGATTTTCTTACTGAAAGACTGGGTGTAACTTATGCAGTTGCAGAAGATAATGCTAGAAAAGCTAAGTCTAATCCTGATGCTAAGATAAATGCAGCTCTTGCTAGACATCCTAAATTTGCTAAGAAATATGGAAAGATAGTTAAAAAAAATAAGTTTCTTCGTTGGTTCTTTACTCTTATATGGGGAAAGAAGAAAGATTCTCGTAGCTGGATTGAAGGAGTACCAAAAACAGATGAAGAGAGAATTGAAAACAGGATATGGACTCTTGAAGACCAGACTGCAGAATGGGTAGCTACAGAGAAGATCGATGGAACAAGCACAACGTTTTACCTCTCTAGAGGCAAAGGATTCAAAAAGCCAGAGTATTTAGTATGCAGCCGAAATGTAGTTTTTGATACTCCAACAAGAGCAGAAAAGAATTTTTATGCTGATGTTATTGGCTCTAATGTATACCTTGAAATGAGTGATAAATATAATGTGCGGGCTGCCCTTGAGGAACTTCTTAAGCAGAGACCTTCTGCAGATTGGGTAGCAATACAGGCTGAGACTTTTGGTAAGAACATTCAGAAACGAGATTATGGAATGAAAGATCATGAGATTCGTGCATTTAACCTCAGATTTTCTGATTGCGGTAGAGTAGGAACTCTTGAAATGAGAGATGCTCTTGAACCTCTTGGTATTCCTGTGGTTCCTATTATATCTGAAGGTATGACTCTCCCTGGAACAATAGATGAACTTAGAGAATTTGTTCACTCTGCTCCATCCGCAATTGATGGTAAGATAAAAGAAGGAATAGTGTTTAGAACTAAAGATGGTCAGGACTCATTTAAATGCGTAGATCCTGAGTTTCTTAGTCAATTCCACCAGTGATAAGGAGCGCAAATCGCATGGATAAAATAACTACTTTAATTATAACAATAGGGCTAGTAATAGCCCTCATTGTTTTTGGATATACTACTGGCTATCAAATTGGTTCTGCTATTGGTCAAGATCTTACGCAACAAGCTATTGAAAATAATGTCTTGACAAATTAAAAATTTTATGATATAATATAATAATACAAAAAGGAGAATTATATTTTATGAAAGAAATGATTATTTCAATAAAAGGATTGAATGATGTATACAATTTTGTCGCCAATACTCAGAAAGTAGATGGGGATATTACTGTTAGACGCGGAAGGCATGTAATTGATGCTAAGTCTATACTAGGAGTTTTTTCTATCGATATGAGTCAGAATGTTACTATTACATATCCAGAGACTGCACCAGATTTTGAAAAATTCATTGAACAGTTTAAAGTCAATAGGTAATTATATTATCTATTGACTTTATTTTTATAAAAATTTATGTTATAATATATTATAAGATATGAAAAAGGAGTTGATTACTGATGTATGGGAACGAATTTAATAACAGATAATGAATTTTATTGTGTAATATGCGGGAACCGCGGTTTACCAGTCGTCCGCCGCAAAGGAAAGGAAAGAGAAGCCGGACATTTAAAAAAGTTATTCTGCCTCCATTGCGGTAAAGAAACTAATCATGTAGAGTGCAGACCCTGGAGTGGATATACTAAAGAAGATTTTGATATCGAATATAGATATCATAATTTTGATAAAAATGGTAATAGAATTAGACCTTATGGAGAATTGAGGAGTTTAATACATGATGGGAAAATCTAAACAGAAACAGTTGATTATAATGTGCGGAGCTCCAGGCTCAGGTAAAAGTACTTGGGTTAAAAAACATTTCATGTCATTTCTAGGTTATACAAAAGTAATATCTAGAGATCAGATTCGCTTTTCTATGTTAAAAGATGATGAAGATTATTTTGCACATGAAAATGAAGTATATAATAAATTTATTGAAGAAATAAAAGATGGATTAAAATATTGTGATACAACTATTGCAGATGCAACTCATTTAAATATAGCATCAAGAACAAAATTACTTAGAAGTTTAGGAAAGTCTTTAAAAGGAATTAAAATAAAAGCAATAGTTATAAGACCTTCATTAGACACTTGTTTAACTCAGAATGAAATGCGAGAAGGACGTAATCGAGTCCCTAAAGATCAATTGCGTAAAATGTATTATTCATTTGATATGCCTAGTTTAGATGAAGGATTTGATGAAATTTGGAAATATAAAGAAAATAAACTTGAAGTAGAAGAAAAGGAGAATTAAAATGTCACGAATCTGGCTTTGTAGTGATCTCCATTTTGGGCATGATAAGGATTTTATCTACGGTCCTCGTGGTTTTGACTCAATAGAAGAACATGATAAAACTATTATAAAAAATTGGAATGAACTAGTTTCATGGGATGATGAAGTTTGGCTGCTAGGCGATTGTGTGCTAAATGACAATGAAGGTGGTTGTCACAAACTTAATCAGCTAGCTGGTAATATTCGTATTATTGCTGGTAACCATGACAGCACAAATCGCATTCAAATGTATGCTAATATCCGCCCTTCAATACTTACAATAGGACTTGCTTATATTCTTAAATATCAGGGATATAGTTTTTATTTATCTCATTATCCAACTCTTTGTTCTAACTATGATAGCGATAAACCGCTAAAACGCCAAATGATTTCAATCTGTGGTCATACACACACGCAAGATAGATTTAAGGATATGGATAAAGGAATTATATATCATGCAGAACTAGATTGCCATGATAATAAGCCAGTTCTATTAGATGATATTATCGAAGATATTAAAAAATATAAAGGAGTAAATTAAAATATGAGAGAAACAATAGCATCAATAATAGCTATTCTTTTAATTGCAATACTTTTTAGTTTTATTGGGGCGTGTGTTTTAACTTGGGCTGTTTGTTTTATATGTAGTCTTTTTGGAATTACATTAGCTTTTTCTTGGAAATTAGTAATTGCAATTTGGATTATAGCTTCTGTACTTACTACTAGAGTAAAAACATCAAAATAAAGAAAGGAATAAAATTATGAAATTTATTAATAGCTCTTATGATCCCGAAACTGGGTTATCTACTGTAGTTATGCAGCATCTAGGTATTAAATTTTTTGGTTCAGCTCGACTCCATCCCGATGATAAAGAAAGTGCGTCTAAATATGGGGGATGCATAATTGCAGAATTAAGAGCGACTATTTCCGCACTTAAATATGAGCGAACAATAGCTAAACAAAAAGCAGATGAAGCTATTGACTTCATGAAAGCTTGTGAAGGATATGCTAATTTTGATAAAGACAGTCCTACCGCTAAAGTAATGTATAGACAGGTTAATAGACGTATTAAACGAGTTAATGACATTACTGATGAAATCAACAATTTAATAAAAGAAGTTCAAGAGCAAATATATAAAAGAAAAATAGTAATTAATGCTATTAAGAGGAAAAAGACAATGACAAAAAAGGATAATTAATTTTATCCTTTTTTCATATAAATTAGGAAAACACACAGAAAGGTGGATTGAGACCTAATATGAAATTTTTAGACACAAATGCTATTCTCCTTCTTCAAAATAAAGCTTTTGAAGAAAAATTTATTATTTCTAGTATAACTTTAAATGAACTAGAACAAATTAAAACATCTAAAACAAAAGACGAAGAAACAAAATGGGCAGCTAGACATATCTTACATTTATTAGCAGATAATGAAGATAAATATGAAATTGAAGTATATAAATCTCATTATGAAGATGAAATTAAAACATTAGATATGCCGATTACTGATGATAGCAAAATTATAATTTGCGCTAAAGAAAGCTTTATTAGAAGAAATTGTTTAGATACTGGTATTTTTATAACAGAAGATTTAGCTTGTAAAAAAATAGCTGAATGTGTTGGATTAAAAACTGAATATGTTAGACAAGAGCAAGATGAAGAATATACAGGTTATGTAGCTGTTTCTTTATCCGAAAAAGAATTAGCTCGATTTTATGCAACTATTTTACCAGAGAATATAAATGAATATGGATTATTAAATAATCAATATCTACTTCTTAACTTTGATAATAAAATAGTTGATAAATATAAATGGAATGCGGAAACCGGGTATGAAGAAGTTAGTTTCCGCACTGTGCAAAGCCAAATGTTTGGTAAAATTACTCCAATTAAAGATGACGTTTATCAGCAATGTGCATTAGATAGCTTATGCAATAATCAAGTTACTGTAATGCGCGGACCTGCAGGTTCAGGAAAATCATATCTAGCTTTAGGTTATCTTATGAGCCAACTTGATAAAGGTAAAATAGATAGAATTATAATTTTTTCAAACACTGTTTCTGTGCGAGGGGCAGCTAAACTTGGATATTACCCAGGGTCTAGATTAGAAAAACTTTTAGACTCACAAATTGGAAACTTTTTAGCTTCTAAACTAGGTAGTATTACTGAAGTAGAGAGAATGACCGACGAGGGAACTCTCATGATATTACCAGCTAGTGACATCAGAGGATTCGATACGAGCGGAATGAGAGCTGGAGTTTATATTACTGAAGGCCAGAATACATCTATCGATATGCTAAAACTTATGCTTCAAAGAATTGGTGAAGATAGTATAGTAATCGTAGAAGGCGATGACAAATGTCAGGTTGATATGAGTGAGTATGCTGGAACTAACAATGGACTCCGCCGCATGTCTCAAGTATTTAGAGGCCAAAATTTCTACGGTGAGATCACACTTAAAAACGTATATAGATCTAAAATTGCTGCTATAGCAGATGAGATGTAAAAAGAGAGGCTTCCCGCCTCTCTTTTCTTTTTTATAAAGGAGGGATTTTTATGGCGAATTTCTTTAAACGTTTTATACAATTAAGAAAATTTAAAAAAGATAAAGAAGATATCGATTTTCAAGAAAAATTGTGGCTACAGCTCAAACCAATTAAATTACGTGAAAATAAAATAGAACAAGAGAAGAAAGAAATTGAAAATGAAAAGAAGAAGATAAAATTGCCATCTTGGAGCAAAATACTACTTATCTTTTTATTTATTAATTTCACTATACTTGAAATTTTTATTGGATGGGTAACACTACAATCTTTCTCTCTTGCTTTTGCAATTGGAATGAGTCCTGATTTAACTCCTCTTGTTGCATTAATAGGTGCAGTAATTGGACAGACAATCTCATATTGGACTTATTGTAATAAATCCAAAGCTGAAAATACTGAAGGCGGAGTAGTGCATGATACTGCTATGTATGAATTAAAATATGGCTGGGAACAGCAACAAAAGGAACAAGATAATGATAATAATGCTGTTGGATAAGGAGACAAAAAAGAATGACTAATCAAGAATTTATTAAACAAATTGCTCCAATATTTGTTAAATATGCTAAAAAATATGGGTATAAAATAGCTAGCGCAGCCATTGCACAAGCTTGTCTTGAGAGTGGATATGGCACTAGTTATAAAGCTATTCACGGTAATAACTTATTAGGACTTAAATATAGACCTAATAGAATTACTACAAACAACGGTTACTTTGAAAATGGCGGAAGTGAACAAAGCCCCAATGGAGTTTATACGCAACTCCCATCTAATACTGCGTGGTATTCATTCCCAAGTTATGATGCTTGTATCGAGGGGTATTATCAATTTATCTCGATTGCTAAATATGCTCAAGTAAAACAAGCAAACAATCCTTTAAATTATTTACAAGCCATTAAGACTGCTGGATATGCAACTTCTATTAATTATGTCCAAAATGTATATAATGTAGTTCAAAAATGGAATTTAACTCAATATGACACAGGATTGCAAGATATTACATCGTCATCTGTCCAGACTTCTGCACTTAGTATTATTCAAAAAACAAATACACATAATACTACTAAATGTAACAGTAGAAAGATAGAATGGATAGTTTTACATTATACTGCGGGAACTACTTCTACTAGAGGTTCTGCACAAAATACAGCAGCTTATTTTTCTACAACTACTAATCAAGCTTCTGCCGATTTTATAGTTGATGATGAAACTATCGTTCAATATAATCCAGATCCTTTAAACTATTATTGTTGGGCGGTTGGCGGCAATAAATATAGTAATAAAACTACTAGTCAATCTGGTCAATATTATGGACAATGCAAAAATGCTAATTCTATTAGCATAGAAATGTGCAGTAATAAAACAAATAAAGCTTCTTTAGCCGCAACTGATGATGATTGGTATATTACTGAAAAAACACAAAAAATGGCAGAACAATTAACTACATATTTATTACAGCTTTATAATATTGATAAGAGTCATGTTATAATGCACCATCAAGTAACTGGAAAAGCTTGCCCACAGCCTTGGTGTAAAAATGAACAAGCTTTAAATAACTGGAATAAATTTCTAAATAATATAAATGCGGGAACCCAGATACCTGTTAGCGTTCAATCTAGCATTTCCGCACAAGATGTTATTTCAGGAGGAGAGTCAGTTAAATATGTTGTTCGTATTACAGCCAATACATTAAATGTACGCTCTGGCCCTGGGACAATTTATTCTATTAATAGAACTGTAAATAAAGGTTCTGCTTATACTATTGTTGAGGAACAAGATGGATGGGGCCGATTGATTAGTGGGGCAGGATGGATTTGCCTAGATTATACGAAAAAAGTAGATTCGACTAGTACGACTTCTACTCAAAAGGAGTTGTCATATTTAGTACGCGTAACCGCAGATACACTTAATGTGCGTTCTGGCCCTGGAACTAACTATCCTATTGTTCTTCAAGTCAAAAGAGGAAGTGCATACACAATAGTTGAAGAGGATGGAGATTGGGGATTATTAAAATCTTATCAAAAAGATAAAAATGGATACATTAATCTAAAATACACTGAAAAAGTTTAAGCGGAAGGAGTTTTTCCTTCCGCCTCTTTTTTATGCCCATTTTTTACAAACATATTTGAAAAATATCATTTTTTATGTTATAATTAATATATAGTTCAATAGAGTTTAGATACAGAAGATAAAAACTTGACTTTTAAAAAAATTTATGATATAATATTATATAGAATAAAATGAAAGGAAAAAAATGATGAATAAATTATATAATAATGATAGTATTCAATCACTCTCGCCTCGTGACTTCACTAGACTTAGACCTGGTGTATATGCAGGTAGCACCGAGTATAGTACACAGCTACTTATAGAAATTGTTTCTAATGCAGTAGATGAATTTGCAGCTGGGCATGGTGATGTAATTAATGTAGATTATAAAGATGATGGTTCATGTAAAGTAGAAGATTTTGCACAGGGATTTCCTGTTAATGTTATGCGTGAAGATGGAGAAACTGTTCTTCAAGCTTCTTTTGATGTATTAAATACTTCAGGTAAATTTACAGATGATGGAGTTTATGAAGGAACTGCTTTAGGTTTAAATGGTATTGGTTCTAAATTAACTAATTATCTTAGTAATTGGCTTGAAGTAAGAACTTTTAGAGATGGAAAATCTGAAATGATTAAGTTTACAGAAGGTATATTTTCAGATAGAATTGTTGGTGAACAAGGAAACTTCCATACTGGTACTATTGTCGAATGGAAACCAAGTGCAGAATTTTTTACTCATCCTCAGATTGATGTAGATAGAATTAAGAAATTATTTCATGTATTAACTTGTCTTTGTAAAGGATTAACAATTAATTTAACTCATAATGGAAAAGATAAAATTACTTATTATTCAGAAAATGGATTAAATGATCTTGTTAATGATATTGCAAAAGATAATGAAATAATTAACAATAGATTAAATATTAATTTTATTGAAGATAAAAATAAACTTGATTTCGTATTAACATATACAACTAATTATTCACTGAATATGATTAGTTATGTTAACACCGGAGAAACAGATAGTGGACCTCATATAACTCAGATTAAATCTCTTATAACAAGAGAGTTTAATAAATTCTTTAAAGAAAAAGGTTGGCTTAAAGACAAGGATAGTAACCTTGAAGGTTCAGATATACAAGAGGGAATGTTAATTGCATTTAATATCACAGCTCCTGGAGTATCATATGATGCTCAGACAAAAAGTCGAATAGTTAAGCTTGATATGAGTCCTTTTACTGGAGTATTAGCTGAAAATATTCAAACTTGGTTAAGTTATAATGAGAAAGATATTAAAATAATTTTTGATAAGGCGGTCTCCGCTAGAAAAGCACGAGAAGCAGCTAAGAAAGCACGAGATGCTGCCCGCGAAACTGAAAAAAAGAAAAAAGAGAAAGTTCTTAAATTTGATACTAAATTAGCTGATTGTTATTCAAAGGATAGAATGAAATGTGAAATATATATCACAGAGGGTGATAGTGCTAGTGGTAATATTAAATTAGCAAGAAATAATGAATTTCAAGCTGTATTACCCGTAAGAGGTAAGATATTAAATACTCAAAAAGCAACTCTTGCTCAGATACAAAAAAATGCAGAAATTATGACTATGATTGAAGCATTTGGATTAAGAATAGATCCTAAAACAATGAAGGTGACTTATGATAAAGAAGATTTGCGTTATGGTAAAATTATTATTATGTCAGATGCCGATGTCGATGGAGCGCACATTAAAAATCTTTTCTATACTTTTATATGGAATTTTTGTCCAGAATTGATAAAAGAAGGATATGTTTATGCAGGAGTTCCACCACTGTATAAAATAACAATAGGAAAAGAATACAAATATCTTAAAAATGATGAAGCACTTGAAGATTTTAGAAAGAAAAATGAAGGAAAAAAATATCAAGTTAATCGTCTTAAAGGTCTTGGTGAAATGTCAGTAGAAGAAACTGAAGAAACATTGACTGATCCAAGTAATAGAATTATTAAACAGATTAATGTTGAAGATGCTAAAGCTACAGATATTTTATTTGAGCAGTTAATGGGAACTGGGGTACAGTGTCGTAAGCAATTTATTAAAGAGCATAGTAAAGAAGCTACATATAATCAGGAGTAATGATATGACTTTTAGATATGAAGAATACAAAAAATGGGAATTAAAAAATCAATTTTCTATTCCACGAAGATTGGAATATATAGCCCACAGATTTGGGAATGAGTTTACTTATAATGAAATAACTGAATTTTATGCAATATCTGTTCGAGAGGTCTTAATGTTTTATAATGTTAAAGTATTAAGTGAAACGCCTTGGGGAGTTGGATTCTTAGAAGTGCAAGATAGATGGGTAGAAAAAATGAATACTTGTTTAAAAAGAAAAGAATTTAAAAAGAAATTTAAGGAGGCCGATGATGCAGAATGATGTAATAAATGAACTAGGTAAAAATTTTATTGAATATGCCGTAGCTTGTAACACGGACCGCGCGATTCCCGATGCTAAATCTGGTCTCAAACCTGTTGCAAAAAGAATATTATGGTCTGCTTATGAAGAAGGAAGATTATTTAGTAAACCACACGTCAAAGCTGCTCGTATAGTAGGCGATGTAATGGGTAAATATCACCCTCATGGAGATTCTTCAATTTATGGAGCTATGGTAAGATTATCTCAACCTTGGGTATTAAGATATCCTCTTATAGATTGGCATGGTAATAATGGTAATCAAATGGGAGATGGTCCAGCTCATATGCGTTATACAGAAGCTAGACTTAGTAAATTGGCGGAAGATGGTCTGCTTCAAGGATTAAAAAAGAAAAATGTTGATTTTATTCCTAATTTTGATGAAACAATGGAAGAACCTGTTACCCTTCCCGCAATTTTTCCTAACCTCTTGTGCAATCCAAATACAGGAATTGGTGTTGCAATGGCTTGTAACTGGCTCCCACATAATTTGAATGAAGTAGCTCAGGCTATTTATGATTATATAGATGGTAAAGAAGTAACTTTACCTGGACCTGACTTCCCAACAGGTGGAATTATTATCAATAAGAATGATATTCCTGGAATTATGAGAACAGGTCATGGTTCAGTAAAAGTAAGAGGTCAATATAAAACTGAAAAAAATAATATTGTTTTCTATGAAATTCCTTATGGAGAAACAGTAGAGGGATTAATGGCACAAATTGGTGAAGTTTGTGATGCTAAAGAAATAGATGGAATTAAAGAAATTCGTGATGAAAGTAATAAAAAGGGATTAAGAATTGTTATTGAATGTAATAAAGGAGTGAACTTAGATAGTATTGCACAGAAACTCTATGCAAAAACAAATCTTCAGACCTCTATTTCATATAATCAGGTAGCATTAATAGATAAAACTCCAACTGAATTAAATCTTAAACAGTGTATTGAAATATACATTAATCATAATATAGATTGTTTAGTTAAAGAAGTTAATTTTGATTTAAATAAAGCAAAAGAAAGATTACATATTGTTGAAGGACTGCTTATTGCTCTTGAGGACATTGATAATGTAATTGCATTAATTAAAAAGAGTGAAAGTAGTGCGGCGGCTAAGGTTTCTTTAATCGAGAAGTATAATCTTTCAGAAGCTCAAGCAAAAGCTATTTTAGCTATGAGATTATCAAGTTTAGCTAGATTGGAAAAAATTGAACTTGAGAATGAAAAAAATTCACTTCTTGATAACATAGCTGATTATGAAACATTACTTCAATCTAAAGAACTACAAGAGAAAGAAATAAGACGTAGACTTGAAAAAATTGTTGAAAAATATGGAGATGTAAGACGCACTCAACTTATGCAAATTGAAGTTCCAAAGGAAGAAAAAGAGATCGCTGAAGTAGTTCCTGTTGATGTAGTTGTGGTAACAACAGAAAGTGGTCTTATTAAGAAAGTTCCTGTATCTAATTTCAAAATACAAAAGCGCGGTGGAAAAGGCGTCAAATCAGCTGATGACGCAATAATGTCTGCTATTAAAACAAACACAGTTGATTATATGATGTTCTTCACACAGGCGGGCCGCATGTATAGATGCGTTGTTGATAATATTCCTGATGGAACTAATACAACAAAAGGAGTTCCAATTAATAGTCTTATTAAACTAGAACCTAATGAAAAAGTAATAGCAGTAACTTCACTTCATAGACAGAAACTTCCGCAGTTTGCTATCTTTGTAACTAAGCAAGGATTAATTAAAAAGAGTTTCTTAACTGAATATCTTGGTGCTAGAAAGAATGCGGGAATCGCTGCTTTAAAACTTAAAGAAGGTGATTCTGTAGCTAAAGTGTCATTCCAGGATGATGAGGATATAATCATTATAACTAAGAATGGTATGAGTATTAAATTTAGTACAAAAGATATTGGAGCTATTGGACGTGCGGCAACTGGAGTAAAAGGAATTAATCTTAATGAAGGCGATGAAGTAGTAACAGCTCTTCCTATCCATAAAGATACTGATATGATAGGATTATTTACTTCAGATGGAATGGGCAAAAAAGTTAATCTTAACGAGTTCCCTCTTCAAGGCAGAGGTGGAAAAGGCACGATCTGTTACAAACTTAATCCAGGAGTAAGCATTGCGGGCGCCGCAATGCTTTCCGATGAAGATAATATTCTTATTAGTGGTAGTAAAACATCTATATGCATCTCAGCTAAGGATGTTTCAACACAAGGAAAAGCAGCACTCGGCACAATTGTTATTAAAGATAATTTAGTAAAATCAATTACTAAATTTAAATAAATATCAACTTGACAAAATAAAAAATTTTTGATATAATTTTTTAAAAGGTTAGATAATGGAAAAAGAATTATCTAACCTTTATTTTTATATATTGACTTTTATAAAAATTTATATTATAATATTTATATAATAAAAAAGGAGTTGATAATTAATGAATCAAGAATCTAAAGATATAAGAAATTTAATTAATTTATTAAATGAATATACTGAAGCATATGATAAAGGAACTCCAATTATAAGTGATAAAGATTGGGATAGCATGTATTTTAAATTAGCAAATTTAGAACAGGAAACAGGGATTATTTATCCAGATTCTCCAACTCAATCAATTAATTATGAAGTTAAAACAGAATTAAATAAAGTTATCCACAATCCGCCTATGTTATCATTAGATAAAACAAAAGATATAGATAGTGTCTCTTCTTTTGTTCGTGGAAATGATTGGTATGCAATGTTCAAGATGGATGGATTATCATGCCGAATAATATATGAGAATGGACAGCTTGTTGAAGCTAGTACACGAGGTCATCATGGAATAGAAGGAGATGATATAACTCATAATGCTATGGTTATTCCTTCAATTCCTAAATCAATACCATATTTAGATCGAGCTATTGTTGATGGTGAGATAATTTGTGATTTAAAAACTTTTAATGAAAAATTTAGTGATGATTATAAGACAGCAAGAAACTTCGCAGCTGGTTCAATTAGACAATTAAGTTCAAATATATGCGCCTCCCGCAATTTAACATTTGTAGCTTGGAATTTAGTTGAAGGATGTTCAGATATTGATTTCAATTTTTGGAGATTAGAGAAACTTGATGACTGGGGTTTTATTACTGTTCCTAGAGTTGGCGATGCTGAAACAGTAGAAGATGCAATCAGGATATTAGACCAGATGGAAGAGCATAACATTTATCCTATTGATGGATATGTATTCAAATTTGAAAGTAAAAAGCTAGGTGAATCACTTGGTCAAACTGAACATCACGCAAAAAATGCGCTGGCTTTCAAATTTTATGATGAAGAATATGATGCGGAATTACTTGATATAGAGTGGTCTATGGGCAGGACAGGTGTGTTGACTCCAGTAGCTATATATACAGATACTGAAATAGATGGTACAATTTGTAATCGAGCTTCAATGCATAATCTCTCTATTATGAGAGAAACGTTGGGGTTATATCCAGAAAAGAGTCAACCAATCTGGGTAGTTAAACAGAACCAAATAATTCCTCAGATATCTAGAGCGCAGAAGAATGATATCCCGCATGACCATATTTTAGACAATGGAATTTGTACTAACTGTCCTATATGTGGAGAACCTACAGAAATAGTAGAATCAGAGACAGGAGTCTTGAACATAGTATGTACTAATCCTAGTTGTATGGGTAAAATATCTAATATTGCTGACCACTATTTAGGTGTTAAAGGTCTTAATGTTAAAGGAATATCTAAAGCAACTCTAGAGAAATTAATTCAATGGGGTTGGTTAAAAAATATTAAAGATATATATACATTAAAAGAATATCGAGAAGAATGGATTAAAAAACCTGGTTTTGGGATTGCTTCTGTTGATAAAATATTAAATGCTATTGAGGAGAGTAAACATAATGTTGTATTAGCTAATTATATTTCTGCTATTGGGATACCTTTGGTTGGTAGAACAGTCGCCAAGAGCATTGTAAATTATTATTCTAGCTGGAAAGAATTTAGGGAGGCTGTTGGCGGTGATTGGACTGAATTTGAAGGATTCGGACCTGAAATAAATAATGCTATTAATTCATTTAATTTTTCTATATATGATGAAATTGCGGGAATGCTAGACTTTGCACAGCCAGAGATCCAGAATGAAGTAACTCCGACCGCCGCACTTAAAGATAAAAAGTTTTGCGCAACAGGGAAACTTCAAAACTTCACTAGGAATAGTCTTAAGGCTGATATTGAAGCGCATGGAGGTAAATTAGTAAGCTCAGTAACTTCCGCCATAGATTACCTTATAACTAACACACCAAATAGTGGGACTAGTAAAAATAAAGATGCTCAGAGATTAGGAGTAAAAATAATCACAGAAGAAGAGTATCTTAAAATGAAAGAATAAGCTGTCATTAGTTGAAAAGTTATAAAAATTTTGGTATAATATATACATAAAGAAAAAGGTGCTACGACAGACTGAGGAAGCCAATGTGATAGTGGCGAGTTCGTATAACGCTGTAGTTAAATGGAGTTTAAGGAACAGCCTATTTTCTCTCTATATATTATTAAAATGTTAG
>Ga0326513_10001231_pt1 | contig 20804 bp, 20 predicted proteins | sample 2_2465_0518_D_FD_203654 | JGI IMG/M metagenome (GOLD analysis project Ga0326513, IMG submission 203654) | Bovine rumen microbial communities from UC Davis, California, United States - 2_2465_0518 | ecosystem: Host-associated > Mammals > Digestive system > Stomach > Rumen | place: USA... | reverse complement strand
TGTTCTGCCAATGAAGTCCTAAAGGGTACTCTTCCAGGTATGCGGATTTAATTCTGTTCTCACAATCAATCGTTCTCTTCGGGGTATATGCTCTTGCAAAACCACCTCTTGTTGTTACACGGGGCCTACCTTTACCAACAATCTCACCATCAACCCTGAAATAAATTTCATCCTTCATAGAAACGACCATATCTCCTTTTGAATAAGTCTCTTGCAACATCTTCCGGATAACCTTGTTTCATGTGATCCTTGATAAAGGTTTCCTGCCCTAAAGCCTGCAGCTCTTTATCTGTCACTCTTTTTCCAGGTACTTCCGCATAGCCTTTATCGTGTATATCCATGTGCAATTTATGATCTAACCAAATCCAAAGCCCATCTTCTTCCGCAAGGGGCTTAATGCCCCTGCCGTGTAGAACGTGATGCCGGTCAAGTCCGTAAGGCCTGCCGGTGATATAGCACTTTGCTTCGCCGGTTACGATCTTGCTTGGTACATAATTCATTTATGGTTCCTTTCATAATTCTCGATTGCTTTCACAATCTCTTCATCTTGTGGCGGTACTAAACCCATACTCCGCATCTGCTCTGCTATCGCATCTATAAGCCTTGACATTTCCGATGTATCAAAGTCAGATGTATGCTTTAGCATCAGATACCATCTGTAACGTTCTCCGTTTATAACCTTTAATCCTTGAAGACCACGCACGGGCCGTAAGTGATTATCTGTGTCATACATTGACTTGTGTTCGGTTTCGTCTGTATCGGGAAGTAATACTCTGGCGGGTTCTCCGTCATAAAATTCAAATATCCCTAATTGACGTAGCATATAGTTATGCACATAGGCGTTGGGTTCCTTCATTGCCTGGCCTATTTTAGAAACACATTTCCAATACAAAGCATTTGCGTTAAGGGATCTCTTTTCCTTGTGCGGTTCCACTTCAAACAGTCCATCCGGCTGCTGACTTAAAAACGCTATGCACTCCAACGCTGTACCGATCATCCTGCTTCCCTCACCCTATAGACAGTTACTTTCCTTCCGGTGTACTCGCAGATTGCCTTGCCAATGGGTTCAACCACTCCCTTTTCACAAAGCTCTGTCAAACGTGGGGAAGCAAAATTTCTTTCGTCAGTAGGGGTATATCCTCTCTTGTACATACGAACCGCAATTTCTTTTGCGGTAAGTCCTCTTTTGCAAGGTTTAAGAATTGACTTTATCTGGCGGTATCTCTTCTGCTTATCCACAGTGTCATGTGATTCTCTTCTTGTTTCTGCCATAGGATTAGTGCCGTATCTTCTTTTCTCCATAGCTTTATCTCCTTTCAGGTACTGGCTTGAATACCGCTTCTTTTGGGTTCCATCCGCTTCTTAATCTGTTTCCGATGGTTGTTTGTGCTATGCCGGATATTCTTGACCATTCCGCAACTGTATGCGTTACTCCGTCTATAGTTTCAAAGCGGTTTGTTTTTCTGTGGTTGTTCTGTGTTATGTAGTCAACCCATCTGCAATTTTCGGGGCTATAACCTTTCAAGGGATCAATGCGGTCAATCGTTAAGTCATCTCTGTAACCATGTGCAAAAGACCAGTTGTAAAAAGAAACTCTGTCATTTCTCCATTCTTCACAAACTGTTATTCCCTTTGCCCCATATCTGTCGTAGCTTTTGTTTGTAGGGTAGTAACACCTGGCTATCATGGTTTTATAAATGTGGTCTATCCTTGTGTGTGCTAACCCGTGTATACGATGTGCGTTGTGATGATTTGCTTTCTGGTAACAACCACAACTGATGGTTGCACCCCTCTTAACGTTATGTGCGATAATGCTTTTCACATTTCCGCAGTCGCATTGATACAAGTAATATCTTTCATCCTTATCAGGGTCTTTACCTATGCAAACGAGTTTTCCATATCTCTCTCCTGCTTTCATTTCCATAGGCTTTAACCTCATGCAAAAGGCAATTCTGAAATATCGGATACGTTCAAAAAGTCAGCAACATCATCTTTCTTCTCGGTTGTCTCTCCCTTTGCTTCGCAGAAGTCTATCTGGTCTACGATGATGGTTACTGAATTGACTTTGTTGCCGTTCTTGTCGGTGTAACTTCCACTCTGTAAGTGTCCGGTAATAGCAACCTTTGAACCCTTGTGTAGCCACTTCTCAATAAACTCCGCTGACTTACCAAACGCGGAAATATTAAAGAAGTCGGTTTCCTTTTCCTTGCCCTTACGATCTACGGCAATGCTGTTCTGTAAATATGAAGTTCCACTTGTGGATGATTTAAGCTCTATATCTCTTGTGAGTCTTCCGATGATACATACAACGTTCATTTCTTCTCTCCTTCTGCCTTGTCAGCGATTTTCTTTTTGAGTGCTGTCTTTAATTCGGGATACATAACTTCAAGACTTTTTACTTCGGTGTTCTTGTTTATCCACTCTTCAAAGCCATCGTTACCCCCTGCCTGATTCCAAAGGGTTTTCAGTTCGTCAAGAAGTATCTTGTTGGAGTCTTCCTTGTTCTGTTCGGGCAAGTCTTCACCTGCGTAGATGTAAAGTCCGAGTCCGTGCATAGCAAGGTTCTTTGTAAGGCAACGCATGATTGTTTTGTTGATATCGAACATAGTGGCTGCTTCAACTGTCTTTTCGATAAATTCTGTCTGTTCGTTGCCGTACTTGTCGTAATACTTCCCGTCTTCCTTATTCTTCGTTGCGTACTTGAAGTTCTTATTCCTTACCTTGTAGGTGTAGGGTGTAGCTTTCATGGCCTTGTTAGCGGAGTCCATAACGGGCAGCCACATTTCATGGGTGATACCCTGAATAGTTACCTTCGTGTAGACCATGTATCCGGTCAGTTCATCGAATACATAAGGAAGTCCGTTAAACTTCTCGATCTCATACTGCATATCGGGGTATCTCTTCTTGACTTCTGCTATTGCGTAAGCCCAGGAAAGATAAGTAAGTTCTGTGTCTCCACTCTTTACCTTTTCGGTGTGTTCATTTACGTTTGCTGCATAAAGGGTTTCAAACACTGACTTGCCATTCATATCCGGTGCGGGGGTATTTAAAACCTTTGCATCTTCTGGAAGACTCTCTATAAACTCTTTATCTGTCATTTCAAAATTCTCCTTTGTAACCTTCTCTTCGTGCGATATCTCGTAGGCTTTCACACTTATAAAGGATTTCATCTACTGCTCTTTTGCTCACTTTTCCATTCTGTTTAAAGCACTCCATTACCGCAGATTCTTCCGCTTCTTTATAGGCTGTTAGAATTGCGTGAACATCGGAATAAGGAAGCACCGAATCTTCACTCTGTATATCTTTCAGAAACCTTTTAAATTCTCTTTTCATAGCTGATATAGGTTTCTGCTGATGGGATATGGGTGTCCTTCTCCAATTAAAATCAAAGCAAGGGTACGATCCGTCATGACGGACTTCAAAAACGTTTAGTCTGAAATCACATAGAAGGAATTTAATGTGTTCAAATAATGCTTTCCCGTGTCTTGCGTATGATTTGTAGGGTGAGTCCCAACAACCCAATTTCTTAAAATCCCTATACCAATATGGACAAACGCCACTTGGCACATTTAAGTCCATCTCGTTCTCCTTTCATTTAGTGAAGTAATGGTTCTTGTACTGAAACAACTCTTGTTTCCCTTCGCGGTATCCGTATTTGTTGAAGTACAAAGCACCGCAACTATCGTCTATTCCATCCATTATTCCGGCCAAAGCCATGTGACATTCATCTGATACATTCGGGGTCATACCTTCGGTGTAAAACTGTCCTTCTGCGTAGATAACATCGTGAATTGACATTCCCCACTGCTCTGCTCTATTAAGAACGACATTCATAACAAGCATCATTCCCCTGACTCCTTCTCCCTTTGCTTCTGCAAAGGCTATTTCTTCAAGAAGTTCCTGCTCTTCCAGGGTTAAGTTAGGAATACTTACTTCCGGCTCTTTCTCTACAAAGATGTATTCAGTTACGACTTCGGGTTCTGATTCGATATAGATGTATTCGATGGTCGGTTCGGGATTCTCTGTACTCATGTGATAGTTTCTTGTGTGAGCCTGATATGATCCGTATACCGCTATGCCAAACACGGCACCGAGAAAAATTAGAACGATGATATTAAGTGTGTTTTTCATTGAGATACCTTTCAAAATCTTCGGGGTTTACTCTTGTGATTCTTTTGGTAGGTTGCCAACAGTTACCGCCTGATTCGATGTAGGCTTTTACGATCTTGTAGGCGGTTGCTCTGCTGACTTGTAAAAGCTCTGCAACGTCTTCCGGTGATAACCACTTCTGCATGGCCTATCCTTTCTGTAGATTATTTATCTACTTTTAGAGCATAAAAAAACGTGTTACGACAAAAAAATCTCTGATACCTGCTTGTTGGTAAGTCCGAGTAGATCCTTCATGATTGCGATTTCCTTTGCTGTAAAATCACTCTGCCCGTTTTCCTTTTTCAGATATCCATAGTAGGAACGGCCTATTCTTTCAGCAATGAAAGTCTTTTTAAGTCCGGATTTCTCTATGACTTCCTTTAGCATTGCAACGTTTGTCATTGCATCCTCTCCTTTCCACTTGTACTTGTAGATTTAAAATCTACTCTCACACTATATCAAGTGGTTGATTTTTTGTCAACTATTATTTATAATTTGTTTTACAAGGATAAACGAAAGGGGCAACTACAATGATTGGATACAAAATAAAAAGGCGGAGATTAGAACTTGATATGACCCAGGAAGAACTTGCACATAAGATGGGTTATAAGTCTAAATCTACCATCAACAAAATTGAAATGGGTATCAATGACGTAAGCCAAACTAAACTAAAGAAATTTGCAGAAGTCCTTGAATGTTCACCCATGTATTTCATTGAAGGCGTACCGCATGATCCTATCCCTTCCGACATTGAAAGTCTTTTAATGAAAAAGTTTTCTATGTTATCCCCTGAACAGCAAGACAATGTTATGAAGTATATTGATTTCCTACTGTCAGAAAAATCATAGAAAATACCATGTGTAAAATTTTACACATTCTCGAACGTATGTTTGTATATCTATCTAACTAAATCGTAACAGTATAACTACTGATACAGAAGTTCCACTTTAACCCACTTCTGGTACATAGCTGATACAAGGAGAATGATATGAATAAGACAAAAGAAGTTATCCTGAAACTGAAAGAAGTTAAAGAACAAAGGGGATTATCCCTTAATGAGATAGTTGATCTTGTTGAAAAGAATGGCGATTATATCTCCCGTTCTTCCGTTCAAAGGGTGTTCACCGATGGTTCAGAAGATGTTTCCTTTAGGTATGAAGAGACAATAAGGCCCATAGCCAACGCATTACTTGACATTGATACCATAGAAGACAGTGACAATATGGATATCCAGGCTATGAAAACCTTATTGCAATACAAGAATAAGAGAATTGAAGAGCTTGAATCTCAATTAGATAAAGAGAAGTTAAGATACCATGAGAAGTTAGATGTAGAACGTGAACGATATAACAACAGTATCGAGTTTCTAAAAAAGCAAGTTGCACTTAAAGACCGGAGAATAGACATACTGTTAGACTCACTTCAAATAAAAGATGCCAAAATAAACGAGATGATAGACAAGATTATGAAAGGAGTTAACCATGTGGATTACTGATAATGGACTAATGCAGGAACGTGTTATTATGCCCGACACGGGGCTTACAAAGATAGTATCGGTTAAGGTTAAGGGCAGTGGTTTAAAAGCCGAACAAGAAGCAACTAAACGTCTTGAAGACAAGATTGCACATTTATCTGACAAGAGAATTAAGTTGTCAGAAGCAATAGATATGTTTATCAGGGAATGTGAAAAGACTAAAAAAGCTTCCACCGCCAGAAGATATCGTTTTGAATTAAAGGCTTTTTATGATGTAGTGGGTGAATGTTATTTAGATCATCTGACAGCGGGTTACGTTCGTAAGGCACTTATGGATAGTGGACGTTCTAACAGAACCCTTAACGGATATCTGAAAGTCTTTAAGACCTTTTGGATGTGGGCTTATCGTTCTGACATAGTAAAGGGCCGTGAAGTCATGGATAAGCTAATCAATTTCCAGGACACTCCCGAAAAGGAACGTATACAAGACAAGTATTTGGAGTCATGGGAATTAAAGAAACTGCTCGATAACATGGACGAAAGATGGAAACTTGTTAGCCGTTTCCTTGTATTATCAGGATGCAGAATCGGTGAATTGATTGCCCTTGAAAGATGTGATGTATGGGGATCAGTGATTAAGATAAACAAGACTTATGACTCTAACAACCATGTAGTGACTCCCCCTAAATCATTTGATAGTAAGCGTGATATCCACGTTCAGCCAGAGTTAAGGGAATGTATTGAAGACATTGACAGATATGTAAAGGATATGAAAGAGAAGTGTGGTTTTGAAAGTGACTTGTTTTTCCCTGACTTCTCCGGTGATTATCTCCCCTATGCTGCCTATTCAAAGTATCTCCGTGAAGTATCTGAACATGTACTGGGTAAGCGTTGTACTCCACATATATTCAGACATACTCACACAAGTTTCCTGGCAGCCGCAGGCGTACCACTCGACACGATAGCTAATAGGCTCGGACATAGTGACAGCAAGATCACGAAAGACATTTACTTCCACCGCACCAACGAATTGAAAGAAAAAGAAAACAAACTTCTTGACGGAATTAGTTTAATTGGTTAACATAATCTCGAAAGACGATGCGATTTGAATACTCATGGTAGACCTCCGGATGAACCCCTTGCAAGTTGCAGGGGGTTTTTTCGTATCTGATTAAATAAAATCAACCTACGATATTACCATCCGTTATCGAATGTATGTTCTTTTTAGGGCAAAAACTTCTCAATTTTTGCTAAAGAACAAGCCATCTGCTTAAGTTTTTGCTTAAGTGATGGCTTGTAATCCGCATGAATACTGCGTGTTAAGTGACTCCGACGGATATTGTCGTAAGTCTCACTCGGTCTATGATAGTCTATGAACGTCTAAAAATCAAGCACTTTTTTTGAAGCACCCCTATATAATAAGGAAGTGATTGCTTAACTTTTTGCTTAACCTGCTCTCTATTACCTACTAACTTTGTGTGATTATAATAGGTCAAGTTTGAGATTAAACAATAATCAACTCCTGCCCGCAATAGATTTTGTTCTTATCAGGGATACCATTTGCGTTAACCAACTGATCCACAGTTGTATTGTATCTCTTCGCAATGGATGAAAGTGTATCTCCCTTTGCCACTATGTAGGTCTTCTTTGCCTTCTTACGGGATGCCACTATTTCATTTACCCTGGCCTGAACTTCATTATAGGAATATCCGGCAGCGGTTAATTTCAATTTCCGCATTACTCCTGAACCCCATACTCCGGCAAGGACTTCATTAGCTAACTGATCTACCGACTTCTTATATTCTACGGGTTCTACGATTGCAACATCTTTAGGGATTGAACCATCATCCACCCAGGGGATATTGATTAAGTCTTGGTCTACTGTGGTTCCTGCGATCTTCGGACTTCTGACGTAGTTTGTTGAACCGCCATACTGCCATATCTCAACGAGTGCAATGGACTTTAACTTCGGGGGATTCTTACTGTACTTTGCTACCCAATGTGGATACATGATGAGCTGTGCATCATTAAATCTTGAATTGAACTGACTCTCTGACGTGTATATTCCACAAGCATATCCCGCGTTTATAAGGGTCTGACAGAAGGTTCTTATGATATCGGTAAGATGGGTATATCCCTGATTTAACATCTTTCCTTCTACGTCATAGTATACATGAACGATATCCTTGCCCTTTAGAAGTGATATAAAGTGATTCGCTTCGTTTTGTGCATCTTCGATTGAAAAAGCCCTTCCAAAGTAGTAAGCACCGATATACATTTTATCCTGCTTTGCCTGGATATAGAAGTCATCAAAACTTGCATCCTTGTAATATCCGGCATCTGCACCACCCGCCTTGATAATGGTATAAGTAAATCCTTCTGCCTTTGCATTGTTCAGGTCAAAGCCCTTCTGCCATCTGGATATATCAATTCCCAAAGTCTGTGTAACGGGAGTGGGATTCTCTTCATAGTCTACCCACGGCAGTAAGCCATAGTCCGTCCATCTTGAATTACGGGGGCCACCCTTGTATAAAAACCTTGCACCGGATTCATCAACATAGGTGTACTGTACCTTGTGTTCCCATGCACCCGTACATTCTACTACATTGAAGACATAACCATCCTGAACAAAGTCACCGATATAAACTCCTGCGTGTGGTGAAGTAGACATATAAAGATATGTGCCAGGCTGTTTAAGAAGGGTGAAGTCTTTTGATCTGTTAGTACACTGCATCAAAAGGTGGTATCCGTCACAATCTCCGGTAGGGAAGTCTTTAGGGCTGACATAATATCCTTTAGTGTAATTGTCCGTCCATCCACCGAGAATAGCCTTAACAAGATTCCAACAATCAAAACTGAATTTTGTACCATCATAATAACCACAGTTATAAGGGAAGTGATTATTATAATAGTTGGGTACGTCATGGGCTAATCGTAACTTTGAAATAAATTCTGATAGCTTCATAGTGTCTCCTTTGGTTGACATAATCTGTTAGTTGTTGTACTATGTAACTCGGAAACACTCCACTCTTACATTTGTTTATCCTCGTCAGCAAAGGCCCTCGATAATCGGGGGCCTTTTGCGTTGTCATGCTTTCTTTAAAGTCCAAACTCCGTTCACAAGCACCGGAATTTTCTTCCATTGATCGTCTGTGCCTGCGTTCTGGTCGAAAGCGTACCAATACTGTAGCGCGGTTTCGTTGTTGTAAGCACCAGGGTCAAGATTCAGATAATCAATAATCTCCTGCTGTGTGATGTTGTTAAATCCAGTCTCACCCTTCGATTGTTGGTTTATATCATCAAAAAGGTTTGTAAACTGCTGTGGATTAAGAGTAGGAAGATACTGTGTAGCATGGTTATATTTGGTAATAAGTCCTTCACCATAATCGGTATTAGCAAAGGTCTGCATAGCATTTAACTGCGTTCTAACAGCGGTTGCCCCGCCTTCATTATAGGCATCCATTACAGTCTGGCGGTTCTTCTCACTGTTATCCATTCCATACTGATTAAGAACAGCAGCAGGGAACATATACTCCGCAAGACCATTGACACCACCATTGTCATACGCTTTCTTTGCACCCTGATAATCCTTTTCGAGTCCGGTCATTGAATTGAACTCAACCCCGTTGACAACCGAGTTAAGATCAAATCTCAAATCGGTCATGTTCTCATTAGACAACATTAAAAGCATATCTCGATATTCATTGTTCATGATATCGTCAAGGCCAGTATTTGTACGTCCTACAGCACCTTGATATTGGCTTGTTAATGCAGATAGATCACCACCATTAGCATTTAAGGTCTGGAGAACAGCGTTGCGGTTCTCTTCGTTATTAGTAATTCCCAAATTAGCTAAAGCGTTCTGTGCGGTGATAAAGTCAATGAGTCCTTCTGCCCCGCCTTCTGCATAAGCCTTATCTTCACTATCAAAATCTTTGTCCAGTCCGAGATATTTTGCTCTCTCAACTCTCTGAACAGCACCATAGATAGTATCTAAAGCGTTTACTTTCTGCTCATCCGTAAGTCCAGAATAGAAGTTACTCTGAATAAAGTCACTTGCTATCTGGTTCATAGCGGAATCTGCAATCTGTAAAAACTCTGTGTACTCTTCCGTGGTAGCTTGATGCCCGTCCACATTGAGATAATCCAAACCTATTTTGGGCTGATATGCTTTTGTATCTTTTGTTGCTTCATAAAGTCTGGTTGCTTCATCCCTAACGGGGTCTTCCAAAGCAGAAGGAACTGTAACCATAGCGGGGTTAACAAGATTATCAAACCACTTTTCAAGTCCGTTACGTCCTGCGTTCTGTTCCATAGGCTGTCCATTCAGACCTATACGAGGTTCGAGAAGTTGCTGACGCAAGAAAGGAATACCCGCAATAGCGTTGTTCATTACACTTTCTTTGCCGCCCATACCATAAGTATTTCTCTTATAGGGGTCTAATGCTGCTGCGGTCTGACGTACAAAGGAAGGAAGTATAGCACTTGAAGCGGTGTTTGCTATAGTTTCCGCTACGTTATCCACAAGTTTATTATCTGAACTGTAGTTAGCACTTCCGGTTAGTCGCTGTAAGCCTTGCAGTGCAGCCTGCTCGAACATACTCTGTGAACCCGCTTTAACACCATTTGCAATAGCATCTATTGTATCCTGGTCGGGTTTTCTATAGGCATCGTCAAAAGCTGATGCTGATGTAAATGCTGAACCAATTCCAGGTATCCAGTTGATAGACCACTGATTTCCAGTAAAGGGGCTAACAAGTGCATATTCCTGCATACCCGCATCTTTCTGTGCCTGCTTTTCTCTGGGATCATCTGAATATCCACCCGTAAGAAGTCCTGCATTCTTCAACATAAGGCCTACTATGAACATAAGTGTTCCAACAGCGTTTCTTGAAGTCTCACGGACAAATCTTCTTTGGTCAAAAGATTCAGAGTCAAAAGCACTTCTTCCTGATTCAAGGTTACTTCTGATTTCCTGAATTGTGGTAAGTGCGTTCTTTACAACGCCCAGAGGACTTAATTCAAGGTTTGACTTGACAACGTTCATAGGGGTACGGACAAAAGGCATTGATGCACCGGAAAGAATATCTACACCAACATATCCTTTGGACATTTTGGCAAGACCCTTCTTAACGTCCATAGCACCTTCTGCGAGTTGGGAATTATCCTGATATACCGCTTCAAGTCCTTGTGCGGTTGCAACTGTTTTAGCCCACGTTTCAAACTCTGTATCAGTTATATCTTCGGGAAGTTTGAGTTTTCCTTCTTCATGCAAGGTGTTTAATTCATATAAGGTTTGGTCATAAGCCCCCTGGTAGAAGGGGTTATCACCAAAAGCAAGTCCGAACTTAATACACTTGTCATAGAGTTTAAGAGCTTTGTTCTTAAAGGTAGTGCGGTTATTTTTGATGGTTTCTTTGAAGTTGTTTTCATCAACTCCCGCACGATTAGTTACGTTAGCATCTGCAAATACTTCTATCTCTTTTGCAAGGTCTTTGAGTTTTGCATCGGTATCAGGATCATAATTCGGATTCCAATAATCCCTTAAAGTCTGCTTTGCACCCTTTTTGAAACCTTTAGCATAGGTCTTTAATCCTTCTTTGGTAAGTCCGGTTGTGGTTCTTGTACCCGTATATCTTGCGATAAACTTATCAATGGGTTTTGAAATTGCCTTAACCAAAGTCTGGTCAAGTGCAGCTTTACCGATGTTACCACCAAAGTTTCTTGATATAAGGGTACGGAAAGATGCAAGAAGGTTATCCATCCAAAGGGATGTAAACTTCTGACGGAACTTAACGGGTATCTGCTCATTTACCATGTGTGCAAGTTCTATTTCAAGTCTTGCTTGTTTTGCGGCTGATACGTCTTGTCCATCATACTGATGAGCTTTCTTTAAGAACTCTGCCATAAACTCATCTGAAAGAAGTCTATCGGCTGCGGTCTGTGCTTCCTTCTTTAACCGGAGATCATTCTTGTCTTCGGTTACTGTCTCATTGATGAAAGCAATAGCCTGACCGAGTTTTCCTTCGGGAGTCATAGCTGACCACTTTTTAAAAGCTTCGATCATCTGACCACCTGCGGTAGCCTGACTTCTAATCTTCTTAAAAAGTTCAACTTCTCTGTTCCATGCTTCGGTGGGATCAACACCTGCTGCTTCGGCACTTCTTGCGCTCTCTGCGTTCCTCATGGCACAAAGCATTGCGGTATCAACATCTACAGCATCCCAATTATCATCTTTGAGAAGTCTGTCATACTCTCCGCTATAGCCATTTCTCTTAACATTCTCTTCTGCTTTGTTTAGAGTTGCTTCGTGTGTTACTCTTTCGGTCTTTCTAATATCTTCAGGAATAACACTCTTATACTCTTCTTCCGTCATTGTCTGACTACGGGGAAATGTATTAGTAGCAAAGTCAGAAGTCTTGTATATTCCGGTATGAATACCATTATCCTTTAAAGTGGGGATACTTTCTTCTTCATTTTCACCACTCAAAAATTGGATATCATAGCGAAGGAGTTTATCAATTTTCTCCACTTCCGGCATAATGACATTTTCTGCATCTTCCAACGTCTTGATATCAGCTATGTTTTCATCAAGTTCAGAGTCCTTTTCTGTCTGTAAAGGTGTGGTCTGCTGTTCGGACTCATTAGGAAAAACCGCATACTGATTTGTTCCCTGCTCTGCATAGCGAACGGCATCATAACCCAGTTTTCTTAACAGATTATAAAAACGTGTTCCGGTATCTCCGGTGTTTGTTGCACCACTATTTCTTAATAGCTGATAAGCATACATAGAGCCTTCATCTGCAGTATCAACGTTAGGGTTGAAATAATCTGTAGAAGGAAACGCTTTTTCAAATTCTGGGCCTAATTTAGTTCTTAAATAATCATATAAAGTGTCGGAATCTACCTTCTCGCCTAACTCCGTTATGTCAAAGACGTTTTGAGGGTTGATAGAGTATTGTTTTACTTCCCCTTCAACCGGAATGTCTTCTCTCCCCGTAAGGGTTCTATATGCTTCGGGGCCAACAAGATTATAATAATCAAGGTCTTGCTTTGCATAATCTCTCGCAACATCCTGACTTTCCGTGTAATAAGAAAGAGGTAATAGGTCGGGGGTGTTTTCTTTTAAATTAGAAATAAAATCCGAAACATTTTTCTCCCTTACAAGGTTAGACTCCAAAGGATTTGTACTTCTGTTGGAACCACGATAAACTTGTATTCCCTGGTTTTGAGAAGGCTGTGCGGTCTGATTACCTCTAACAGTATTTACAACATTCTGCCAAAGGTTATTGATCTGTCCTTGTGCTTCGGGGTTCTGTCTTCCGAGTGCAACAAGTTCATTCCTTAAATCGTTTGCTTCTTCAATTCCGAGAACGTTAGAATTATATCCATTAAGGAATGTATTTACCGCTGATTCTGCACGCTGAATAACAGAATTAAGTTCGGGTACATTCTGTGTAGGCTGTGCCACTTCGTTAGTAGGCTGTACTTCGGGGGTTACAGTAGGTATCTGTTCTTCGGTCTGAACGGGATTATTCTGCATTGCTTCCTGCAATGCTCTTAACTCTTCTGTTCTCTGATTCTGTATCTGCTGTTCCTGCTCAATAGAATTGATAGAAGGGATTGCCCTTGCTGTGGGTTCTTCCGTCTGTAAAGCATCTTCGGGTACATCATCAATAGCATTTACAGTAGGAATATTCTCTTCGGTCTGTGTACGGGGTTTTCCGGTAATAACATTATTACCACTAACAAGGTTTGCACCACCCTGCATAAGACCGCCCGTGATACCACCGAGCAATACATCAAGGCCGAGCTGTTTCTTGTAATTATCTTCAACTGCTTTCTGCGCTTCTTCGGGTGTATATCCGGCTTCAAGATACTGATTATATTCAGTACGCAAAGTAGACTTGTCATAATTTCCACCGAGTTTAGTGACAAGTTCATCAAAGAAGGTATCAACAATATCTTCTGCACCTTCCTGCACACCTTCGGAAAGCATTGATCCGGCAATGTGACCGCCATTTGCAAATCTTCCCATAGGTAGTCTTTCAGTAAGTGCGGTTGACACACCGGATAAAGCACCTTCCGCGAGTATCTGATTCGGAGTAAGGCCACGGGCATTAGCATCATTAGTTACGTCATTAGCCTTTTCAAGACCCATGATTCCTGATGATAAGTTCGGGTTTCCACCTGCTAATAACATAGCAAGTGCCATATCGCTTATAGAGTTAACTCCACCATAAGCAATTCTTCCGAGATCAGACTTAATACCTTCGTTTACCTGCTCTCTCATTTCAGCGGAAGGATTATAGGTCTGACTTAATGCTTTTCCGGTTGCATACTCTCCGAGATTCTGTAATACGCCTTCTGCACTCTCAATCGGTCTTGAAATTGTAGCCATTGCCGATCCTATTACGGGATGTGCGGAAGCGATATCTCTTGCACGTTTATTCTTCTTTGCTCTGTTCTGCTCATCATAAAGACTCTGTAAATCAGAACGGGTTACACCCTTGCCCTTCTGTTCTACAGTAGGCATACCATAAACACCATTACCCATACCCATAACAGTAGGCATGGTAAACACTTCGGGAGTTTCAGTATTTGCAATAGCTCTCTCTGTAGCCTGATTCTTTAACTCTCTATAGAGGTTTGCATTTTCCTGAACTTCATTGCCATAAGGCCCCCTTATTGTATCCATAAGGTTTTTAAGGTTTAGCAATGTTTCAGGAGTAGTATTCTTAACGACATTCTGAATACCACCGCTGTTCTGTGCCTGCTCATATTGAGAAACAACGGCCTTTTCCAATGTAGGAATAGAAGCCGTTGGTACTGGATTGTTAGAAGCGTAGTTAGGAGTTAAGGCGGTATTTCTACCGCCTAACTCTGCGTATGCCTGGGCTAACTGCTGTTTTTTGTTTGCCCTTGCGTTATTTAATTCTTCAAGAGCCTGACGTGATGGTCTGATTGCCATTGTTTATCCTTTCAGCGCAAGTTTTGCGAGGGTGTCATAAAGGTTGTTGTAAACATTTGCTCTCTGATTAGAATAGTTACTTGCTGCGTTTGCCTGGCTTTCGTACAGACTATTAGCAAGGTTCTGTGCTGCGCTCATTCTGTTATTCTCTGCATTAAGTACGCCAGAGTTGTACGCCTGCCTTGCGTTCGACATATTGTCGAGATAGCTCTGTAACAGTTCACGAAGGCTTGTCTGGGTGTTCTCTTCAATCTTGTTACGATTGCTTCTATAGTTATTCATAATAGAATTGAGAACACTTTCGGTTGCACCGCCAGAGAATCCGGAAGCACCGAGATAATCTTCGATATTCTTCTGATCCATCATCCTTGCAATGTATGCTTCCTGCATTGCTCTCTTTCGTGCATCTTCAAGTGACTGCTGTGAGTTAGCAAGTCTGCCGTTCAGAAGGTTCTCGGTATCAGCATAGTTAAGACCAAGTGCCTGAAGTGCAGCCAGGTAAGAGTCATTGAGCGAACCGAAGTTTGCGTTATACGCATTAAGAAGGTTCTGCATCAAGGTGTTATATCCATTGTCATACTCTGCAAGCTGCTGATTGATAAGGTCATAAAGGGAATTAAGGTCATATCCACCTAAACCATCTGCACCACCGGAACCGCCAGAACCACCAGAACCACCACTTCTTGAACCACCGCCAGATCCACCGCTTGAACCGCCTTCATAGTCACCCGTGCTAACATTGTTATTTACGTTAACATCGGGAATTGTGGGATTTGCTAACTGTGCATATCTTTCAGGATCAAGTATCTGCTGAAATACTGTGCCAGGTGTGGTACCGTTTCCTACTGTAAGGCCCGCATTATCGAGTGCGCTTGCTGCCGCACGGGAAAGTGCCTGATCTAATGCAGAAGGTTCTCTTCCACTTGATGCTTTAGGGATAACAGTAGAAGGATTAAGGATTGCATCAAATACTGAACCACCACCCACATTGGGTACTTCTTCATAAAGTCCGTTTTCTCCGAGAAGTGTATCTCTTGCAGAATCTTCAAGTGCAGTCTGAAGATTAGATCTTGAAGCATTGTTACGGATAACGTTTCTTGCCGCGTTATTGTTAGCAGCACCGGATACAAGATTGGAAGCATTAAGCCATCTCTCTGTACGCTGTGTGGGTGACTCGTTCGGAAGAACATCAAAGATATTGTTAAGTGAAGTAGGAGTCACATTCTGTCTGCTATTCGCTATAGTGTCATACAAGGTCTGTACGGCATTAGTAGGTACTGTTCCGGTTGTCTGCTCCATTGCACTCTTTGTAAGATCAAGTGGAGTCTGACCCTGGGTATTTGAAGCGGCAGGGGTACTTGACACATTTGAAGTAGAGGGTGCCGTGTAACTTGGAGTAGAAGGGGCAGTATAGGAAGGGGTTGAAGGTGCGGTGTAAGTAGGGGTAACAGAAGGAGTTGATATCTTCTGCTGTACCACTGCAGTGTTGGGCTGTGCCTTTGCAGGGGTAGTGGTTGCAGGCTTTGACAAGCTCTTCTGTACGGAAGTGGGAACTTGGGCTTTTGCCTGAACAGTAGTAGTGGGCTTTGATAAGCTCTGCTGTACTGCCTTATTTGGCCGTGCCTTTGCCGGAGTAGTAGTTACGGCTGCAGGTCTACTCTGCTGAACTGTAGTTGTGGTTTTCTTCTTATTCAATGCCATTTACTTTTCCCCCTTGTCATACTGTGCTTTTAAAACAACAACGATACCACCTAAAAGAGTATCAATAGCGGTAAGAGTTGCGGTAATGGGTTCTGCGTAAGGGATATCCCAGATACACAGAATGGATGCGATAAACGCGGAAACGGGTACAAACAATCTTGAAACCATTGATAGAACGTCATACGCCTTGTTTGATATCATTGCTATCTCCTTTACTTATAAACTTCCCTTATTCTGATTAAGGCTTCTATAACTTCCTTTGTGTCCTTGCGGATCAAGTCTTCAAACTCTTCTGACCTAAACTCTTCTTTTATCGTGTACTGTCTTATCAGGCTTACGACTCTCTCTTGCTTTATCTCAACATAGGCAGGTGATTTATTTATGTGGTTAAAGGTTATCCAGTTGACGTATTCATCAAAGACTTTTTCGATTATCAGCTTTCCTAAATATTCGTTGTAGTCATCGGGCTTGTCCATCTTTGCTTCAAGGCCGTTAAGATGAAGTGATACATAGTCAAGTTGCTGTCGGATTATGTTTCTCTCAACATCCCCCGTATTGATTGACATATTCGGGGTGGATATCCTTATTGCCCCTGACTTCACAAGAATGAATAGGATCACCGATACAAACGCCAGGAAAATTAAAACTACAAAGGCGTTCGGGCCGGTTAAGATTGTGCTGATTGTTTCCCACATAATAATTTCCTTTGCTTATATTTTGCTAAAGTGATTGTCCGTACTTTCGGTCACACATGATCTTTAGTGACATGAATAGTCATTAAACATCTTCTCTGCCGTAGATATCCATTTCTCCAACGTCCATAAAACGATTTGCCCCGTCAAAATTATCAATGGTTGAGAAGTATATTCTCACATAGGAATAATCAGATATATTCTTTGTAAAGATATAATCTATCCATTGATTTGCGGTCACATTTATAGATATATCTTCCGTCACGTCAACCCATGTAACGTTATCATTTGAGCATTGAAATTTTGCGGTTGCTTTTCTAACACCAAAAAGCCACATTCTAACACCAACCAATTTGGCTGATGATGTGAACTGATAGCCTAAATACTGCGGTACTTGTATTCCGTAGCACTGCCAAATTGTTGAGGTGTTTCCGTCAAACGCTCTCCATGAGTCATAACTTGAACTCCTAACAGATGAAGCGAAAACAACACCACTCGGATGTGTGTTGTCCGTCATTGTCGGGTTCTTGACGTTCAGTACAGAAGTCTTATAGGCACTTCCCCAAATTGCCGTTCTCCACGTTGCATCCGCTAACAACTTATTAGCACAATAGTTGTTTAGTCCGATGTAGGACATGGCGGTAGAGGAGTCGCAGATACCTTCGGGAGAATAGAACTGTAATGCTGAAAGTACCACTTTATGAGCTGCCGTGACGTAACTTGACAACACTTCAAAACGGTATCCATCATATTTGGTAGAATTTGTAAATTCAAAATTTTCTATATAAGTTGCATTGTGATTTACACAAGTGTCACTATATATTTCTGTAGGTGTGGAATTGTTGACACCATATACTTTGAAACCTTTGATATAATTTCCACCCGAACCATTAGAATTTCCGAACCTTATCTTGTTGATTACTTTAGGTTCAGAAAATTCACATTGTACCCATTGAGGTTCACCACTTGCCGATCTCCAAATTGTTCCAAAGTTTACATCATCATTAAATGCTTTATAAGGTTCATAGGTTCCATCATAACTACTTGCACTTGCGGTATAACCGGCAGGTGTAGTGTTTGAAGTCATTACGGGTACAATAGGCTCTCTCTTTGTCCATGAAGTAGACCTAACCATGTAGTCAACTGCGTTATTCGATGAAATAAGTGCGGATAACGTAGTTGTATCAGCAAGGACTTCCGCAAGGGTTGTATAGGATTTATCACATATATTCGCACAATGAAGCCATATCTGAATATCGTCAGTAGGCAACACTGTACTTCCGTCTGGAATTTGTACTCCGAATATCTTATACCAATTAAGCTGTATCATTATGCTTCCCTTATAAGTACGTTTAATGATGCGGTGGGTACTTCTTCACAGTAAACAGTTACTTTATTTGCACCGATCTCCACGGCATAGAGCTTCTTGAAGTCGGTCAGGGTTCCCGTTAAATTCACGGGGTAGTCAGCGGTCATACCTGCAGTAAAGTTTGTAAGTGGGTTCCCATCCTTATCAGTTGTTATCTCTAACACCTGCATTGTCTTTAAATCTCCCCATATCGTTACTGTCTGTTCGGTATATCCGGCAGTGGGTAAAGTAATTGCATACTGATTCTTGAAATACAAAGCGTTATGGCCTTCAAGGGCTTCAGAGTTATCCACAGTTCCGTCATCGTCAGTATCATAGACAGCCTTTGTCATATCACCGCCACCCATTGATACAACGTAGTCAACGATTGCTTTCATTGTCGGAAGTTTAGTAGAGTCGTTAGTTACTGTATCCCCAACGGCATCCACTACGTTATTGAACTTGTCGATAGCAAGGTTTCCTAATGAGTCGAACCTTGCCTGCATATCACCCGTAGAAAGTCCAGGGGTATCGGGTAAGCCCGTTACACCTTTGTTGGCTTTGTCTGCCGCTGTTACTTTGTAAGCATCCTGAAAGTCACCCATAGTTTCTCCTTACTGTTTGTAGTTACCCTTTTCAACGTATTCAATACCGATCTTGTCAAGGGCAAAGGGTTCATTGATGTTAATGTTCTCAAATCTGTATCTTGCTTTATCTACTTTCTTAACTCTTGTCTTTAATGCAACAACTCTGTTCGTGTTATCCGAACTGAATGAGAACTTTGAGAATATCAGTGAACTAAATGAAAGATAATTCGCTGTGGATGAGTCTGTGGTTAAGACAGTCCATAATCCACGTTTCATTACTGATATTCTGATTGATGTTGCGATTGCTTCTTGTAGTCTTACCGCCAGGTATCTGAAAGTCTTGTTCTTATAGAACAACTTTCCATCAAAGTCAGGGGTTTCCCATCTTGCAGTAATAACCGCACCATCATCGTTATATGAGTTAACGTCATTTACCGCGGTATAGAACTTACATACTTTTCCGGTCTTGCTTCCGAACCACAAGGCCCCGTCAATTTCCCACATACAGTTAGCATCTACATTCGTTCTGTAATAGCCTACAAACTGTCTTGTTGCATAAGGGGCAGATTTATCCGTCTGTACCGCTTGTAGCCCGTCAAGGATATAAAGAACTCCATTTACGGCTAATATATAGAAGTCCTTGTAAACGAAAGCATACGCATTATTAAGGTTATTCTCTTCAAGGAGTTTTCCGTTCAGATAGAATGATCTTAAATTCGTATACTCTCTTCCCGTGATATCCTGGGAAGTAATTGCATAGATTCCTAAACTTGTAAGGAATAAGGGTTCACCTGCAAGATACGCAAAGGCATCCTTACAAATAGCGGGCGCACCATGAAGCGTTGTCTGTGTTGCAAACGTTACTTCGTTGTTTAAAGTCGTAGAACCAACAAGTACAATGTTCTGCTCTACTTCTTGCTTGTCTTTGAACACCGCAAGGTATGAGCTTATTACTGTATATCCGACAATCGCACTCTTTGAAGTACCGATTATCTGATAATTTGTGTCAGGGAAATAAGTAGGATCATTAGTGGCACTAAACCACTGATAGTTGATATATTCGTTATCGGGGTTTCCTGATACAAAGAGTCTGTTCAAGTCACCACTTGCACCATAAAGAACTCCGATACCACATTTATTTATTCTGTCTGCATATCCACTTACAGTTTTATATGCAGTTATTTTTACGTTATCTTCTCCGGTTACATAGGACTCTCCAGGGGGTGAGTCAAAAGTCACCACTCCGGTTGTTCTATTTACTGAAAATCCGCTTCCTTCTTCAAGGGTATTGAAGGTTCCGTCTGGCTGCATGACTTCCGCTTTACAAAGTGTATCGTCAAGGTCAGTTACGGACAGATGATATTCGGTAGTACCTACTGTTCCTAAAAACTGTTCGGTAAATCCAGGGGTTAACAGATTAAGTGGTTTATAGGTTGTACCACCGCCCGCAGGCGCACCACCGATTAAGGTTACGGGGATAGTTGCATTATTCTCCGCAGGGGCAACGTCAGTGCCATCCCATATAAGAAGTTTCTTTCCGTCAAGGATACATACCTTGTCTTTGAACTGCCATGATCTTGAACGGCTGTCATTTGCACCTGAATACTTTTCAGTATCATTACCCGCAAAGTCTGTCTCAATTATCTTTGTGCCAACGTGAATTAAACCACGCGACTTGCCGTGCATGATATGATATCCGTTGATTGCACCTTCATAAGTCGCTTTAGTCTGATAGCCCATCGACTTACGGACTTTGCCAGGCACTTCCCTTATCATGTTAAGGATGTTCGGGGATTTATCTATATCAACACTTGCAGGGTCATTAGTAAAATCAGCACCCTTGAAAGTGTCTATTGTGAGTGTGCTTCTTGAAGGTGAAGCA
>Ga0326513_10001229_pt1 | contig 20824 bp, 7 predicted proteins | sample 2_2465_0518_D_FD_203654 | JGI IMG/M metagenome (GOLD analysis project Ga0326513, IMG submission 203654) | Bovine rumen microbial communities from UC Davis, California, United States - 2_2465_0518 | ecosystem: Host-associated > Mammals > Digestive system > Stomach > Rumen | place: USA: California... | reverse complement strand
ACTTGTCTGGCCAGTCTCAATGCGGAGTTCAACCGCTCGAATGGCTCCTATCTGACCCGTGTCGAGCTCAATACCGCTATGGGTAGTATCTATGGCTTCCGCTACAAGGGCGTCTATCAGTACAGCGACTACTCTCCTGAAGAAATCAAAGGTGTCAGTGGTCCCAATGCACCTGTTGCCCGAGACAAGGATGGTATTGTTATTGTAGACGAGAACAATATGACCAAGCCCATGCTGTTCTGTGCTGGGTCGGTGAACTATGAGTTTCGTGGTGGTGATGCCATCTATGATGACGTGAACCATGATGGTCAGATCAACGAACTGGATATTGTCTATTTAGGCTCTTCGCTGCCCAAGTTCACGGGCGGTTTTGGCTTCAAGCTCAATTTTGGCCGTCTGACATGGAACAACCAGTTCAACTTCCGTTATGGCAATAAGATTATCAATCAGGCCCGCATGGAGGTAGAGAAGATGTATGACAACAACAATCAGAGCCGAGCCGTCAATTGGCGCTGGCGTGTAGAGGGCGACGCGACCGAGATACCGCGTGCCCTTCGTCAGACCGGCTACAACTGGTTGGGTTCCGATCGCTTTGTCGAGGATGGCTCTTTCATTCGTCTCAACTACTCGCAGATCAGCTATTCGCTGGCTCCGAAGATCATCAAGAAGTGGGGACTCTCTCAGCTCAGTCTTTATGTCTCGGCCAACAACCTCTTCTGTCTGACCAAGTATTCGGGAGCTGACCCCGAAGTCGGATATGGCTCGATGGGGATCGTCACCGATGGGGCAAAGACTCCACGTGCCAAGTCGTTTACTGGTGGTGTTACGATTCAATTCTAACGGAGAAATGAATAGTGAAAAGTGAAGAATGACGTATTTGCTACCGCACAATGCGGAATAAACAATATTACTTTGAACAATATGGAAAAAAATAATCATATAACAAGGAAGGGAAGCCTGAAGATGACGAAGAAGTGGCTTGGTGCTGCGTTCTTCATCCTTCATTCTTCAATCTTCATTTCCTGCTCCGATTTTCTCGACATCCTGCCCATGAACGAGGTGGTGCTCGAGAACTACTGGACGGAGAAAGCCGACGTGGTAAGCGTGATGAACAGCTGCTACGAGACGCTGGAGCACAGCGATGCCTTGACTCGTATGGCTGTTTGGGGAGAGTTGCGCAGTGACAACCTGCGCTTGGGAAGCAGTGTCCCTAACGAAATCAATGAAATATTGAAAGAGAATCTGTTGCCTTCGAATCCCTATTGCAGCTGGTCGAAAATCTACGAAGCCATCAACCGTTGTAATACATTGTGTCACTATGCACCCATCGTTCAGTCGATTGACCCGAACTATACAGAGAATGAGATGCTGGCCAATGTAGCCGAGGCCACTACCCTGCGTGCTTTGTGCTATTTCTATCTGATACGTACGTTCCGTGATGTGCCCTACACCACAGAGCCGAGTATCGATGATTCGCAGAACTATATTTTGCCAGCCACCCCGTTCAATGTGGTGCTCGACTCGCTGATCAACGATTTGGAGCGCATCAAGGGCGATGCTGTTCGTCGCTATTATGTGGAAGACAGTGCCAATGCCTATCAGAATTCGAGTCGCATTACTCGTTGGGCTGTCTATGCTTTGCTCGCAGATCTATATCTTTGGAAAGGCGACTGGGACAATTCAATCAAGTATTGCGATTTAGTCATTGACTACAAGCGCTTACAGTATAAGGAGATGCTGGAACGTGAGGGTAATGTCAACAACATCGACCTCATTGATAGCATTCCCATGATACTTGAGAAGCCCGTTGGCAGCACCAATTGCGGTAATGCCTACAATGAGATTTTTGCAACGGGAAATTCGTTCGAGAGCATCTTCGAACTCTATTTCCGACAGAACCAGAGTCAGCAGAATTCTTGGGTGTCTAATTACTATGGTAATTACAACAACGTGATGGGTCGTCTGAGTTGTCCTGACTTCATCTGTAAGGATGTGGCTTTAGGCACTAATACCATTTTCAAGAAGACCGATGGCCGTGCATACGAGAGCACGGAGCTGTCAAATTCTCGTTATGCGATTACCAAGTACACTCGCACCAACGTAAGCTACAGCACACAGAATGTGTCGAAAGAAAGCGACTTACACCTATCGAGTACCCGTCGTTCGAGTGGTGATGCCAACTGGATTTTCTATCGTCTGAGTGATATGTTGCTCATTAAGGCTGAGGCTTTGATTGAGCGTGGCAACGAAGGCGATTTTGATCTGGCATTCTCTCTGATTGACATTATTAATAAGCGTGCCAATGATGCAGTAGACGGAGCCCGTCCCAGTACGTTGAAGAAATCCGACTATGTCGACACAAAGGCTGCGATGGAAGAGCTGCTGTTTGTGGAGCGTCAGCGTGAGTTCCTCTTTGAGGGTAAGCGTTGGTTCGACTTGGTGCGTATGGCTCGCCGTGATGGTGACAATACCCGTCTCATCTCGCTGGCTTCTCGCAAATACATTGAGAACGTGAACGCCATCAAGATAAAGTTGGCCGATCCTAACATTATCTACTACCCCTATGCCAAGAGCGAGTTGAAGGTGAACCCTCTGCTCAAGCAGAATCCTGCCTATGCTTCAACCGAGGAGTCAGAGTTAACTAATTGAAGAATGTAATGTGAATACAGTATTTCTATGAATATGATGGAAAAGAATAAGCATATAATAAGGAAGAGGAGTCTGAATATGGTGACGAAGTTGCTCGGTGCAGCATTCATCATTCTTCAATCTTCATTCTTCGTTTCTTGTGTCGATAACGACGATGATGTGCCCGAGAACTACTATGAATCGACCAAACTGACAGCTGCCGCATTCTTGGAAGAGCGTCCAGAGCAGTTTAGTGAGTTCATCGGTATCCTGAAGCGCACCCCCTATTTCTCCATGCTGTCGACCTATGGCAACTATAGTTCTGCAGGTTTGTTGAAGTATACGCTCTTTGCTCCAAACAATGAGGGCGTTCAGCGCTATCTGAAAAAGATGGGGTATAGCAGCATCGACCAGATACCTACTGAGACCTGCGACACATTGGCACGTACTCATATTATTAAGAAAGGTGCATTCTTCACCACTGATATCAGTGAGGGTGCCCTGCCCGAGCTCAATATGGATGACTCCTTCATCGTACTTTCCAGTGATTCTGACGTGGTGAATGGTAACAAAATCATCTATTACATCAATGCCAATGCACGGATGGTGGAGTTCAATGACTCTGTGACCAATGGTGTGGTACACGTACTTGACAACGTGATTTCGTCAAGCCGTTTGTTGCTGGCTGACAAGATTGAAGAAGATAGTACATTGAGTATCTTTAGCGAGGCACTTCAACTCACAGGTATGGCCGACTCGCTGGTGAAACATCTTGACGAGACATATTTCTGTGGTGAGGATTCTGTGCATGAGGGCAAGATGGTGCGCTGTACTTCTGGTTCTGCACTCTATACTCGCTCGTTCTGGCCAGAGAAACGATATTTCAAATACACTGCCTTTATCGAACCAGACTCGGTCTATCGTGCCCACGGCATTAATAATTTGGAAGATCTGAAGGCTTATGCCAAGCGCATCTATGACGAGACCTATCCTGAGGATGCAGGCCTGTATGATGAGGATTTCAAGAATCGCAAGAACCCGCTCAACCGTTTTGTCAGCTATCACTTGCTCAACCGTATTGGCCAGTACAACAGTTGGGTGATGTCAGGCGATCTGCGTGAGCACTGCTGGTACACGTCATTAAGTGATCCCGAAGAGTTCTATGAGACCATGTGCCCAGGGACGATGATGCGTTTTGCTGGTCCTCCTGATGGATTGTTCATCAATCGTAAGGGATTACAGAAGAAATATACGGTGCGTGGCGTCAAAGTGCTCTCCCCGTCAGAGTCTGGCAATGTGGACCACAACGCACTCAATGGTGTCTATCACTATCTGGATGACATCCTTGCTTATACAAAGGAAGTGAGAGATATCGTGTTGAACTGCCGCATCCGTATCGATGCCACTGTTCTTAGTCCTGACTTCATGAACTGTAACGGTCGCGGCCGCTATGGCGAGGACATTCTGACAGGTTTCAAGAATGCCTATATTACCGATTGGAAAGTCAGTGATGAGACCTATGTTGGTGTCCACTCAGATGTGGGCTACTGGAACTCCTATTGTGCCAATGCCGTATGTATCAGTGGCGTTTTTGACGTGGCCTTCAAATTGTTACCCGTACCTTCAGGAACCTATGAGATTCGCTTGGGCTATACCGTGGGTGAAGAGCGTGGTGTGATTCAGGTCTATTTGAACAACGAGCCTTGCGGCATACCTGTTGACCTGCGTGTCTATGGTCCTGATCCTACTATTGGTTGGGTGGAAGATACTGACGACCCAGAGGAGAACATGGCCAATGACAAGGCTATGCACAACCGCGGCTACATGAAGGGTATGGACAGCTATCGTCCTTGGGATGCTGACCATCCTTTGCGTGGCAACAACTGGAATCTGCGCCGTGTACTTGCCACACAGTATCTTGATTCCAACAAGACCTACTATCTGCGTTTCCGTCAGGTGCTCGACGACCCTGATCGCTACTGGTCGTTCGACTACATCGAACTCTGCCCCAAGAGCGTCTATGGTAGCCCTGAAGGTGAGGACACACATTAAGGGAAAAGTGAATAGTGAATAGAGAATAAGAGAAAAACAATAATTATGAATATCAATAATATCAAACATATCATCGTTGCAGGCTTGATAGGTTGTGGGTGTGCAGCATCTCTCAGCGCTTGCTCCGATTGGGACGATCACTATGAGGCAAGTGCTTCACAAGGTAGTGACCTCACCCTTTGGCAGCAGCTCAACCAGCATTCGGATCTCAGTGATTTCTGCCAAGTGCTCCAGCAGACCAAAGTGTTCCGCATGCACCGCAAGACACCTGTCAGTTATGCGCAATTGCTTGATGGTGGCCAATCGTTCACTGTCATAGCTCCCAAAAATGGCACTTTCAACCGCGATTCTCTGTTGCGTCTCGTTCAGACCAACCAAGGTGACTCTGTGGTTGAAAAATTCTTTGTGCTTAACCATCTTTCGCGTTCTACCAGTTCTATGAAAGAGGTGGCGCAGTCGGTTCTTCTACTTAATTCAAAGCATGTCATCTTGGAGAACAATACCATACAAGGCATCCGCGTGGTTGCAGCTAATCAGCATGCCAAGAATGGCGTGCTTCACATCACGGAACGCCCGTTGCCTTATGAGTATAATCTCTATGAAGCCCTGTGCGATCTACCCGAGATGAGTGGCATTGGTTCTTTCCTCCGTCAGTATGATGAAGACTGGTTTGATGCAGACGCATCAGTGTCGAGCGGCATTGTCGAGGGTGTCCCTGTCTATGTTGACTCTGTGGTCATCGAACGCAATCGCATGCTCAACAATATTGGTCTCATCAATGCCGAAGACTCGACCTACTGGATTGTTGCTCCCACCACCCAGGGTTGGCAGCGAGCATGGGAAGAGACATCAAAGTTCTTTGTGTATGACGAGACGGTGCTCAAGCGTGATTCCATTCAGCAGTACTGGACTAATCGCGCCCTGCTTGATGATGCTATCTTCAATATGACTGATCAGCGTTCCACGCAAGATTCCCTCCTCTCGGTGCCTTATCTTCCTTGGCGTAAGACGGCTGTCGCAGGCAAACCCACCTATCATGTGTTCTACAAGCCATTTGCTCCTGGTGGAATCCTTGCTGGTGCCGAGTCGGTTGCTTGCAGCAATGGTGTGCTCTACAAAGTCAACGAGTGGCCTTTCACTCCCGAAGAAACGTATTTCAAGGAGTTGTGGACCGAGGCAGAGAGCACTTGGTTGATGACCAATTACAAGGACTGCTCTTTCAATGCGCGTCGACAGGTGGCCGATAGTATTTCTGAGAATGCCTATCTGCGAATCATCCCTGCGAAGACCACGTCTAACTGGGACATGACTTTCCGTATCAACAATACCCTTTCTGGTGATTATGACATCTGTGCCATCATCCTTCCCAAGACCGTGACACCCCAGAACAATCCCGATATGAATCCATGCAAGTTTAAGGCCACCATCAATTATGTGGATGAGACAGGTCAGGCGAAGTCTTTCAACTGCAACAACACGCAGTTCCAAAACAATCCAGAGAAGGTCGACACCATCGTGTTGGCAGAGGCTTTCCATTTCCCCGCCTGCAATTACGACCAGCAAGACATCAAGGTCTCTGTGAAGTTGCAGTGTTCCATCCTGGCCCGCGAGACGTCGAAATTTGCCCGCGAGATGTATCTTGACTGCATTTACCTCCGTCCACGAATCTCTAAAGCTGAATAAATTATGAAGAAGCATATATTTTCCGTCATGTTGCTGCTGGCCTCAGTCTCGTTGGCAGCACAAGAAAAGGCGGTGGATACTACCAACCGCCTAAAGACCGTCACCGGTACGGTACTCGATGCCGCTACAGGTAAGCCTTTGGCAGGTGTCATCGTTTCGGCTTACGGCAATCAGCGCCAGACGACCATGACTGATGAGCAGGGACAGTATGAGTTGAAAGTGCCCCAGCACACCCGTTCGGTCATGATGCGCATTGATGGTTACAACCTGCAGCAGAATGCCATTGCCAACGGCAAGGCCAATGGTAGGATGTATAGTGATGCCTTCCGCGAGAACTATAGCCGGCAGACTACCGCTGTGATCAGTGCTGAGGCCAATCGCTTCGACAACAATTCGGAGTTTAGTATCGACCCGTTAGTCGCTCAGCAGCTTGGAGCAGACATGCGTACAGTCAGCCGTGGTGGTATCGCCGGCATGGGCAGCACCATGTTGATAGAGGGTATCAACTCTCTTAATGCCAATGCGCAGCCGCTTGTGGTTATTGATGATGTACTGATGGACATGCAATATAATCGCGAAATGTTGCACGATGGCTATTTCAATAACCTATTGGCAAACCTTAATGTCAACGATATAGAGAGTGTTCAAGTCTTGAAGAATGGAACAGCACTCTACGGAGCCAAAGGAGCCAATGGGGTGCTTATTATCAAAACCAAGCGCAACAAGTCAATGGCTACCAAGATTGACGTAACCATCAATGGTCGTTATGAGTTGGTGCCGCGTTTGCCTGAAATGATGTCGGCAGAGGACTATCGTCTTTATACCACAGACCTGCTCATGGGCAGAATGAATCCCAGTCAGATGGGACAGATGAAGTATCTCAATTCCGAGCCTGACTATTATTACTATCGCCAGTATCACAATCAGACCGACTGGACTGATGAGGTCTATCAGAATGCCTTCTCGCAAAACTACGGCATCAACGTGCAGGGTGGTGACGATGCGGCATCCTACAACCTCTCTGTCGGTTATTCGTTGGGTAATAGCACGCTGAAGGAAAACGATTTCTCACGTTTCAACATGAGACTGAATTCAGACATTACCATCACAAGAAAGTTAGGGGTCCGTTTCGACGCCTCGTATAGCGATGTGGATCGAAGCCTTCGTGACGATGGCGCGCCAGCCCAGCCACTCTCCACAGTGATCACTTCACCAGGATTCCTTGGCTTGACGAAAGCACCGTTTCTTTCTCCCTATGCTTATGATAAGCATGGCAACGTGAGTCATTATTTAGCAGAAGCGGATGACTATCTGGAAGGCAAATTCCAAGGTCGTGGCCGATTAGCCAACCCCGTGAGCATTTTGGAACATGGCGATGGGAAGAACCGTAACTCCTTTGGAAACCGTCTCATCACCTTTGCCATCACACCGACGTTTCAGTTCAACAGACATTTGTCTTTAAGTGAGCACTTCACCCTTGGATTGGTCAACACCAATGAGAATTACTACCTGCCTATTCAAGGAGTACCTACCTTTGTCGTCGAAGGTCTGGATGAGGGTACCACGTTGCAGAACATTGTAAGAAGTCAGGCTGGTAGCGAGACAGCCATCCAAAGCGACACCCGCGTCTCTTGGCAGAATACATATCATGCCCACCAGATTGCGGTGAAAGCAGGTCTGCGTTACATGAGCAATGATTATAAGCTTACTTCGCAACAAGGTTACAACTCTGGTAATGACAAGACGCCTAACATGTCATCTTCACTTCGCTTCAAGAGTACGGGAGGAGCTGATGATAAGACCCGTGAGATTGCGTGGTATGCGCTTGCAGACTATCACTATGCCGACCGCTACTATCTGAATGCAGGTATCTCTGCTCAGGCTTCTTCACGCTTTGGTGACGATGCCAGTGGTCTTAAGCTTTTCAATGTGGTGTGGGGACTCTTCCCCAGCATCGAAGCTGCTTGGGTGCTAACCAATGAGCATTGGCTGGCAGGAGTGAAGGGCATTGACTATCTGCGTCTGAATGTTGGTTTCGATATGACGGGTAATGATGATATTGACTACACTGCTTCACGGTCCTATTTCATTGCCAAGCGTATGCTCGGCGAAAGTGCCAGTGGTAAACTGATAGGTAATATCGGTAACACCGATTTGCAGTGGGAGACTACCTGTCGCCTTACCGCAGGTCTGAACGGCAACTTCCTCAACAATCGCCTTCACATGCAACTTAACCTCTTCAAGAGCTGGACGTCCAACCTCCTTTCTATTCGTCAATTGGCATGGACCAGTGGTTTGCAGGAGAACTGGAGCAACGATGGAAAACTGGAGAATGTGGGCTTCGACGTCAACGTTAGTGGCAAGGTGCTTGCCTTGCGCCACTTCAGTTGGGAACTTGGCGCTTCTGCAGGTCACTATCATAACAAAGTGACGGCACTGCCCGATGGCAATCGCTCGATAGAAACCCAAGTCTATGACGGCACGATCCTCACTCAGGTAGGTCAGCCTGTAGGCCTGTTCTACGGCTACAAGTCCAATGGCGTTTACGCTACTTCAGCTGAGGCACAAGCCGATGGCCATTATATCCTGAAGCAGAATGGCGACCGCGTCTACTTCGAGGCAGGTGATATCCGCTTTACTGATTTTGACCATAACGGGTTGATTGACGAGGCCGATCGTACTATCATTGGCAATCCTAACCCTGATATCTTCGGAAACCTTTTCACCACCATCACCTATAAGAACCTCTCTCTGCATGCAGTGATGAACTATTCTTTAGGCAATGATGTCTATAACTATCAGCGCTCGTTGCTCGAAGGAGGTAGCTTGTTCCTCAATCAGACTACGGCCATGCAGAACCGTTGGACGACGGAGAACCAGCAGACGGATATCCCTCGTGTCAGCTACACGGATCCTATGGGTAATGCCCGTTTCAGTGATCGTTGGATAGAAGATGGCTCCTATCTCCGTCTCAGCAGCGTCACGCTCTCATGGCATCTGCCCATCCAGAGTACCTACTTGCAGGGTATCACCATCTGGGGAAATGCACAGAACCTCTTCACCGTGACCCGTTACTTAGGTAGCAATCCTGATTGCGCCTTGGGGTCGAGCATCCTTTCGCAGGGTATTGATCGTGGTCTTCTCTCGGCAGGTCGTTCCTTCTCCCTTGGTGTGAACGTCAATCTGTAAAAAGTGGAATATACAATGAAGAATGAAGAATTTGCTACCGCATCAAGCGGGTATAAAAACAATTCAGCTATGGATATACAATTGATTATAAAAGGAAATAGAAGTCTGAGAATGGGGATGAAATTGCTTGGTACAGCCCTTTTCATCCTCCATGCTGCATGCTGCGTTTCCTGCTCCAACATGCTCGAAACCGATAGCGAGCTTGTTGAGTTTGAGCAAGACAATACGCTCAATCATCCGACCGACTCCGTCTTTAGTGTGTTGGGTATTATCAACCGCATGCAGATTATTGCTGATCGTCTGGTGCTCCTCGGCGAGGCACGTGCCGACCTGGTCAACACCACCGAGGCGGCTTCGGCCGACCTGAAGCGTTTGGCTGCCTTTGACTTCTCTCAGGCCAACCAATACAACAAGGTGAGCGACTACTATGCCGTCATCAACAACTGCAATTACTACCTGGCCCATGTCGATACGGCCATGCAGCGTCGTGGCCGTCATCTCTTTGCTTACGAGTATGCTGCCGTCAAGGCCTTCCGTGCCTGGACGTATCTGGAGGTGGTGAAGAACTATGGCGAGGTGCCTCTGGTGCTCGAACCGTTGATGACTGAACGAGAAGCAGCAGCTGCTGCAGAAGCTCCTCGTAAGGGAATCACAGATATCTGCAACTATTTTATCAGTGATCTTACCCCATACGCGTTGACGGAACAACCTGACTTTGGTACAATTAATGGCTACGACTCCAAAGAATTCCTCATCCCGATGCGAGCTCTCTTGGGTGACCTCTGCCTGTGGGCGGGACGCTATGAGGAGGCTGCTCGCTGGTATAATAGCTATCTGAATGACAAGCAACGTCCTGTGGACCTGTTGCCTGAGCGTCGTGTTCGTTGGACGAGCGCTACTGACTACCAGCGTCCCTCAAACGGCTACAATATCACGGGTGATGAAATGTTGAGCTACATTCCCATGGAGGATCGTGTGTTTGATGGCGTTGTAAGCGACCTGCGCAATGTGTTCTGTTCGACTAATGAGAATAATTATTATTATCAGTTTGAACCTTCCAAGGGTATGCGTCGTATCTCGGCTGAACAAATCTATTGTATGGAGTACAAGACCGAGACTACCATCGACACGATCTATGCGCCGCGGACAGGACTTACAGATGACCTCTACATTGGTGATTTGCGTCTTTCGTCCAACTATTCTTTGAATTCGTTTGGTGCACAGGATGCTTATTCAGAATATTCTTCTTTAAGGCAAGAGGTCAACAAGATTATTTCGACTCGCGTTCCGATGTATCGTCGTACCATGGTCTATCTGCGCTATGCCGAGGCGCTGAACCGCTGCGGACTGACTCAGTCGGCTATGGCGGTCTTGAAATATGGGCTTTGCGCAGAGAACAATAAGCGCTATATTGACAGCCTGGAACTGGATAAGGCGGGAGACCTGATAGCCTTTGACGAAAACCGCGTGACCAAGGAGAGAACTATCGGAATCCATTCGCGTGGCTCTGGTGACAGCGAATGCAATGCTTACTATGTACTGCCGCAACCGGCTGCCAAGTTGGCTACTCGTCAGGACACGATCGACTATCAGATGCCTTTGGTCGAGGATATGATTGTCAATGAGATGGCGCTTGAGGGCGCATTTGAGGGCTATCGGTTCTACGATCTGATGCGTGTGGCCTTGCGCCGCAATGACCCAGCCTATCTGGCCGACCCCATTTCCCGTCGCTCAGGTCATGCTGATGAGTCATTGCGTACACTGTTGATGAACAAAAACAACTGGTTCTTACCTCTAAAATAATAAAAATGACAACGTAAAACGTCATAAATTGAACATAGAAACGAATCTGAAAGTAAGCGAAACAATAGAAATAGCATGTTTCACCGAAATTGATTACCTTTGCAACGTAAAAAGTTAAGTGTAAACAGTAAGATTTTTTTCATTGTGTTTAGTTAGTAGTTGATTTTTATTATATTAGTTATGGTAAAACTAATGGGATGCGGTTGCTGGTATGAGAATATCGGCAACCGTTCTTTTTATGGTAAGAAACAAACAGAAAAGGGACATTGAGATGAAAAGAAAAGCTAAATAAGCTTAAATAGGTGGCTGAATTGTAAAATAATTGTATCTTTGCATTCAAAATCTAAAACGAGGTTTTACCACTTATATATAATGAAGAAACTACTTTTGCTATCAATGATTCTCCTATCGTTTGTGCAGGCCTTTGCGCAGACGGGACATTACTATTCTTCCGATCTCTTTTCAAGCAGCCTGATCTCTTCCCTTTGTCAGGACAGGGATGGATCTGTGTGGATAGCCACCGACTACGGTTTGAACCGCTTCGATGGTTATCACTTCCAGACATTCCTGCACAATCCAGCCGACAATACCTCCTTGTCTGTCAATACGGTCGTGTCAACGTTTTGTGATCGTGACGGACGTCTGTGGGTGGGTACCAATCGTGGCCTTGATCGCTTTGATGCAGCGCATGAGACATTTATCCACTATCAGTTTCCTGATGGATTGCAGCCGCGTGTCACGTCGATTGTGCAGCGCAATGATGGTTCGATATTGGCAGGTACTGCCGGATATGGCGCCTTTGTGGTAGATAAGGATAACAGCATGAAGCAGTATGCCCTGGAAAATGCTGACCACTATTTTAGCCGTATCTATGAAGACTCCAAGGGGCGGTTGTGGAAGAGTGGCTTTGACGATGTCATCTACATGTGTGTGGGAGACAAGGTGAAGGCTTTCCAGTCCGAGATGGGCAATCCACAAGGGTTTGTGGAGATGGGGGATGCACTGATCATTGCCTGTCTTCATGGCTTCATGTCGTTTCACAATAATGTCATGTCGGTTGCCGACATTGACATGAGTGCCGTTGCTGGTAAGGATGTGATCTTTAGCAGCGTGGCAGCTGACAAGGACTATGTCTATGTGGGTACTCGTGGACAAGGCATTTATCGGGTCTCCAAGACTCATCCCCGCAAGTTGGAACGTGCTGACTTTAACGTTTCTGGCGTGGACTTGCGAACGGCGAAGATAAGTTCAATGATGTTTGACCATAAGAAGAACCTATGGGTGGGCTGCCATCGGAAAGGCTTGCTCATGGTGCCTCAGAAGCCTGTGCATTTTGCTAACTGGAACTTTGACAACCAGGGAATCCGCTTGGGATCGACCATCTCGTCTGTTTGTGAGGGAGATAATGGCATCGTCTGGTGCACCGTCCAAGGTGTCGGCGTCTATGGCTTCAACCGTCAGGGACAGGTAGTGGCCCATCCGTCGGCTCCTAATGCCGTGGAGTTTATCTTCCGGGACTTGCAGCATCGCTATTGGGTGGGGACGGATGACGGCCTCTTTGCCTACGACCCCACCACTGGGCGCTCCCAGTTGAAAGTGAATTTCGATTGTGATAAGTTTAATGATATGACCAGCGATGAGTCGGGCAATATTTATATCTCTACTTTCTCGCGAGGATTTTGCGTTTACCATCCAGAGACAGGCGAGTTGCGCAATCATAACTTCTATGAGGAGGACGAGGGCCGCGGAAGACTCTGCAACAACTGGATCATGGGCATGTCGAGCGATAGGCTGGGTAATATCTGGTTGGCCACCTCATCGGGTGTCTCGTGCTATGATCCACGCAAGGATAGTTTCCGTTCGTTGGGTTGGAATTCTCAGTTAGACGGAATTATCTGCTTTGATGTGTGTGAATTGCGCAGTGGAGAATTGGCTGATGGTCGCCAGCTGAGCGGTTGCGTGGTCATTGGCACGGAAGAAGGTCTTTATTTGTATGACAAGCTTTCGAAGAAAGTCGAATTGTTTCCAGGAAGTGAACTGTTGCGAGACAAGGCGGTGAGCTATATCGTACAGAGCAATGACGGCGATGTCTGGTGCTCTACGTCACAGGGCATCTGGCAATACCAGCAGAGTAGTCATTCTTTTATTGGATATGTGGCAGGCAACGGTCTCATGAAAAGAGAATACCTATACGGTGTCGGTATGCACAATGATGACGACCGCATTTTCTTTGGCCACAATGATGGACTCACGGTCTTCACTCCTAAGGACGTAAAGGCTACTACCACAGAACTGGACACGCTGAGGTTGACTGCATTTCGCGTGGGTGACCAATATGTTTGTTCCAATACGGTGATCAATGATGAGGAGGTTACCGATCGCTCCATCAGTCAAAGCGACTATTTCACGCTGAGCTATCTCGACCACACTGTGATGTTGGCGTTTTCTACCTACGACTTTGAAAGTGCTATGAACATGGTGCTTGAATATAGGCTGAATGACGGCAACTGGATTCGTAACCCCGAAGGGCAAAACTCCTTTACGCTGGGACATCTGCAACCTGGCTCCTATCGCATCGAGGTGCGTGCTCAGTATGGCGATAAATACACTCCGGTGAAAGTCTTGATGGTCATTATTCGTTCTCCGTGGTATAAGTCGCTCTTTGCCTATTTTGTCTATTTCATCGTGCTGGCTGCCCTCGCCCTTTATGTATTGCGCACCTATCGCCGCAGGGCTAACGAGCAGTTGAATGAGGAGAAGATGAAGTTTCTCATCAATGCCACCCATGATATCCGTTCGCCGCTCACCATTATCCTTTCTGCATTGAAAAAGCTTGAATCAAGCCCTGCAGTGGATACCATTGAGCATAACTCTCAACGTATCTTGAATCTCGTCAACCAGATCCTCGATGTGCGAAAGATTGACAAGCAGCAGATGCAACTGCACTGTCAGCAGACCGATATCGTGGCTTTCGTGAAAGGTATCTGCAGGATGTTTGAATTCAATGCACAGGAGCGGAACATCAAGTTCTCGTTCGTGCATGAAGGGCTTGACCATCTTAATGTGTGGATTGACCGTTCGCAGTTTGATAAGGTGGTCACCAACCTTATATCCAATGCCTTCAAATACAATTATGATGGAGGTGAGGTGACTATCAGGCTTGCGAGCATAGGAGATAAGGAAGACCAGAATATAGAAAAAACTGACATTACCGCAAACTTGACGTCAAAACTACTTAATACGCCGACACCTAAGCTCCTGTTGCAAGTCATTGACAACGGCGTTGGCCTTGACAGTGAGAGCCTTAAACATATCTTCGAGCGATTCTACCAGGGTAGCAATTCTCGTCGTATGCACATTGACGGCACTGGTATCGGCCTGAACCTCTGCAAGATGATTGTCGACATGCACCACGGTACCATCGAAGCCCACAACAATCCCAGTGGTAAGGGCTCTATATTCACTGTCGTGTTGCTCTTGGGCAATGCTCATTTACAGCCCAACGAGATTGATACTACTTTGCCTGTAAGCCTCGGCGCTACCGTAAAGGGCAGCGGATCTGCCGGTTCCCAGCGTCGCCGTGTACTACTTGTCGACGATGACTTGGAGATAGCCCACTATATCTCCACCGAATTAGGGCATTATTATAAGTTCGGCATCTGTAGCAATGGTAAAGAAGGACTCAAGGAACTACTTACCAACGACTACGACGTGGTGATTAGTGATGTGATGATGCCTGAGATGGATGGCTTCACTATGCTCCGTATGATTAAGACCAATCTGAACATCAGCGATATTCCTGTTATCATGTTAACCTCGAAAGCTGATGTGGGAAACCGTTTGGAAGGGTTGGAACGTGGTGCCGATGCATTCCTGGCTAAACCTTTCGATATGCGTGAATTGCGCATGAACATTGAAAATCTCATTCATAACCGTCAACGTCTGAAGGGCAAATATAGCGGTGCACAGCTGCAGAGTGATAAAGTGGATCAGCCCGAGGTGAAGGGCAATGATGAGCAGTTGATGGAACGCATCATGAAGGCCATCAATGCAAACTTGTCAAATAGCGACTTCAATGTCGACATGATGACGAAGGAAGTGGGTATCAGTCGTGCTCAGCTCCATCGAAAGATGAAGGAGATGACGGGCATCTCTACAAGTGAATTTATCCGTAACATCCGATTGGAGCAGGCTGCTCGGCTCTTGCGTGAACAAAAAGTCAATGTGACGCAAGTGGCTTATGCAGTGGGCTTCTCTAATCTGGCCCATTTCTCTACTATTTTCCGCAAGCATTTCGGTGTGGCTCCTTCCGATTTTGCAGAGCGTGAGGCAGAATAGGTAAACAAATCGTAACTGGATCCAAGGAATATCAAGCCTAAGTATGATACTTACGTTGTCTAAGTATCATACTTTCGTTGTCTAAGTATCATACTTAGCACACGTAAACATGTGGTTTGTTCACAACACCTTACTTTGTATTAAATGGTTTCGGAAATTTTGATAATGAAACGATTTTACGAAAACGAAACTCTATGATACAAATGATAAAGCCCTTCAGCGCTAAGGGCTATAACTTTGCAGCCAAATTACGAATTCGAATCATTATTAATTGTTTTATTTACCTATTCTAAAAATTTTCAAACATGAAGAAAACCTACAAAATGTTTCTTGCGCTGATACTTGGTATCTTTGGCGCAATGAATGTCAACGCAGGCGAAATCATCTCCCTTAAGGAGGTGCCTTTCTGCACATGGGACGGTTGGGGTGCTGACGCCCAGAAGACCGGTGATGCAGATTGCGCTTGGGCTGAGGGCTCGCCTTCGGGCCTGCCTTATGGTGACAGTAACGTGATCAACTATGCTGATTTGTCACTGTTCTCCAAACTCATCGTTACCGTTTCAGAGGGCACGCCCCGCTTCCTCTTCAACCGTGATGTGGACGAAGGCCAGTGGAATGAGAATGAGGCCGAATCTCACCTGATTGATAATACAAGAGGTGGTTGGTCATCTAAGTATTTCATTCAGGATGGCAATACCTATACGGTGGACCTTAAGCTGATGGTCAAGGAGAAGGGCTTTGCTCACCTGCACGCCATCAAGGGAGCCAACTGGGCCGACGTGACTGTTGAGAGCATGGAAGTCGAGCGTCAGGGTAAGGCTCAGCAGGTAGGCTGGACTGATCTGATCAACAATGGCAACATGGAGGGCGACGATGTCAGCAGCTTCTACACTCGTATCTATCCCGATGCTTCCATGCCTGTTCCCAACTCTGAGATTCTCGACGGCGTAGGTCGTGATGACAGCCGTGGTATCAAGGTGGAAGCTACTGCCAAAGCAGCCAACGCTTGGGACAACCAGTTCTGGTTCCGCTTCAATGAGCCAGTTCCTGCAGGAACGAAGTATCGTGTATCGTTTGACTATCGTGCCGACAACGATGCTACCGTTAGCACACAGGCACATGCTGAACCGGGTGACTACATTCACTATGAATTGTTTGGTAACTTGAACTTTGCTCCTGAGTGGAAGACCTTCTCCAGCGAAGGTGAGGTTACCGCTCAGCAATCTACCGACCAGAAGCAGTTCCTGTCAGTTGCTTTCAACTTGAATGAGCTCGCTGATGCCAACAACTATTATTTTGATAACATCAAGTTCGAAGTCTACAAGTACGGCACCGTGGCAGAGTTCTTCATGGATGCCCTTCAGATTGACTTTGGCTTTGATACTAATCTCTCTGAGTTGGTGAAGGCTGCAGGCAAGATGCGCTTGATCTATCCTAATGATTGTGCTACTGTAACCGTCAATGGTGAGAAGGCCGAAATCCTTTCGATTGAAGGTTTTGACGATGGTCGTTTCTACATCTTCATGGTCGAGCAGATTGACGACGATGCGACTGTTGAGGTGACTTTCAAGAATCCTGCTGATCCTACCTATCATCTGGTTTATACCAGCGGTCCTGGAGGCGATGTGCAAGATTATGATGGTGAGGCTACTTTCTTTGAAGACGGTTTTGCAGAGGATGCCTATCCTTATACAATGGTGAAGCCCACCGTGATGAGTACTGATCCTGAGAATGGTTCGTTCAACCTGCCCAACAATATCAGTGAATTCAAAGTGAAGTTTGACAAACTGGCCGATTGCAGTAGGATACAGGCAACGATCAATGGTAAGGCCTTGAAGGTCGTTCCTGCTGAAGGACTTGCTGAGGAGATTACTTTGGTGCGTGAAGGTGCAGACTTGGCTAATGGCGAGTACACCATCAATATTACCAAGATATTCTGCGAAGATCCTCTTACCGATGACGATTTCAGTGAGTATTCCTTCACTGTCAACATTGGCGAGACCATCATTGATCCTAATGACCAGCCTAAGGACATCGTTCCTGTGAAGTATTTCAACGAGTGCGCTGCCAATGCTATTCCTGAGGGCTATTTTGTAAAGTTTGGTGCCGAGGACCGTGTTTCTCAGAGCAGTGCAGGTTCTGGTTCGCGTATGTTTGATTTTGCTGCCGGTGGTGACTTTACCAAGGGCCTCTACTATCGTGAGGGCTACGTGGAGTTTGGTAGCACCGATGGCTATCTGCTGTCTCTTGAAAAGGGAAAGAAGTATGTGTTCCACTTCAATACCGCCATGTGGAAGTCAAGTGGCTCGAAGACGCGTTTCCAGATTTTTGATGCCAACGACGAGGCCGTGCTCACTCAGATGGTGGACAACAAGCCCGACGTAAATGGTAGCACTGCTGCCGTGAATGGTTCTACAGTGGTTGATATCAACTTTGTTCCTATGGCTGACGGTAATTATCGTGCACGTTGGACCTCAGCTTTGGACGAGACCAGCGATCCTGGCTTCAATGAGAACCTGCTTGCTAACGTCTATGTGAGATATATGCCTAACACTGCAGGTCTGGAGTTTATCGTGTTGCTCGAGACTGCTCTTGAGAATGCTAAGACTACCCTTGAGGAGAATGGTGATGAGCGTTATCTGGGCGCTGCATACGATAATCTGAGTGCTACCATTGCTAAGTATGATGGTCAGAAGTATACTTCGCCCACGGCTTATCAGGCTGCTGCAGCTGCTCTGGATGCTGCCGCTCAGGCTCTGAAGGATCACCGTGCACTCTGCGACGACTATGATACGTCCATCAAGAAGGCCATCGACGTTATGCGCCAGAATGCTGAAAAGAAGTTTGCCAAGACTGAACTCTATGTGGAGCTGACCAACATCGTTGCCAAGTACAACGGTACCTCTGAGTGGGTTAACGTCTCAGAGGATGAGGAGAACCCAAGCTGGGAGCTGAACTACAGCTACGACGTGCTGAAGGACGATGCTGCCCTGACGGTGGCTGTGCCTGAACTGAAGGAAATTGCCAATACGACAGAGTTGCTCTTCACCGAAGGTCCATCTAACCCAGAAGGTGCTACTGGTGGTAAAGGTACAGGTATCGCAGTGCTGGTGGAGCGTCTGCGCTTTGGTGCCGAGACGCTGAAGTCTCTTGGCGTAGCTGAGGATGACTGGCTCATCGAGGCTGCTAACAATGCCCTGACTGACGATGACGATCTCGTTGAAGAAATCAAGAAGCGCATCAAGCAGATTGTCTATGGACAACTGAAGGAAGCCGACAACGAGCTCTTCAAGGGCGTCGTGGATGAGAACACGCTGGAGGAGACCACTCCTACCTACGATATGACTGTCTTCGTCAAGGCTCCAAATATCTACAAGCAGCAGGGTAACATGAACTTCACGGAAGAGAATGTTCCTGGATGGACCACACCAGAAGGTTACAATCGTCCGGGTCTGTCTGTCGGCTGGGGCCAGCCAAAGGGTACTGACCAGATTGCAGAGGATGTGATGTTCCAGACATGGGGTAGCAGCTACCGCGTGGAGCAGACCATCACCGACCTGCCCGCAGGTGTCTACACTGTTAAGGCTGGTTTCTGGGAGCGCAATAGCGACGTGGACATGAGCGACACTTATTTCTATGTTAGCTCAACCAACAGTGGCGATCAGCAGGTAGAGGCTACCTATGGAGGTCAGGCATTCCCCTTCGCCGTGACAGGTCTTTCTATTGATGACGTGGTCGTGACCGACGGCCTGTTGACTTTAGGTGTCAACGCAGGTGATGGTACCCACACATTCTTCAATGATGTGCGTGTGGTGCTGACAGCTCCTGCTGATGGCTTTGACTATGCAACGGCTTATGCTGATGGCATTGAGACACTTGACAAAGTGAACGCAAAAGTGCGTGCCATCGAGCTCTTCGATCTTAACGGACGTCGTATCGCTACCGCTCCTCGTGGCATTGCCATCGTGAAGAAGCGCATGAGCGACGGAACCATCCGTACTGAAAAAGTTGTAAGAAAGTAATCCCTTTACCATGAAAGGCTTGCGGGCAAGTATGCAAAAGCATATTTGCCCGCATTCTTTTGCCTATGATACAAATCGAAACAACTAAGATACGTGTCACAAGTGTAGCATAGACATAATTTTTGTATCTTTGCACCATAATAAACCAATAATAGCGTTGTATGAAGCGGTTACTACTAAGTGTTTTTTCTTTTTTTGCAGGCTTGTCACTTTCAGTGGCACAAGCCATTCAAAATCCTATGCTTTGGGCCGATGTACCCGATCCCGATGTGATTCGTGTGGACGATACATTCTACCTTGTATCCACGACCATGCATCTGATGCCGGGTGCTCCCGTCATGCAGTCGAAGGACTTGAAGAATTGGGAGACGGTAGGCTATGTCTTTGATAAATTGACTGACTCGCCTAAATACGATCTTCAGGAGGGTACGGTCTATGGACGCGGACAGTGGGCTACGTCATTGAAATATCATGATGGTAAGTTCTGGGCGCTCTTTGCACCGAATGAGGGTGGCCCTATGGGGCAGACCTATATCTGCACCGCTCCCAAGGCTGAGGGGCCTTGGACGATTCATGCTCGTCTGCGTCATTTCCATGACGCTACGTTGTTCTTCGATGATGACGGCACGCCTTATGTGTTCTATGGAACAGGAGAGATGTGTCAATTGTCGCGTGACTTGAAGAGCGTCGTAGAAGGTAGCAACCGCCATTATTTTGAGCGTGAGGCTGATGAGCGTGGCCTCTTGGAAGGCACTCGTGTCATCAAGCATCAAGGGTATTATTATGCCCTGCTGATCTCCCACGTCTTTGCACCCGGTCGCCATCGCCGTGAAGTATGCTATCGTACCAAGGACCTGAATGGTCAATGGGAGAAGAATGTGATTCTTGAAAGTGACTTTGGTGGGTTCTCCTATCTGGCTCAAGGCACGATCGTAGACACCAAGGAAGGCGATTGGTATGGTATTATGTTCCAAGACCGAGGTGGAGTCGGACGTGTGCTTACCCTTTCACCAGTACGTTGGATTGACGGTTGGCCCATGTTAGGAGACGAGAATGGCAAAGTGCCTGAGCAGATGCGTCCTTACAAGAGTGGAGAGCCTGATAAGAGC
>Ga0326513_10001228_pt1 | contig 20826 bp, 28 predicted proteins | sample 2_2465_0518_D_FD_203654 | JGI IMG/M metagenome (GOLD analysis project Ga0326513, IMG submission 203654) | Bovine rumen microbial communities from UC Davis, California, United States - 2_2465_0518 | ecosystem: Host-associated > Mammals > Digestive system > Stomach > Rumen | place: USA... | reverse complement strand
TACAAATTCTTCTGCGTTAGCAACTTCTTTTTTTGTATTTTCTGTCGTTCTAGTGTGGAATGTGGTATATATTCCCACTAGGTTACTTATCATGGCTAAGAACGAAAAAACAACGGCTAATGTAACATGACTATCTAACCCCATTATCAACCTCGGGGAGTCCTGCTAAGCTTGTCAATACACTAGCTACACCACTTAATATGCCTGTACCTAACCACGCTAATACAATATATAAGATACTCCAATCAGCATTTTCTATCATTGTAGGTGTGATTGCAAAACCTACAGGTAATGTACTTGCTAGTGTTTGTGCAATTGTTTTTACTGCTCTAATTCCTGCCGCTTTTATCCATTTTTCGTTCATATTTTTACCTCTTGAGGGGGTCGGATTGAGGAACAATATAAAGTCTATTGCCCCTCGCTCCTTAGTGTCTTTGGTCACTTATAATTATAAACAGATTTATCGGTTTTGTAAATCAATAAAATCTCTTTCCGCAATCCACACAAAACTACATAATTTCTAAACTAAATACTACTTTATTTGATAAAGCCACTCAGCCTCTACTATGTAGTCACCAGATTTATCGCCATCTGCAGCAGACAACGTGACTTTTATCAATACTTATTTAATTATTGGCTTTAACATAAAGAACATCAAACTGTACATTAGCAATTGTAACATCATCAGAGCCTACATTAGTTAATACAAGATGTGCAGTCTGTCCACTTCTGCTTAGGTAGAAACGTGAAGTTACTGCCTTTGAACCACTAAAGTTATATCCCATAATACCTATTGCAGTGTAGCCAGTTTCAGAAACATCTAAATTGATTGTAGCAGAAGTTCCTGCATTGATAGTAGTAGGTGTATCATAAGTTTGAGTTTCTACATGGATAGCAGCTAACTCACTATTTAGTTAGAAGGAGTTAAGTCCTTCATAGTTGACCAAGTATCACCGTGAGTTTTAGATTGCACAAATATATGTCCCACATAGTTAAATAATGCACTGTTAGTACTGGTTAGTATTGTTGACAAGACTAATGATGCCGTAGGTGAATTTGCTCTAATTTGTAGTATTCCTGTAATAGCATCAGTTCCGCCAATATTATTTCCATCAATATTTAGTCGACCTGTTTCATTATATAATCTAGCATATAAATTAGTGGCACCATCGCGTAATATATCAGTGACATTAACTTTATCACTATTTAGTTGAGAAATAGCACCCTTTACAGAACCATCACCAATAGATGATATATCTGCACTTCCGAGGGATTCGTTATCAACATTTCCTAGCCCAATATTAGCTTTAGTAATGTTGACATTTCCTTTTCTGTAGGCACTTTCAGAATCGCCCTTGATTCCTGTTACGGGTGAACCTGCTAACACATCCCATTTTCCATCATTAGTCTTATATACGTTTGAGCCCAAAGGTATCTGATGCCCTGCTCCTTCTTTAAAATCCGAGGTAGTAGTAAATTCATTAGATACATTGTACATATCGCCTGCCTCTGCCTCTGCAACGGGTGGCAAATTTTCAAATGTTACTGTTCCCATTGGACGTAAAGCACCGCTAAATGACTCTGCGATTGCTTGTGCTTGCTGATACCAATAGTTTGCTCTTTCCTGCCAATACTTTGCATTATTTTGATATGTATCGTCTGTGGATGGTACGTCTACACCGCCTCTTTTTCCTACTGCCCATGCCTCAGAATCTTCTGCACTATCGCTTGCGTTTTCTGCTTGTGTAGTTGCAAGGGCTGCTTGCTGTTGTGCTAAAGTAACTTGTGCCTGTGCATCTGTAACCGCTTGCTCCGCCAAGTCTTTTGAATCTTCCGCATCATCTGCGTAGCCCTGTGCTGTGTTTGCTATCGTCTGCACTGTTGATATATTAGCTTCATTGACTTTGTTGATTTCATCTATTGAATCATGTATAGCCCCTCGAACATCTTTACCATATCTGGAACTTAGGATTTTTGCTAAAAATTCATCTATTTTTGCCATAATCAAATCTCCTTAATAACTGATTGTACATATTCCTCTACAATGGAAATTGCATTTAATACTTCATTATCAGTAACAACTCTTGTGGCTCGGTTATTCGTGGAAATTGTTTTTCCCTCATCGTTTAATTCATCCCACATAATGCTAACCCTTTGAAGTTTTCCATCATTTGCTAAATTAATGCTCTGAATATTAGTTATCATTGTTTACTCCTTTCTATATCATCAACAAGTTTATAAGGCAATCGGTCAAATCGCTGACCACTCATACCTTTTTGTACCACTTTGATTTCCCAACCAAATCTGAGGTTTTCTGTGCCTTTTACAACAAAATGGTCGCTTTTTCGTTCTGCCACATATATTTTTCCATCACCATAGGCTTGTAAAAATATTTGATACTGGCATTCTTTTTCCATAAATTCGATAAATAAATCATCGAAATATATATAACATTCTCCTTGCTCATTCAGTATACCCTCGCCTATATCTCCATAATAAGGTGTTGGGTGTTCGTAAGCGTTGACGCCTAACCAGCCGAATTGTGTTTGCAAAATATTCTCTTTGTAATTTGCATAAACTGCATTTCCTCTCAATGATTGTCCTGCTTTGACATCACCTCGAAAATAACAATCGTTTGTAGCCGTGACATCTCCGTTTGAATCTATTATTACTGAACCATTTGAGGTTTGTAGTTTAGCATCTGCGGAAAGTGCTCCATGTACGTGCATTCCATAGTTATCGTCTGTCGGGTAAACATCTATTGCAGATTGTGATACTATGTTTCCTGCATATGTGATGGCGAACTTTGCTATCCAGGCATCACTTGTATTATCTCTTGTGTATACAGTAAATGCGTAATCATTATCACTGCTAACATAAGTATGCATCACTACTTTTCGGGTACTTTGGGATTCATTTGCACCGTTGAACGACATTAAATACCCATCACCCATTAGCCATTTACCGATTGAACCGCTGATAGTATTTATTGTGTTTCCGTTTAGAGTTGAGCCTGTAATATAGCCATTGTAGACATTCAAACCGAATTTATTTAAAAGAGCCACAACATTGTTGCTAGAATCCATAACAGTTATTTGTCCGTTTGCCGCTAGTCCACTGCCACCTACAATTAACTCACCGCCACGTACTCTATCAGCTGTCATAGTTCCCGATGTAATATAGCTTGCTACAATAGAGCCATCCATTGTCATAGCAAGTCCATAGGTTGCACCGCCATCGTTAGAATAGCCTAAGCCATTGACATTCCATCTCCATATCTTAGTAGGATTATTTAGAGCATCTTGTATCTTGATTTCTATCGGCTGTCCGCTTGAATTTCTTGTAATGACTACATAGCCACCCTCAGCACCTGTGATTAATGCTGTTGCATTATCTATTGCAGATTTAACCGCATTGCTTGTTGGCATCTGCTCTATTCGTTTCATTATCTCGGCATTTGCACTTGCTGATTTTGCTGAAAGTGAATTGGCTTGCTTAGAGCCTAGCGTGATAGTGTCCTGTTCGGGATTGTTTAGGTGTATTTCCATTCGACTTAAAAGGAAATACTTATCAAGTCCGTGTGGCTCGGATAATACTCTTACCTTATCAAGCAACTTAAACTTTTGAAATTCATCAGAGGTTAGTCCTAAATCAATTGCTTTTGCCTCAATCACAAGGTTTTCAAACTGGGTTTCTTGCAGATATTTCTTGCCTTTTTCCACCAGATTAGAAACAACTGTTACATCATCCCACTCAACAACTTTCTCAATCCATCCAAAGCTATTTACAGCTGATTGTGAAAAAACATAATCCTTGCCAGCTGGATGCATACTATCAGCAGGAGCGGTCTTGATATTTAATCTTTCATCCAACCCCTCAATAGATTGCGTTTCTAGGGTTTCACCTAATGGAATAATCACTGTAGCTAAATCATCTGTATCTATTCCTATAGATATATCAAGTAGGTTCTCACCTAATCTAATTACTTGATTGTTAGTTCTAGGACTTTCCGCAAGGTAATCAAGGTATCTAACACCATTAACGTGCCTAGTTCTTAGATAACCGCCAATATCATCCACCAAATCCTCTTTAATTTCTGTCATGGTGGATTGATAGTTGGTAAAACAAGTGATATAGTCATTATCATCTTTAGCTGTTACCTGTCCTACAGTAAATCTCTTTTTAGCCTCAACAAGTGAGTTATGCTCATTGATGTAAGCTGTCAATAGCTGTCTGCTAGTTAGCCCTACCTTGTGGGATGGTCTAAGGTTTGAATCATTTAAAAATGTTAATTCTCCCTCACAGATAATCTTTTTTTGCTTGAAAAAATCTACTTCATCTGATGCACAAATACCCTCAAATAAAGGGTCTGTTTCATCATCCCTATAAACGTCTATCAAAGTAGTTTTCTTTTGAATAAGGCTATAATATGGATGCTGTGGGGGCATTGTGAATGTGAATGTTCCTGCACTATTAACCTCTAGCTTAATCACAGGATTAATGATTGCTAATTCTTCAATCTTGCTAGAGCAAACTAAAGTGCCGTCTGCATATATCGTATACACTATAATCTACCCCCTCTGTAATCTATGCTAATTGTCCCATTACCACTGAATGTTAAAACGTTATCGCCCTTGGTAAACTCAAAATCATACATAGTAGTTGTACCCACAGGGATAGTAACTGTTTTATTTTTAAAAGTAACATTCATTGTTGCATCTGAGGTGATTTTTGCATATCCCCCAGAATCTGCAATCAATGTCACTGTGGTAGTTCCACTTACTGCTATGTTAGACATTTCGTTGATATATCCCTCTTCAAAATCGAATGTGTCCCATAGCCAATCCTCATTTGATGAAATAACAGTGTATTTGAATGGGTCGCAAGTACCCTTTATGTTGATTTTACCACCATAATTAGTTACTTCATAGCCTGCAACCTCAAAACGTCCTACATAGAAATAACTTATATCTTCATCAAATACTACATTGAACCTTTTACCATGCAAGAAATTTTGTAAATCCGAATACACCATTAAAAGATTATTACCTTGATATAATAATCTTATATTAATAGGTCTATCGTCATACTTAATATCGTCAGTCAGTACCTCAGTTAAATCTAATGAGCCATTTTTTAAGGGTATATCTACATATTTAGTTTTTACACTTGGCACACCTATTTCTAAGTGTGCCAAAATGCAATCAAATTCTTCATAAAGGTCTGTATCGTTGAATTTTACTGAATTTAACATTATACACTCCTTTGCTTGTTTACTAGAATCTTACCTAGTGCCTCATCATATTGTGTGGCGGTTTCTCCTACCAGCACCCCTGTATCTAGTACAATCTTATTGTTAGCTAATTGTGGTAGTATTGCTAAAATTTGCTCTAACATACTGTATAAATCGTTACCACCTACATTATACCCTATTTGTCCTGTTTTATCACTTATATTCAAGCTAGGACTAACAATCATATCCCTAAAATCAAAAGCGTTTTCCACGGTATCTAGCAAGCGGTCTTTGTTGTCATTAATGCCTTGCATGAATAATTCCATCATATCGGGTGCATAAGTGTGGAAATTACTTAAAGGACCAAACTTTGGTTCTGAGAATCCCAATATGTCCTTAATAGAGCCTGCTATATCTGATACCGTAGACTTTAGGTTTTCCCATTTTTCTTTCAAGCCATTGATAAAGTTATCAATTAGGTCTTTACCCCATTGTTTAGCACCCTCAATTTTGTCCATAAAGCCATCTTTTACTTTATCAACAAGTTCTTTGCCCTTTTCTTTAATTTCCGTGTATTTAGCTATAATTCCTAAGATAAGTTTTGCAATTAGTTCTGTACCCTTTTCTTTAATCTTAGTAAACATTGACATTATACCCTCAATCATTTTACCTATTAACTCTAGGGCTTTTTCTTTGAATTGTTCTCTTGTTTCATAGATAGCAGTTACTAAATTAACTATCAGAGTTCCTATAGCCACAAGTATATCGGGGATTGCTTTAATTATTCCCTCTGCCAGTGCTAACACTAACTGTATTGCGGTCATAATAAGCAATGCTAAATTATCTGGTTGTGTAAGGGCATTAACAATACTAACAATCATTTCCGCTATAGCTGGTATAAGTTCGGGCAATGCCTCTATTAATCCGTTAGCCAATGCCACTGTTATTTGTACTGCGGCATCTACTAAGTTCATTAAGGTGTCGGGGTTTGATAGTATCTCAACTATTTTTTTAACTGTATCTATCAAAGCTGGAACTAACTCGGGTAATGCCTCAACTATACCCTCTGCTAGTGATGTGATTAATTGTAAACCTAATTCAATTATCATCGGTAATAGGGTATCTACAGAGTCCACTATTGAACTAATCACTAAAGGTAGCTGATTAAATAGTATCTGCATCATTTCGGGTAATGCCTCAGCAAGTCCGTTGAATAACTCTACACCTGTTTCAATTATCATAGGTAAAACTTCCTCTAATAAGCCAGGGAGTTCTTCGGCTATCTTTGGCACTATCTCACTCACTAATTGAACAATACCCGTTGTTGCTTGGCTGATGGTCGGTAATATATTATCAATGAATCCGTTTATTTCGTTTCCTGCCTCATCTGTGTAGCCTACTAATGATTTAACAAGGTTATCAATCAATTTGCTAATATCTGCATCTGGGTTTGATATTCCTGCAACTAGATTATCCCATGCACCCTTTACCATGCCTAGTGAGCCACTAATAGTTGTGGATGCTTCACGGGCTGTTGTTCCTGCTATGCCTTGCTTTTGCTGAACTAAATCTATTGCTGTTACTATATCGCTGAACGACTCTATAGATAAGTCGCCTGCCATTCCCATTGACTCAGCATACGTGTTAGCGTCTGCAATAAGTCGTTCCATTTCTGTTTTTGTTCCGCCATAACCTAATTTTAGGTTATCTAACCAATTTACACCCTCGGTTTCCCGATATTTATTAGGGGATTAGACTATATCTTTTACTAATTCAAACATCCAACCTTTTTTGTGACCTTTTGTGTAAACTCTGCCATATTCTATCTGCGATTTGTTACATTGGAAATATCTTGCACAATCATTTCTTGAATTAAATATAATAGTTTCCACTCCATTAGTAGCTCTTATCTTTTTCTTTTTGTGTTCTACCCTATTCTGATATCCATAACCTAGAGAGTTTTCAGATGCTGTAACCCATCTTAAATTTTCGACTCTATTGTCGGTTTTATTTCCGTTTATATGGTCTACTTGCGGTAGATTATCAGGATTTTCTATAAAAGCTTTTGCAACCAACCTGTGAATATATAAAGGGCTTGTTTTTCTACCTAACATTACTGTTTTATATCCACAAGAATGTGTATGTTGCTTTAGTATTCTTCCTGTTTTGTTGTTTCTGATATCTCCATTTTCGTTTACTGAATAATTCGGTCTTTCTTCGATTGTTTCCCACATAAGCAAACTCCTTTTTATATGTCTATTATAGCAAGTTTCGTTTGCTTATACAATTTGAATTAGTAAGGATGCACTTCCAATATCGTACCAATAGATATTGTACTCGGTGACGAACCGATAGTCGTTTGACCTTTCCTCTCGGACTTGGCACGGGATAATCATACCTTAATGGCTTTAGACTTCCCCCGTTAGCAATACACTCTCAATAGCCATTTCCTGCTATATTTGTGTATCACACCTCTGGTAGAGTTCACATCCACTCGTTTGCATAATCGCTTATGCAACGGACATTAGTTTTATCGTAAAATTTTGTTTTGCAAAACCTTGATATGCGTTTTGAATGTTCTGCATATCGCCGCCAAACGTATTATAGTTATCGGCTATAGCCCTCATAGCTACATCTGTTTGTTCTGCAGCTTTAACTGTATCACCGCCTAGTGAATTGATTAAGGATGCACTAAATGAGGTTGATTGCTCCATGTAGGCTTGTGTGCTTAGTCCTGCGGTCATATAAGCATTCTCAGCATTAGCAAGTACCATTTCTTGTGCTTTTGTCAATTCTGCATATTTGCCTTTTACTTCATCCACTGACTTGCCAACGGACTCTGCGTACTGTTCAATTGACATTCCTGCTGTACCATATAACTTTTGTACACCGCCTAGTGTCTGTTGATACTCAGCATATTCTGATACAGATTGTTTGACTAATGCACCTACTGCGGTACTTGCCATTGCTATTCCTGCCACTGTTACCTTAGCAATGCCAGTGATTGCTTTTCCAAAAGCACCGCCTATACCTTGCAAGCCTGTGCCGATAGCTTGACCTGTCTTATAAGCCTTGCTTTCCGCATCATTTATTCCTTTATCGTATTCGCTTTTGTCTAATACTAATTTAGCTGAAAGTTTGAATAAATCCACGTTTTAATTCTCCTTTCCTAGTTTGTCTAGCATATAGGAAATATGCCCCACCACTTCCTCAGACGTGCGTGTGTCTTTTGGAGTTAAATCTACCATGTCATAGTAGCGCATATTCAAACGTCCTAATACCTTTAAAGCATCTGTAATATAAATGCGGTATGCTGAGTCTTTATATTCACGTATGCATTGTGACTCAACATACCGCATAAATGCTTTTATATTTCTTCGATTTCCTGTGTAGGCTCCATAGCAGAGCCAAAAGGTACGTTTGTTATCTTCTGACCCTGCGATGAAAAAAGGTTTTTAAGTTCTGGGTTATCTTCAATGTCTTGTAATAGATTAACAAGCATTATAGGTAGCTCAATCAGACTAGGCTTAAATTCCATTGGGTCTGTTTGGTTTAATATTGCCAATACTTCCAAAATAGCCTTTTTCTGTCGCTTTAGAATAACCTTTGCTTTAACTATTATAGGTACTTGCGATTTAATTGTTTCTTCAACTTTTTTGTCTGCTAACATAATTGCGATTGGGTCGATTAAATCGGCTATTGCATCTATCGCATCCTCGCCTTGTATCTCTGATAATTTCATCATGGTGGTGCAAACTCCTTTACTCTCTCTTATACTCCTGTTCCTGTGTTCTCTCCGTTACCCTCTGTTACAGGGTCTGCACTATAGAATACCATAGGCACTTCTTTTTGTGCGTTGATTGATACATGACCTGTTAATTCAAGAGAAATAGTACCCTTGCCGTTCTTTGTGGTCTGAATTGAGAAGCCACCTGTAGAAAGTGCATTCTTTAACTGAATAGCAACCATACCGCCATCGGCTCTATCACCTACCCACCAAATATCGGTAAAGTCGGTCTGCTCCAAATCCATTCTAGGAACAATCTTAGATGGCATCTGAGAGTCAATATCTGCACATCCTAATGCTAATTTAATCAATTCTGGGGATGTTCCTAAAGATGTTGTAGAAATCTTGCACTCCCATCCGTCAAGATGCTTAAACTCTTTCATGTTCACTGGTACATTGTCCACATCTTCGCCAAAATCAGAAAATGTTGGCACACATGATGGATTGATACCGCCTGTAGTAGCACATATCAAAGCCTCATCTGTAGGTGCTACTGGGTTACTAGGGTCAAAAGTCTTTAATAACACACCTGCGTCTAGCTGTAACGCATCGAACGCATCACTTGGAATTACTGTGAATTTTCCCATTTTTTCCCTCCTTAATTAATATGCTGTTAAATATTCTGCTTGTATATTGATATATATTCTCTTAATACTATCATCGTCTGGGTCGTCTATTCTTTGCGAAAAAGGTTTCCCTCCGCTTAAATAGATATAGCCCCCACCCTCAATAGGTAGTGACACAAACCCTTTACCTTTTATTCTTCTTGCGATAGTTTCGGATAAATCAGTTACGCCTTGCCATGAATTAGAACGATACCACAAATCAGCGTGTAGACTAACCACACCGCCTAGTGAATCAGTTACCACATTATAAGTAATACGTGGAAATGTGGCATCATCGGGTACTGTTGTTTCATCATAGGCTTTTAAACCAAAACTATTCCAAAAGCTAATCAATGCCTTTTCTTTCTCACTACTCATTGCTTGGTATCTCCCATTCTTCACAAGTAACAACCCTCATATCTAGTATTGCGCTATCGGGGGTCTTGTTGTCGTCACCATCAGAAGTCACACGAAAGATTTTTCCATCCCTATTACGTCTAAACACATCATGGAACTGTAGATTTACATTCTTGCGTGTTGTTGCCGTATATAAGGATTTAACGCCCTGCTTTTCTGCCAGTCTAGCCTCAGTAGATGTATTTAATGTTGTGGCGCACATAAAATTTGCTCCATCAACATACACTTTCTTCGTGCCACCTAGTCCATCATCTACAGACGTTTTATCTATCATTGTGCAACTTTCCATTGCTGAATCTAACAAACTCATTTTATCCAATCTTTCTATAGGCTTTTAGCCTATCTCCAAACACATCTCTCCACGTATATGCCCCTTGTGAACCATCTTTTTTACTGCTAGTTCCTTTGGAGTATGAATAACCACCAAACGACTCGCTATTTAGTGGGTTTTGTAAAACATTTTTGTTGTTTTCCTCCCACTCCGTAGCCTCGTTTAGTACGTCTAAAACGTCTTTTGGCACTCTCATAGTGATAATTGTACCTCTAAACGTTTCATCAGCTAAATCCGTGCTTATGTGCTTGTATATACCATCATTGAATACAGAACCCTCAATCATGTAGTATTGATTTTCCTGTATATCAACATTAGATAAATCTATGCTACCATCTGTGATAGCATATTCACCCTCAAAATATTCATATTCAAAGTAATTATGTATGTAATCACAGATTTCTTTTAATTGCATATTTTACCTCTTTGTTTTGCCCCTGCCTTTTTTCTTGGTTTCCGCTTTAACATCCTCTTCTGTCACTGCATCATCAGAAAATGGCATATCCTCTATTTCTTCAATAACTGGTTTTCCACGCTTATTGTCTGAACCTTTTAATTCTTCAATTCTTGCAAGTGATGGCTTTAAGCCGAGGCGAGGGTATTCATCCCCCACCTCGTACTTATAGTTGTTATCCTGCAAGTCTGTAAACATTTCTAATGCTTTGTACATCCTTGCACCTCCTTACAATTAAACGCCTGTAGGGTCAATTGTAATAGCTGAGATACCATCGATGTACTCTGCCCAAAGTGTCATTCCCATGAGTGCGAATGAATCACCCGATGCTGTTAGGTAATCACCGTTAGCGTGGAATCCAATAAGGTTTGTTTCGCCATCTGTTGTGTACACAAGACCTAACTTAGCAATATCGCTATCGCTTGGGTCTACATGATAAAGGTCGATGTTCTCTACAGCTGTTGCGTAAACCTTGCCACGCTCTACGTTTGGTGCTGAAAGGAGGAATACTGTTGAATATCCCATGAAATCCTTTACATACTGTAAACCGAACTGTGTCTGTACTGTGATGTTAGCGGCACCAACATATTCGTACACATCAAGAACATTAACGAATGCTACAACATCTGTTACGGTCTTGTTGATACGGTTAAACTTATCAATAACCATACCCTTTGCCATAGCAAGTGCCATCTGAAATGTCTTTTCTGTGCCTGTGAGTGTTCCTGTGTGTAGGAAAGTGTAGAAACGTGTTAAAACGTTGTTCTGTAACTCTACAAGGAATGCATCATCTGTTTTCTGAATTGCTACAGTTGCGCCGTACTTAACAACATCCTCTACAGGAACTGTCTTGCGGTACTTTTCAACTGTGAGGTCTGCCTTTGCCGCCTCTGTAACTGTAATATCTGTTGCAGGGATTGGCTCGCCCTTTGCAGGTGATGTAGCAAGCCCATTTGTTGCCTCTGCTGTGTATGCAACGAGTGTAGTGCCACTCTGCTTTTTAATTGTGTTCATGATACCGAGAATGTTCTTTAATGCATCCCAATTCTGAGCGAAACGAGATACAAAATCAATCTCTCTTGCTTTTACATCTGTGAATGTGTTTGCCATTTAATTTTCCTCCTTTAATTGAATAACTCGGGGTTGTTTTTGATTGCCTCTTGGCGTTTTGCTGTGTCAGTAATCTTAAAGATTTCTGCACGGCTTGAATACTTAGTGCCCAAACCGCCACTTGGTGGTGTTTCTACACCTGCGCCCTCTGTGCCTGTAGTTGTAACCAATCCGCCGTACTCGGATTTAATGTTTTCTGTGAGTTTGTCAACTCCATCTAAATTGCCGTTATCATCTAACTTCATGGTACTAAAATCTGTACCCTTAATGATTAACGGAATAAACTTATCGCTCACACCATTATCCTTTAATAACTTTGTGTACGCCTCTTTGATTGTCTCAACCTGTGCCTTGTGTTCTTCGGCTTTTTTGTACTCATCAAACGCCTTGTGTTCCTTTTCGTACTTCTCTTTCCACTGTGTGGCATCGCCTGTGCCATCTTCAACCTGTTTCTTTAGGTTGTCGTAGTCAGATTGTACTTTCTTTAGCTTTTCAGCATCTTCTTTGTAGTTGTCTCGCTGTTCCTTTAGTGCCTCTACAGTATTTGAATGCTCATCTACAATAGCGTCAACCTGTTCTGCGGTTAGACCCATACCTGTCAAAAACTTCCTCGTTAGTGCCATTTTTTAAATCTCCTTTTTACTCTACCTCGCCACAATTTCTTTTGTGTTCAAAAGTTTATAACCTCCACAATTTCTTCTGTGGATATATATATTATAATATGGCATATTGCCATTTATAACCATAAGCCGTTAAATCCTTTGACTATATAGTTATTATATAATAACTTTCTAATTAATACAATATTTTGCATATTTTAACCGCTAGTGGCTAATTTATGCATTATCTAACCATTTTCTAACTCATTTTTTAATATTCTGCTAAATTCGTCTATATGGTCTGTTATGGCAGGGCGTAAAAATCCACGTCCATTATTTGCCGCTTTCATTTTGCTAGTAGATAATTCTTGATACGGAGCGTATTCCACGTTAGAACCTATTACTACGGCATCTTCATCGTTTAAAGTTTCAAATGTAATGCTATTTTTTAATCTGCCTGTATCAACGGGCGCATTTGCTCGGGCATAGTTTGTTACTTGTGTTCCTATGGCTATTAACGCCCGTTCTATGGCATCATCTAAGTGCCGTTCTACTTCTCCACGATGGTTTTCGATGATTTTAAAGCCCATTAATGCCTCCTTTCTAGTTCCTTGTAAAACTCATTGTAGGATTGCACCGCCTTTTTAGGTGCTTTATCGGTTAGTTTGTAACAAAATTCCTTATCATCAAAATAAAACCACGCTTTGTTACTCATAAAATAAGGTTCGGTTAATGTCATTTAAAATCCCTCCTTTTCTAACCATTGTTGCATCGCTATTCCCAATTCATTTGGTGCTCCTAATTGGCTATTAGCAAATATTTCAGCAAACGCCTCGAAATCGTTTGTTCTTCCGTAACGGCTTAGGTTCTTTTCTAGGTCGAAATCTGCGTTATTTTCTTTAGCAATATCAAGTATTTCGCCCATTATTGTTTTAGCCTGTTTCTTTTCCTCTTTGTCTAATTCTTTCATTTGCAATGCAAGATTAAACGTACTATTTTTTTCTTTGAAATCATCAAAATCGAACCTATTGTGTGATATTTCTGCCTCTAATAGGTGTCCGTATTCATGGGTGATTGTATAAACGGTTAATTGTGAATCATCAAACGGCATACACCAAAATGATTTCTTTGCTTTTGTTTCTTCTGCAATATAATTATCTAATTTTTTATAAAACTTATCAGAAATACTTAACTCACTTTTTCCATCACGAAAGCCTCCTCGAGCGTATGCAAAGGCTTTTTTACTACTATTAACACTAAAATAGCTACCGTTATTTTTTATAGCTTTAAATCGTGCATTTAAGGCGTTTATTTGATTTACGTTATCAACCACCAATGTTTCATTTAGCTTTAATAATTTATCATCGTCAACATCAGTAAACATTTTCTTTAAACTTTCCGTTGCCTCTTGTTTATTTGTAACTTTCTTAACATTTGGCACAGTTTTTGTTGGTTTTGTAACCTTTTTACCGCCGTTTTTCCATCCTTCCCACTCTTGATATGACATATCTTTAATCAATACACTATCTCCGTTATCATCCCTTGCGCTACGGGTTGTATATTGTGGTGGATATTTTTTCATGTAGCTATTCATAGTGCATCTGCAATTGTAAACCATGCTAGGGTGTGCGTGTGGGTCGGCAGGGTACATGATTTTAAACCCGTCTACCTCAAATGGTTCATCTAGCGGTTTCTTTTGTCGGTCTAATAGGCGGTGTGTATCACGGGTTCGCCCATCTAACGTACAAAACCACTCCTTTTCCATTTCTAGTCCCTTTGATTGTGCATCCTTAAACCTCTCTAGCCTTCCTGCGTTCTGTGCGCTTGTAACCATTGTACGGGCGTGTGTACGCAACATGGATTTATTGCGGTTAGGAATTACCGTTGATAGCCTGTTAGCTATTTTATCCATGCTTTCGCCCTCAATAATGCCCTTTGCTACCTCATTTTTGATGCTACGGAAATTCCACTTAACATCTTTAGCCTTATCCAGCTTTTTAAATGGCAATATGTTTTTATCCTCTGCGATTATCTGCTTAACGGCGGCACTATCATACATATTAAAGCCAAAATCAACGCCTGCCCCCTGTTCCAATTGATAGGCGGCATAATTGCTATTAAATTGAAATACATCGGGGATTGTATCATTAATCATGTTAATCGCTACTTGGTTTATGTTGGTTAATGTGCTTGCAATACTTTCTTTCTTGTATTCCCATTGCTTGCCCTGGAACACCTGCCCTTTTAACCATTTCTGATAATCCTTTTGCAACTGTGGGTAATCATCCGTATTTTCCGCCGCCTTTAATTTGGCAAGCCATGTATCATTTTTCTTTTGGTACTTAGCAAAATAGACGTCCATTTTGTGTTGAACGTCTATTCCTGCCTCTTTGTATATCTTGTTTAGGCGTTTTTCAAGTTTCAAAAACTCTTTATCGGCTTGTATTACCCCTAAATCCTTTTTAGCCATTTATTATTCCTCTTCGCCCTCGTTAGGCTCATTTCCGCCACCATTGTTGGCACTATCCATAATGTCTACACGTTGTGCCATTTCTGCATCTTTTCGTGCCATAATCTGTGATACTTCGTCAACGGTAACAAATGGTAGCTTATTCAATACGGTTTCTTCATCCAAATACTCTGCCGCACTTAATACCATATCTGTTTGCTGTTGCTGATTAGAAATCCTGTTACGCTTGAATGTTGGGTTATCCTGTATACCCATAATATCAAGAATTGAATATATAAATTCTGTTACCTGTGCTTCATAATCATCGGCTTCCTCATCCATTGGCTGATACGCCGCATCTATGTGGTCATTGGTAGCACCTGCCGCAATGGTGTGTACATCCAATCCGCCGAAATCCTCGTATATTTGGCTCCTAACCGCTGTACAAAATGTTTCTCTTGCTTGATATGGTACCTCTTGTGTATGTGGTGTTGCGCTTGAATTTTCCTCATCTACCTTTGCAATGTGATGTAGCTTTAATCTTGCTCTAAATTCTGCAAGGTCTTTATCGCTCATGCCGTCTGCACCGCTTAATATCCAATATATCTGTGCTACATCATCCAAATCGTTTGCAAATCCCGAACGAACCAAATCGAATGTATCAATACCACCTTTCATGCCAACCAATGTGCTTTGGTGCAAATCTGAACCCCACAATGGCACTATAGGGAATGTATTGTAATTGCTATATTCAATACTATCTACGCCGCCCTCTTGGGTGCCTGTGGTAATCTTAATATATCCACGCTTTGGCTCTACTTCCTGTAGCCTTGAATCTTTCTTGGTCTTGCGGTATTTTGTATAGCCATCTTCCTCGTATAATACAATCATCATTGGCTTATCGGGCTTTAATTGCCAAAATCTAATACCGCCCCTTAGATTGCTTGTGTCCTCATCCCACAATGGCGCAAACTGAGTAATAGGGAAAAACACCAAATGGTCATAATTCCAAAAACCAAAATTAACACCATGGATTAACGCTTTATAGCCACCTTTTTTCAATGCAACATCAAACTTATTGCCTAAACGCTTTTTTGTTTCATCAACAACGGTCTTAGTGCCATCACTGTTGATTCTTTCCGTTTTGTGGTCTGTAAAGGATACGCCGTTACCTAGTAAATAGGTGTTGCGCTGTACATTTAGACGATGAAAGAAATTAGAGCAAATCTTATTGTTAGATGCTGTGAAATCTTCCACCTGTGCGCCCATTGTATTATACATATACTTGATATACGACATTATTGTTGTGTTTTGCTGTTTGTCGTATGCATCCGCATCTATAGCGGTTCTGTATTCATCACTCGCCTTATGCTGTGATATAGCGTTGACGATGAAATCACGCATTGCATTTTCGCCTTTATTTTTTGCCTCTAGGAAATCTTGATAGGTAATGATAATAAACACCTCCTTTAGAAATATCCATTAAGGGCACCATTGCCCATTGTTTCGTTTGATAATAGCTTTTCATAATCGCCGTTGCTTGTCAACTTAACACGCCCTAGCTTTTTGGTTTCTACAAAGTATCTTGTTGCATCCATTAAGTGGTCATTTTCCTTAACAGGGTTTTCTTTTTCATCATACACGTAACTGGATGCCTCGTTACTAAATTCTTCTATACCCTCATCAACCTTTATTACGCCTTGATATATAGCTGTATTTGTATGTCTTATGCCATCTTTAACGTTATTGTCGGCGTGACGTGTTCTGAATAGCTTACGCAACTTTAACTCAGTGATAAATGATGCCGCTGACGGGTCAATGATGGTTGTTATCTTATCGGGTGTACATAATCCCATTTCTGCCTTTGTTTTTTGTATCTCAAACAATGGTAGAACCAACTCACACACTTTATCCGCATATTGCGCATCTGTCAGCTGTACGCCTGTTTCTCGTCCACTGTAATAGTATCTGCGCCACATCCACCATATATCACCTACTTTAACCCATAGGGCACAAGCAAACGCATTTAATGTACCATAGTCGATGGATAAACAGAAATCATCCATCTTATGGAATGTCTTTTCGTTTAATACAAATGGGCACTTGCCTATTGCTTGCCTATAGTTAGGGAATATCAATCCCTCAGCCATAACCCACAATCCGAGGATAAATCTATCAAAGAATATGCCCGTAAATAATGACTTGTAACGCTTAATAGTCTTTGCCGATAACGATGGGTTATCGTCCATAGTGAAGTGAATCCTAATAAGGTTCTTTTCACTTAGCTTATCAATCCAATTCTTTTTAAAGTAATGGTTGGGGCTATCTGGGTTACAGTTAAACCAAAATTTTGAACCCTCTACCGAACAACGACCAACTGCTTGATTAACAAAACTTTCGGGCATCAATGCGACTTCATCAAAGAAAACGCCTGCAAGTGTAATACCCTGTATTAAATCTTGTGATGCCTCATCCTTACCACCGAATAGGTAGTAATCATTCGATATATCGCCTAGTGTGATTGTGATGTAATTCTCGCTACGATGCTCCGTGTATGTATAACCACGGCTTAACAATATACGCTTTAATTGCTTTAGCACGTTACGGCGCAACGAGTTTATAGTCTTGCCACACATAGCAAAGTTTTCATCACAAAATGTGTCCATAGACCACATGATGAATGAAAACGCCATAGCGGTTGTTTTACCTGCTCGGATGGAACCATCACAAATGATGCCGTCCTTGTCGGCGTATGGGCTACCATCGCACCACCATTCAAGAACCATCTTTTGTTTAAGGCTAAAGTTAGTAAATTTGAATAATGCTTTATTCTTCAACTACACCACCTGCGTCCTTAAATGTTTCCTGTGCCTGCCCCTTTAGTGCGGCTATAAATCCGTCATCCTCAAATTCAATTTTGGTTTCTACTTGGTCTGTCTGTCCTAAGTAATTCTTACCTAGAAAGATTGCCATAGCGGCGGACTTTTCCGCTAACCTAAATTGTGCCCTGCGTAATGACATTGTACCTAACGCCCTTTTTTGTGCGAAAACCTCTGAAAAAGTGGTGCCGTATGTTTCCTTACACCACGTATTCAACGTATTATCTGTTACGCCTAATATTGCGCATACTTCCTCTAATGTACATTGTAGACCGCACATTGTTTCAAATTGCCTTTGGTCTATCACTTTTTTCGGTCTGCCCATCTTCTTTTTAGGCTTGCTACTTTGCTTTGTAGCTGTCTTTTTAGTTGTTGATTTTTTCGGCGTGCTTGCCATCCATAATCACCACCTTTTTTATGTTTACTCTATTTCGCTATATGGTATCTTCTCTCCGTCACGAATTAAATACACATCTTCATCACTGCCTTTTAAGTTTATGTATCGCTGAATAATAACATCAATATAGTGTGGGTCTAATTCGCACATATAGCATTTGCGGTTTAACTGTTCACAAGCTATTAGTGTGCTACCACTACCGCCGAAAAGGTCAACCACATACTTTACAGAATTGTCCTTATCAAATTTATGGAGTATTTCTGCAAACAATTTACAAGGTTTCTGTGTCGGATGTACTCTATTTGTCTTTTCGCTTGCCATTGTAAACTGTCTTACCACGCTCCTCATATTTGCCCATGCTAATTCACAATCTGTTTGGTCAGATGCTCCGTTGTTTTTATCCCACACAATCCAACATTCAGAACTTGGTAGGCATTCGGTGTAATAGTTTGCTCCCCACCATATCTGTTTTGCATCTTTGAAATATTCCCTTGCCATATTGAAGGCATCAATAGCAACTGTATTATCATCGTCATTCATAATGTCGGTTTTGTAATGTTCGGATAATACTCCGCTTTTGCTTACAGCATTCATTCCGTATGGTGGGTCTGTAAACACCATATCAGCCTTTACTCCATCCATAAGCCTATCAATAACCGCAATATCCGTACTATCTCCACAAATAAGCCTATGCCCCCCCACTTCGTACAAATCGCCTAATTTGGCTTTTGGTTCTTCGGGTACTTCGGGAGCCTCGTCCTCTTGTATTTCGGGTTCATCCTCTACAATGCTATCCAAATCGAACCCGAACTCTGTCATATCAATATCAAAAATGTTATCTAGTTCATCACTTAACACATCATCAAGCCAACTAGACAATTCCGCTGTTTTGTTATGGGCTAATGCATACGCCCTGCGCTGTTCATCTGTGAGGTGGTCTAGGTGAATTACAGGCACTTTATCCATTTTTAGCTTTTTAGCCGCCTCTAATCTGCCGTGTCCCTCTACAATCTCATTATCAGCACCCCAAACACCTATAGGGTCACTAAATCCAAACTCTTTTATACTATTAACAATAGCCGCCACGTCCTCATCTTGGTGCTTACGTGCGTTGTGGTCATACGGCTTTAAATCCTTAATATCTAAATACTCTATTTTTAAATCATCCATTACTAAACCCCTTTCTAATGTATAAATTTCCACTAATAATTATACAATATTTCGCTATAAATAGAAAGTGGCTACTACGCTATAGTGTGGGAGAGTCCACATAGCATAATAGCCACCCTCTAAAGGTTGATTAGTAATGATTTACACCAAAGTTATTATACATTCATTTTTGCATATTTACAAATACGACTTTCCAAATATACGCCTAAAATCTTCTCTAGTGCCTAATTTAGCCTCAAAACATTCTTGTGTGTACTTCTTTAGACTATTATCCAAAGGCTTGTTAAAATGCACGCCTGCTTTTGTATCTAGGTTATGATGCTTACCACATAGATACACCCAACATCCGTATTTTTCACTTAGCTTACGATTAGCCGTATTAAAAAATACATGGTGCTTGTGCAATCCATAAGGTGTTTTACATACCCAACATTCACGCTCGTTGCTTACGATTGATTTAGTCATTTTTTACCTCAAATTCTTCACACGTTTCGTATTCTTCCGTCCACTCTGCTAAATGATCACTTAAATCATTCACGCACACAAAACCATTATCTATTTCTTCATGTTGCCAATATTTACAGTTTTTACAAATCTCGTCCATTACCATTCCTCACCACCTCTTTAATCTTTTCCAATACTTTCCATGCCTGTCGCTTTGATAGATTTTAAATCAGCGATATATTCTTCCTTTGTCAGTTTCCATTCTTCCATAATTGTTTTAACCTTTCTAAATCTGTTGTTGTCATGGTTTCTATTCCCAAATCCTTTGCCTCTTGCACGGTAGAATCAATCAATCTTGCCATTTCCTTTGAATCCATTTCGTGACTCCCTTTTATATGCCAAAATATACGGCTTGTTTTTGGGTTGCCGTCACTATCCCTGTACGGCTTCCCGTTTGGCTTATTTAACGCCACATCTTGCAAGCTGTCATAATAATACTTAAATTGTTGCTTGCCGTGTTCCGTAACGGCTAATTTTACAAGCCTGTATGCGTTGCTTTTCCAATCTGCCACAATCCAATCAACCGCCCCATTTTCTATCACGTATGCTAGATTCTGTGATAGTAATTTATCATGTACCTCTATATCGCTTATTTTCGCCCTTTCAGCGATTTTATTTATTAATACATAGAAATAGGCGTTTGCATCTTTAGACCGCTTATTTCGGTATTTATTCAAGCGTATAGCAATATCACAATCAAGCAAATCGTTTAATTCTTCGGCAGGGTATTCATTAAGGCTTAACAGGATGTTCCATTTTCCCGTCTTGAAATCCCTGTATAGGTTTTCTATCTTGCCTTTTAAATCCATAATCAATTTTCACTTTCTATTAATTTATTTAAAATCATTAGCACTGTATCTAGCCTTACAAATTCAACTTTATCTATACCCA